>PPYF01188422.1_pt1 | contig 14851 bp, 10 predicted proteins | sample 1559871 | NCBI WGS metagenome assembly PPYF01 (sample SAMN08240021, study PRJNA423297) | Human gut metagenome, whole genome shotgun sequencing project. | reverse complement strand
AGGTAATCATGGCTATTGAACGTACTTTTTCCATCATCAAACCAAACGCGGTGGCAAAAAACGTTATTGGCAGCATCTTTTCCCGCTTTGAAGCTGCAGGGTTCAAAATCGTCGGCACCAAAATGCTGCACCTGACCGTTGAGCAGGCTCGTGGTTTCTATGCTGAGCACGAAGGTCGCCCGTTCTTCGACGGTCTGGTTGAGTTCATGACCTCCGGCCCGATCGTGGTTTCCGTCCTGGAAGGCGAAAACGCGGTTCAGCGTCACCGTGATCTGCTGGGCGCGACCAACCCGGCAAACGCGCTGGCGGGTACCCTGCGCGCTGACTACGCTGACAGCTTCACCGAGAACGGCACCCACGGTTCCGACTCTGTAGAATCCGCTGCTCGCGAAATCGCGTTCTTCTTTGCTGAAGGCGAGGTTTGCCCGCGCACTCGCTAATCCTCGTCGTCTTTTCGACCGTCGCGGCGTTGGCTGCGCGCGTTCACCCCGGTCACATAGTTATCTATGCTCCCGGGGATTAATGAGAGGCTCCTGCCTCTCACCGGAGGCCAGCCTACGGCTGGTCAAATTCGTTCCCGACGAATTTGTCACTTGCTTGCCGCCTTGCGACAATCGAAAAGCCTTAGAGGATTGAGCAGTCAGTTATAGATTTTTTATCATTGCTTTGTGCAAACGTGGCAATGATGCGCCAGAATTTGTAGAATATAGCGCCCCTGGACGAGCTGTCGCTCTCCGGGGCGTTTCTTTTTCAACCCACCTGGGGCCATAACGTGTAATAACGAGGCCGGAAAACATTATGTCTGAACAAATTGTCACGCCTGATACCGCCGCTCTGACGGTGCCGAACAAAGATGCCAAAATCAACCTGCTGGATTTAAACCGTCAGCAGATGCGCGAGTTTTTCAAAAACATGGGCGAGAAGCCTTTCCGCGCCGATCAGGTGATGAAATGGATGTATCACTACTGCTGCGACGACTTTGATGAGATGACTGACATCAACAAAGTCCTGCGCAGTAAACTGAAAGAAGTGGCGGAGATCCGCGCCCCGGAAGTAGTTGAAGAACAACGCTCAACCGACGGGACCATCAAATGGGCGATTGCCGTTGGCGATCAGCGCGTCGAGACCGTCTATATCCCGGAAGAAGACCGCGCCACCCTGTGCGTCTCCTCCCAGGTAGGCTGCGCGCTGGAGTGTAAATTCTGCTCCACCGCCCAGCAGGGCTTTAACCGTAACCTGCGGGTTTCCGAAATTATCGGCCAGGTCTGGCGCGCGGCGAAAATCGTCGGCGCGGTGAAGACCACCGGCGTACGTCCGATCACCAACGTGGTGATGATGGGCATGGGCGAGCCGCTGCTGAACCTCAACAACGTCGTTCCGGCGATGGAAATCATGCTCGACGATTTCGGCTTTGGCCTCTCCAAACGTCGCGTCACCCTGTCGACTTCCGGCGTGGTGCCGGCGCTGGATAAACTCGGCGATATGATCGACGTCGCGCTGGCGATCTCCCTGCACGCGCCGAACGATACCATTCGTGACGAAATCGTCCCGATCAACAAAAAGTACAACATCGAGACCTTCCTCAACTCGGTGCGCGGCTATATTTCGAAGTCCAATGCCAACCAGGGCCGGGTGACCATCGAGTACGTGATGCTGGATCATGTCAACGACGGCACCGAGCACGCCCACGAACTGGCGGCGTTGCTGAAAGATACGCCGTGTAAGATCAACCTGATCCCATGGAACCCGTTCCCGGGCGCGCCGTATGGCCGCAGCTCCAACAGCCGCATCGACCGTTTCTCCAAAGTCCTGATGGAGTATGGCTTTACGACCATCGTGCGTAAAACGCGCGGCGACGATATCGACGCCGCCTGCGGTCAGCTGGCGGGCGATGTTATCGACCGTACCAAGCGCACGCTGCGTAAGCGGATGCAGGGCGAAGCGATTGACGTAAAAGCCGTCTGACAAATGATGGCCCGTGCAGCGCAGGCGGCACGGGCCATATTTATGACCTATAGCCAGGCGAAATACGCTGATTCGGTTAATAATTACGGTGCGTTTTTGTCGACTTTGAGGCAGTATGTAGCGGCACAACAACCGCTTAGCATTCAATTTTGATTCGTCTCTGTGATCGCGCGGCTGACAGTCCTATACTGTGAGGCTGACGTACCACAGATGTCTCGCGGCGCCGGCTTTTTCCCGCGCTGAACTTTAAATTTCACGTACCAGTAGTTGTAGCGAATGAATACTGAAGCCACTCAAGATCATCAAGAAGCAAACACCACGGGCGCGCGTCTGCGTCACGCCCGCGAACAACTCGGACTTAGCCAGCAAGCGGTGGCAGAACGCTTATGCCTGAAGGTGTCCACGGTTCGTGATATTGAAGACGATAAGGCGCCTGCCGACCTCGCTTCCACCTTCCTGCGCGGTTACATCCGCTCCTATGCTCGCCTCGTACATATTCCAGAAGACGAGCTGCTGCCGATGATGGCCAAGCAAGCGCCCATCCGTGCGGCGAAAGTCGCGCCAATGCAGAGCTTCTCTTTAGGTAAACGTCGCAAAAAACGCGACGGCTGGCTGATGAGCTTCACCTGGCTGGTGCTGTTTGTGGTTATCGGCCTGAGCGGCGCCTGGTGGTGGCAAGACCATAAGGCGCAGCAGGAAGAGATCTCCACCATGGCCGATCAGTCTTCCGCTGAGCTGAACAGCGGCGACACCAGTAGCCAGAGCGTGCCGCTGGATACCAGCGCCCCGGCAGCCCCGACCGCCGATAGCGCTGCGAACAGCGCGCCAACTGATACCGCCAGCGCCCCGACCACCAGCGCACCGGCTCAGACGCCAGCGGACAATAACGCCGTTGTCGCGCCTTCCCAGGCCAATGTCGATACCGCAGGCGCAGCCCCGACGGCGCCGGCTACCCCGGCCACGCCGTTGCCGACCAATCAGGCGAACGTGACGAACCCGGCGGCATCGGCGCAGGATCTGGTGATGAACTTTTCCGCCGACTGCTGGCTGGAAGTGAGCGATGCCACCGGCAAAAAATTGTTCAGCGGCCTGCAGCGTAAAGGCGGAAACCTGAACCTGAGCGGTCAGGCACCGTATAAGCTGAAAATTGGCGCCCCGGCTGCGGTAGAGATCGTGTATCTGGGCAAGCCTGTCGATTTAAGTCGTTTTATCAGAACTAACCAGGTTGCGCGTCTGACCCTTAATGCCGAATCATCACCGGCGCAGTAACAGACGGGTAACGCGGGAGATTTTTCATGCATAACCAGGCTCCGATTCAACGTAGAAAATCTAAACGTATTTACGTTGGTAATGTGCCAATTGGCGATGGGGCTCCCATCGCCGTTCAGTCAATGACCAATACGCGCACCACTGATGTGGCTGCGACCGTAAATCAAATCAAAGCGTTAGAGCGCGTAGGCGCGGATATTGTCCGCGTCTCTGTTCCGACGATGGACGCCGCCGAGGCGTTCAAACTGATCAAACAGCAGGTCAACGTCCCGCTGGTCGCCGATATCCACTTTGACTACCGTATTGCGCTGAAAGTCGCAGAATATGGCGTCGACTGCCTGCGTATCAACCCAGGCAACATCGGCAACGAAGAGCGCATCCGCATGGTCGTAGATTGCGCACGGGATAAAAACATCCCGATCCGCATTGGCGTCAACGCCGGCTCGCTGGAAAAAGATCTGCAGGAAAAATATGGCGAGCCGACGCCGCAGGCGCTGCTCGAATCCGCTATGCGCCACGTTGATCATCTCGATCGCCTTAACTTCGATCAGTTTAAAGTCAGCGTTAAAGCCTCTGACGTCTTCCTGGCGGTAGAGTCTTATCGCCTGCTGGCGAAACAGATCGATCAGCCGCTGCACCTCGGGATCACCGAAGCGGGCGGTGCGCGCAGCGGCGCGGTGAAATCGGCGATCGGTCTTGGGCTGCTGTTGTCCGAAGGGATCGGCGATACGCTGCGCGTCTCGCTGGCGGCGGATCCAGTGGAGGAGATCAAGGTTGGCTTCGATATCCTCAAATCGCTGCGTATCCGTTCCCGCGGTATTAACTTCATCGCCTGCCCGACCTGTTCGCGTCAGGAGTTTGACGTTATCGGTACGGTGAACGCCCTGGAGCAACGTCTGGAAGATATCATCACCCCGATGGATGTTTCGATCATCGGCTGCGTGGTGAACGGCCCGGGCGAAGCGCTGGTTTCCACCCTCGGGGTGACCGGCGGCAACAAGAAAAGCGGCCTGTATGAAGACGGCGTGCGTAAAGATCGCCTGGACAACAACGACATGATCGACCAGCTTGAAGCGCGGATCCGCGCCAAAGCCTCGATGCTCGATGAAGCCCGTCGGATTGACGTTCAACAGCTTGAAGCAAAATAACGTGTTGGGAAGCGATACGCTTCCCGTGTATGATTGAACCTGCGGGCGCGAGGCGCCGGGGTTCATTTTTGTATATATAAAGAGAATAAACGTGGCAAAGAACATTCAAGCCATCCGTGGCATGAACGATTATCTGCCGGGCGAAACCGCTCTCTGGCAGCGCATTGAAGGCTCACTGAAGCAGGTGCTCGGTAGCTACGGTTACAGCGAAATCCGTTTGCCGATTGTAGAGCAGACCCCGTTATTCAAACGCGCGATCGGCGAAGTGACCGACGTGGTTGAAAAAGAGATGTACACCTTTGAGGACCGCAACGGCGACAGCCTGACGCTGCGTCCGGAAGGGACGGCGGGCTGCGTACGAGCCGGCATCGAACATGGTCTGCTGTACAATCAAGAACAGCGTCTGTGGTACGTCGGGCCGATGTTCCGCCACGAGCGTCCGCAGAAAGGCCGTTACCGCCAGTTCCATCAGATCGGCGCCGAAGTTTTCGGCCTGCAGGGGCCGGACATCGATGCGGAGCTGATCATGCTGACCGCGCGCTGGTGGCGTGAGCTGGGCATCTCCGATCACGTCAGCCTTGAGCTGAACTCCATCGGTTCGCTGGAAGCCCGCGCCAACTACCGCGACGCGCTGGTGGCTTATCTCGAGCAGTTTACCGATAAGCTTGATGAAGACAGCAAACGCCGGATGTATACCAACCCGCTGCGGGTGCTGGACTCCAAAAACCCGGACGTGCAGGCGCTGCTGAACGACGCGCCGGCGCTCGGCGATTATCTCGACGAAGAGTCGAAAGCCCACTTTGCCGGCCTGTGCGCGTTGCTTGACGATGCCGGGATCCGCTATACCGTCAACCAGCGCCTGGTGCGCGGTCTCGACTACTATAACCGCACCGTGTTTGAGTGGGTGACCACCAGTCTCGGTTCCCAGGGCACCGTCTGTGCCGGCGGCCGTTACGACGGTCTGGTTGAGCAGCTTGGCGGTCGTGCCACCCCGGGCGTGGGCTTCGCCATGGGTCTGGAACGTCTTGTTTTACTGGTCCAGGCAGTGAATCCGGAATTTAAAGCCGATCCTGTTGTCGATATATACCTGGTAGCCTCCGGAACCGATACTCAGTCCGCCGCCATGCGTCTGGCTGAGCAGGTTCGCGATGCGCTACCCGGCGTGAAACTGATGACCAACCACGGCGGCGGCAACTTTAAGAAGCAGTTCGCCCGCGCTGATAAGTGGGGCGCACGCGCCGCGCTGGTGCTGGGTGAGTCAGAGATCGCTGACGGAAACGTGGTAGTGAAGGATTTACGCTCAGGTGAGCAAACTACCGTAACGCAGGAGAGCGTTGCCGCGCATTTGCGCACACTTCTGGGTTAATCTCCCGGGAATTATTAGTCAGGAGAAGGACTGCGTGGAAACTTTTAACAACGAGAACGATCAGGTCGATGCGCTGAAGCGCTTCTTTGCCGAAAACGGCAAAGCGCTGGCGGTCGGGGTGATTTTAGGGATTGGCGCGCTGGTTGGCTGGCGCTACTGGACCTCCCATCAGCAGGATACCGCCAGAGACGCGTCGCTGGCTTACGAACAGGCGACTTCCGCGCTGAAATCAAATACGCCAGAAGTGCTGTCAGGGGCGGAGAAGTTCGCGGCTGACAATAAAAATACCTACGGCGCCTTCGCTTCTCTCGAGCTGGCACAGCATTTTGTTGAACAGAACGATCTGCCGAACGCCGAAAAGCAGCTTCAGCAGGGGCTGGCTGCCGCGTCTGATGATAATCTGAAATCGGTTATCAGTATGCGTCTTGCCCGCGTTCAACTGCAGATGAAGCAGGCTGATGCGGCGCTGAAAACCCTCGACAGCATTAAAGGTGAAGGCTGGACCGCTATTGTGGCTGATTTGCGCGGCGAAATTCTGTTGAGCAAAGGCGATAAGCAAGGGGCCCGTGCGGCGTGGGAAGCTGGCGTGAAAAGCGATGCTTCTCCTGCGCTCAGCGAAATGATGCGTATGAAAATGAATAATTTGTCCATCTGAGAGGGACTCGATGCAATTGCGTAAATTACTGTTGCCAGGGCTGCTTTCCGTTACCTTGCTGAGCGGGTGTTCGCTGTTTAATAGCGAAGAAGATGTGGTGAAAATGTCACCGCTGCCGACGGTAGAAAACCAGTTTACGCCGTCCACGTCCTGGAGCACCTCGGTTGGCGATGGTATCGGCGAATTTTACTCTAACCTTCATCCGGCCTTCGCCGACGGCGTGGTTTATGCCGCTGACCGTAAAGGCACCGTCAAAGCGCTGAACGCCGACGATGGTAAAGAGGTATGGTCGGTGAATCTGGCGGAGAAAGATGGCTGGTTCTCGCGTACCCCGGCGCTGCTTTCCGGCGGTGTGACCGTCTCGGGCGGCCATGTTTATATCGGCAGTGAAAAAGCGCAGCTGTATGCGCTGAATACCAGCGATGGTACCGTGGCCTGGCAAACCCGCGTCGCCGGCGAAGCGCTGTCGCGCCCGGTGGTGAGCGATGGCATGGTACTGGTCCACACCAGTAACGGCCAGCTGCAGGCGCTGAATGAGACCGATGGCGCCGTGAAATGGACGGTGAACCTGGATATGCCTGCGCTCTCCCTGCGCGGCGAATCCGCTCCGGCCACCGCCTACGGCGCGGCGATCGTGGGCGGCGACAATGGCCGCGTCAGCGCGGTATTGATGCAGCAGGGGCAGATGATTTGGCAGCAGCGTATTTCCACGGCCACCGGGCCGACGGAAATCGACCGTCTGAGCGACGTCGATACCACGCCGATTATCGTCAACGGCGTTGTCTATGCGCTGGCTTATAACGGTAACCTGACCGCGCTGGATCTGCGTAGTGGCCAGATTATGTGGAAACGCGAGCTGGGTTCGGTGAATGATTTCATCGTCGATGGCAACCGTATCTATCTGGTTGACCAGAATGACCGCCTGCTGGCGCTGACTACCGATGGCGGCGTGACCCTGTGGACACAAAGCGATCTGCTGCACCGTTTGCTGACCGCGCCGGTGTTGTATAATGGCAATCTGGTGGTCGGCGATAGCGAAGGCTATATGCACTGGGTGAACCCGGAAGATGGCCATTTTGTGGCGCAGCAGAAAGTGGACAGCTCCGGCTTCCTGACCGACCCGGTTGTGGCCGATGGTCGACTGCTGATCCAGGCGAAAGACGGTACGCTGTACGCGATTACGCGTTAATTACCGCTGTCGTGAGTGATTAAGAAACGGCCCCTGGCAGACAGGGGCCGTTTTGACTTTTTTAAAAACGTCGTTATGACGATGTTGCTTAGTGATTGTATGAGGCACTTAACATGATACCTGTGGTCGCGCTTGTCGGGCGCCCTAACGTTGGAAAATCCACGCTCTTTAACCGCCTGACGCGCACTCGTGATGCGCTGGTTGCGGATTTCCCGGGGCTGACTCGTGACCGTAAGTACGGTCGGGCCGAAGTCGAAGGCCGCGAATTCATCTGTATCGATACCGGTGGTATTGATGGTACGGAAGAGGGCGTGGAAACCCGGATGGCGGAGCAGTCGCTGCTGGCAATCGAAGAGGCCGATGTGGTGCTGTTTATGGTCGATGCGCGCGCGGGCCTGATGCCGGCGGACATCGCGATCGCTAAACACCTGCGCTCTCGTGAAAAGCCCACCTTCCTGGTGGCTAACAAAACCGACGGCATCGACGTCGACCAGGCGATGGCGGACTTCTGGTCGCTTGGCCTGGGCGATATCTATCCTATTGCCGCTTCGCACGGCCGCGGCGTGACCAGCCTGCTGGAGCAGGCCCTGCTGCCATGGGTAGATGAGGTTAATCCGCAGGAAGAGGTGGATGAAGACGCCGAATACTGGGCAAAATTCGAAGCTGAGCAGAACGGTGTAGCGGAAGAAGAGCCGGAAGACGACTTCAATCCGCAGGATCTGCCGATCAAACTGGCGATTGTCGGACGTCCCAACGTCGGTAAATCGACGCTCACCAACCGCATCCTCGGCGAAGATCGCGTGGTAGTTTACGATATGCCGGGCACTACCCGCGACAGCATTTACATCCCGATGCAGCGTGACGAGCGCGAATACGTGCTCATCGATACCGCCGGGGTGCGCAAGCGCGGCAAAATTACTGACGTGGTGGAGAAATTCTCGGTCATCAAGACCCTGCAGGCGATTGAAGACGCCAACGTCGTGCTGCTGGTGATTGATGCCCGTGAAGGCATCTCCGATCAGGATCTGTCGCTGCTGGGCTTTATCCTCAACAGCGGTCGCTCCCTGGTGATCGTCGTCAACAAATGGGACGGTCTGAGCCAGGAAGTGAAGGAGCAGGTGAAAGAGACCCTCGACTATCGTCTGGGCTTTATCGACTTTGCCCGGGTGCACTTCATCTCCGCCCTGCACGGCAGCGGCGTCGGCAACCTGTTTGAATCGGTACGTGAAGCCTACGATAGCGCTACCCGCCGCGTAAGCACCGCGATGCTGACCCGGATCATGAACATGGCGGCGGAAGATCATCAGCCACCGCTGGTTCGCGGCCGACGCGTGAAGCTGAAATATGCCCACGCCGGGGGCTACAACCCGCCTATCGTGGTGATCCACGGTAACCAGGTGAAGGATCTGCCGGATTCCTACAAGCGCTACCTGATGAACTATTTCCGTAAATCCCTGGACGTGATGGGCACGCCAATCCGTATCCAGTTCAAGGAAGGGGAAAACCCGTTCGCCAATAAGCGCAACACCCTGACGCCGAACCAGATGCGTAAACGTAAGCGCCTGATCAAGCATATCAAGAAAAGCAAATAATCATTAAACCCGCTTCGGCGGGTTTTTTGTGGCCGCCGCGCCGGTAAAAGTCAAAACTTTCCGCCATAATCCCGCGATACTTCGCCGGGAACAGACCGGCTCAAAAGTGGACTTGTTATGCAGATTGGTTTTATCGGCCTTGGCGCGGTGGTGGAAACTGCCTATTTACCGGCGCTGCGCCGCCTGGGATACCGTATTGATAGCTGCCAGGGCTATGATCTGGATAGCAGCAGAGCGCTGCCGGGGATCCAGCGCCGCAATTCGCTGTCGGCGCTACTGGCCGAACCCCTGGATACGCTCTTCATTACCACCTCATCTCTCCAGCACCTGCCCGTGCTGGAGAGGGCGTTAGCCAGCGCCATTCCCCGCATCGTGGTGGAGAAACCGATTGTGGCCAACCTTGAGCAGGCCGCCCGGCTGCGGGCGCTGCTGGCGCCGGCCAGGGAGGCCGGTCGCGTGCTGGCCCTCGACCACTGGATGGCGCGTGGGTTAGCGCTGAACGCTCTTGCTCCGCCGTGGCAGGCGGAAGAGGAGGCCAGCGGCCTGCCGCCGCCGCACCTTTCAGCGCAGGATATCGTCTGGATCGAAGGCTATTTGCTGGAGCCAAGCGGCTTTAACGCTGCCGGAGAACCGGTCGCGCTCAACTTTGCCACCGGCGAGCTGGATACCCGGCAGCTGCGTCATCCCGACGGCGTGATCCTCGATATCGGTACCCATGTCCTGGCGATGCTGCGTGAAACCCTGCTCGGCTGCGGTGGCGATGTGACGCTGGACCTCGCCGTCCGGGCGGTGAAAGACCGTCTCGGCCGGGACATTGCTCATGGGGATATGGTCACCGCCGAGGGAGAGGCGCATCTGCAGGGACGCCTGGGCGATATCCCGCTGAATATCTGGCTTAACAAATATGCTGGCCCCGCGGGCGGGCAAAAGGGAATGCGGATAGGGCTGCGGGATGGGCGAATGCTCGCCCTCGATCGCGCCCCTGATGGCGAGGTGGCGACGCTACAGGACGGTGAGCGGATCCAGCGCTGGACCCGGCCCGGAGCGATCTATGCGCACTGTCTCGATGAGCAGATCCTTGGCGCGGAGAATGTGTTTACCCGGGCGCCCGAAAGCGTGGCCGGGCTGACGTGGCGTCGGCTTGAGGAAGTGGAGTGGCTGCTCAGGTTGCAGCAGCAATTACGCGGCCCTCATTAAACCCGGAACATGGTAAAATAGATGCAGATAAACGTTGAAAGGAATGGTTATGGAACTTGATTGCCCTCTGTGCCACGCGCCGTTAGATGTCAAAGGCAGCAGCGCGCATTGCGCTCAGTGCGAAAGGGTATTTGCCCTTGAAGCGCGCTGCCCGGAATGCCACCAGCCGCTGGAGGTGCTGAAAGCGTGCGGCGCGGTGGATTACTTTTGCCAGCACGGGCACGGCCTGATCTCGAAAAAACGGGTGGAATTTATTCCGCTGGTTTAGGCGGCGATGGCTTTCTGGCCCGCGTTTTTTTCACCGGCGCAATCTGCCTCACTTCGCTTTCGACCCAGCCGTCTTTCAGGCGGGTGGTGAGCAGATCGCCGGTTTTGACCTGTTTTGTCTGCTTTAGTACCGTGCCGTCGCTCACCGAAGTGACGCTATAGCCGCGCGCGAGGGTGGCTAAGGGACTCACCGCCTCCAGATGGGTCACCGCGTGACCAAACCGTTCACGCCGCTCGCTGAGGCGGCCACGCATCGTTTCCGCCAGCCGGTATTCCAGCTGCTGGAGGCGCGATTGCGCCCGGTGGATGCGCGGCTGCGGGTTGTAGTGATTCAGGCGCTGAACAGTACGCTTTTGCCGCTGATCGGCGCGTTTCAACTGCGATTCCACGGCGATGCGCATCCGCTGGCGCAGGCGTTCCAGAGCGGTCTGCTGGCGGGCCAGCCGCAGCTGCGGGTGCTGCTGCTGCAGACGATGGAACAACTGGGTAAAACGGCGCTGGCGACTGGCGAGGAAATAGTCCATCGCCATCTCCAGCCGCTGCTGCCCGGCCTGCAGCTGGCGCAGCAGCTCCTGCTGATTGCGGCTGACGATCTCTGCGGCGGCAGAAGGGGTCGGCGCGCGCAGGTCGGCAACAAAATCAGCGATAGTGACGTCGGTTTCATGGCCAACGGCGCTGACGATAGGGATCTGGCTGGCGAAGATAGCTCGCGCCACCCGCTCATCGTTAAAACTCCACAGATCCTCCAGCGAACCGCCGCCGCGTCCGACAATCAGCACGTCACACTCCCGGCGCGCGTTCGCCAGCGCGATGGCGCGCACAATCTGCCCGGGAGCATCGTCACCCTGAACCGCGGTCGGGTAGACGATCACCGGCAGCCCGGGGTCGCGGCGCCTGAGGACATGAAGAATATCGTGCAACGCGGCACCGGTTTTCGAGGTGATGACCCCGACGCAGCGGGCGGGGGAGGGGAGCGCCTGCTTATGTTTTTGATCGAACAGCCCTTCCGCCGTTAACTGCGTTTTCAGCTGCTCATACTTCTGCTGCAGCAACCCTTCGCCGGCGGGCTGCATGCTTTCAACGATAATCTGGTAGTCGCCGCGCGGCTCATACAGGGTGATGTTGGCGCGAACCAGCACCTGCTGCCCGTGCTGCGGGCGGAACGTGACCCGGCGGTTGCTGTTGCGGAACATCGCGCAGCGCACCTGGGCGTTATCGTCTTTTAAGGTGAAGTACCAGTGGCCGGAAGAAGGCTGGCTGAAGTTAGAGATCTCGCCGCTGATCCAAACCTGGCCCATTTCGCGCTCAAGCAGCAGACGCACCGTCTGATTGAGGCGGCTTACGGTAAAAATTGCGGGGGATTGAGAGGGTAACATGTGAGCAAGATCAAACTTTAAATCAGCAGGTTATTCAGTCGATAGTAACGCGCTCAGAGGGGATGGCAAGTATTATTTGCAAAAAAGGGTAGATGCAATCGGTTACGCTCTGTATAATGCCACGGCAATATTTATCCACCCTGGTCGAGATATTGCCCATGCTACGTATCGCTAAAGAAGCCCTGACGTTTGACGACGTCCTCCTCGTTCCCGCTCATTCTACCGTTCTGCCGAATACAGCCGATCTCAGCACTCAGCTGACGAAAACCATTCGTCTGAATATTCCTATGCTCTCCGCAGCCATGGATACCGTAACGGAAGCGCGTCTGGCTATTGCCCTGGCACAGGAAGGCGGCATCGGCTTTATTCACAAAAACATGTCCATCGAGCGCCAGGCGGAAGAAGTTCGCCGCGTGAAGAAACATGAGTCCGGCGTGGTCACCGACCCGCAGACCGTTCTGCCGACCACCACCCTGCGTGAAGTGAAAGAGCTGACCGAGCGTAACGGCTTCGCCGGCTACCCGGTGGTTACCGAAGAGAACGAGCTGGTCGGCATCATCACCGGCCGCGACGTGCGTTTCGTTACCGATCTGAACCAGCCGGTCAGCGTCTATATGACCCCGAAAGAGCGTCTGGTCACCGTGCGTGAAGGCGAAAGCCGTGAAGTGGTCTTCGCTAAGATGCACGAAAAACGCGTTGAGAAAGCGCTGGTTGTGGATGAGAGCTTCCACCTGCGCGGGATGATCACCGTAAAAGACTTCCAGAAAGCGGAACGTAAACCGAACGCCTGTAAAGATGAGCAGGGCCGTCTGCGCGTAGGCGCTGCGGTTGGCGCCGGCGCGGGCAACGAAGAGCGCGTTGACGCGCTGGTGGCAGCGGGCGTTGACGTCCTGCTGATTGACTCCTCTCACGGCCACTCCGAAGGCGTTCTGCAACGTATTCGTGAAACACGTGCGAAATACCCAGACCTGCAGATCATCGGCGGCAACGTCGCCACTGGCGCAGGCGCGCGCGCGCTGGCGGAAGCCGGCTGCAGTGCGGTGAAAGTAGGCATTGGCCCGGGCTCCATCTGTACTACCCGTATCGTGACCGGCGTAGGCGTGCCGCAGATCACCGCCGTTTCCGACGCGGTGGAAGCGCTGGAAGGCACCGGAATTCCGGTTATCGCCGACGGCGGTATCCGTTTTTCCGGCGACATCGCCAAAGCGATCGCGGCCGGTGCGGCGGCAGTGATGGTCGGCTCCATGCTGGCCGGTACCGAAGAATCCCCGGGTGAAATCGAACTCTATCAGGGGCGCTCTTACAAATCCTATCGCGGGATGGGTTCCCTCGGCGCGATGTCGAAAGGTTCCTCTGACCGCTACTTCCAGAGCGATAACGCCGCTGACAAACTGGTGCCGGAAGGTATCGAAGGCCGCGTGGCCTATAAAGGCCGCCTGAAAGAGATCATTCACCAGCAGATGGGCGGCCTGCGCTCCTGTATGGGGCTGACCGGCTGTGGTACCATTGACCTGCTGCGTACCAAAGCTGAATTCGTACGCATCAGCGGTGCGGGCATCCAGGAAAGCCACGTTCACGACGTGACCATCACCAAAGAGTCCCCGAACTACCGCCTGGGCTCCTGATTTCTTCGCCCGACCTTGCGTCGGGCGATTTATTTACTCTGTTTCACTTGCCTCGGAATTAGCGTCAATGACGGAAAACATTCATAAACATCGCATTCTCATTCTCGACTTCGGGTCACAGTATACTCAGCTGGTGGCGCGTCGCGTGCGAGAACTGGGCGTCTACTGTGAGCTGTGGGCATGGGATGTCACGGAAGCACAGATCCGCGAATTTAATCCAAGCGGCATCATTCTTTCCGGCGGCCCGGAAAGCACCACCGAAGAGAACAGCCCGCGCGCGCCGCAGTATGTGTTTGAAGCCGGCGTGCCGGTATTTGGCGTCTGCTACGGCATGCAGACCATGGCGATGCAGTTGGGCGGCCATGTCGAAGGCTCTAACGAGCGTGAGTTTGGCTACGCACAGGTTGAAGTGGTTAACGACAGCGCGCTGGTGCGCGGTATCGAAGACTCCCTGACCGCGGACGGCAAACCGTTGCTGGACGTGTGGATGAGCCACGGCGACAAAGTCACCGCCATCCCGTCTGACTTCGTCACCGTCGCCAGCACCGACAACTGCCCGTTCGCCATTATGGCCAACGAAGAAAAACGCTTCTATGGCGTGCAGTTCCACCCGGAAGTGACCCACACCCGTCAGGGTATGCGTATGCTGGAGCGCTTCGTGCGCGACATCTGCCAGTGCGAAGCGCTGTGGACCCCGGCGAAAATCATCGACGACGCCGTTGAGCGTATTCGCCAGCAGGTTGGCGATGACAAAGTAATCCTCGGCCTCTCCGGCGGCGTGGACTCTTCGGTGACCGCGATGCTGCTGCACCGCGCCATCGGCAAAAACCTGACCTGCGTATTCGTGGATAACGGTCTCCTGCGTCTGAACGAAGCCCAGCAGGTGATGGAGATGTTTGGCGACCACTTTGGCCTGAACATCGTTCACGTGGAAGGCGAGCAGCGCTTCCTCGACGCGCTGGCAGGTGAAAGCGATCCGGAAGCGAAACGTAAGATCATCGGCCGCGTCTTCGTGGAAGTGTTCGACGAAGAAGCGCTGAAGCTGGACGACGTCAAATGGCTGGCGCAGGGCACCATCTATCCTGACGTTATCGAATCTGCCGCTTCCGCCACCGGTAAAGCGCACGTCATCAAATCTCACCACAACGTGGGCGGCCTGCCGAAAGAGATGAAGATGGGGCTGGTTGAGCCGCTGCGTGAGC
>PPYF01030554.1_pt1 | contig 14851 bp, 10 predicted proteins | sample 1559871 | NCBI WGS metagenome assembly PPYF01 (sample SAMN08240021, study PRJNA423297) | Human gut metagenome, whole genome shotgun sequencing project. | reverse complement strand
CATCATTTTGTGAAACCTGACCACTGTAATGATGTCTTGCCTGCCCCTCATTTCCAGCGCTTGTAACAACTGCGACTCCCCGAAGCATCGCTCTGCCTGACAGATACTGGTCTAATGGTCCTGTTCCAAGATGAGATGCCAGGTTGGTGCCAATGCCTAAGAATATGACGATCGGTCTTTGCAACTGTTCTGCAATATGATCGATATAGTGAACTGCCAGCATGATGTCTGTTTCTGCATATGCTTCGTATTTTGGATCAATACAGTAATATTCTTTCAAATAGTCTTTTGCTTTTCTTAATTTCACTACGATCAATCCTGCATTCGGAGCAATTCCTGAAAATCCTGTTTCGTTATCCTCATTTCCAGCAATTAAACCTGCTAAAAAAGTACCATGTCCGGATTCATCCTTCGATGGTACTTTCTGCTGTGGCACGTCGCTTTTCAGTGCCTCTTCTATTTGTTCTTTTGTATATTCTGTCCCATATCCCAGAAATGTATCTTCTGGGTCACCTTCTATTGTCTGATCCCAGAGAGAATATATCTTACTGCTGCCATCTTCATAGCGAAATGCTGGATGTTCATAGTCGATCCCTGTATCGATCATTCCAACTAAAACACCATTTCCATAAAGATCCAAGGTACTCCTTCTGACTTGCGCTACTCCGACATCTTCTAACATCTGTGTGTCCATCAGACCGAAACAACGTGGAATCGTATTATATGGATAATTTTGTCCATATATGGATGTCCGTCCGTTCTTTTTTACATATGCGATCGCGAATCTCTGATCGATCACTGTAATACATTCTGTGTTGAATTCTTCTTTTACATAGTCAAGTACTCCGCTGTATTCCCCGATAAATTCAAAATAATCATTACTCTGAGCTGCATTTTCACATGGCATAGAAATACCTCAGGTTTTTTATAGTTTATGCACCCAATTTCCATCTGTTAATCTATGTGTATGATACAATTTATGAAAATTAATTTAAATACGCTCCGTAATAAGTCCCTTCTGATAAGCCCATAATAACTGTTCGAGATCTGCCACTTTCTCCTGCAGTGCCTTGCCATTATCAGTATCCATAACACATTTACGTTTCGTTACCTTATTAATAACGATCGTATCTGAATGGATATCTGTTTCCTCTCTGATCGCTATAGTTCTTGATACAAATGGTTCGTGTGCTACGAGTTTTAATCCGTAAGAATTAGACACTAAGGTATAACCTGCGATGCCTGTTGTCTTCTGATATGCTTTCGAGAATCCACCATCAATGACAAATAGCTTTCCTCCACATTTGATCGGGCTTTCGCCTTTCTTTACTGCTACTGGCATATGCCCGTTTACAATCTTGCCTGTCGATGTATCTAATCCAAATTCTTCTAAGATCTGGTTGATCACTGCTTCATTTTCATACCACTGATAGTAATAATCTTTCTTTTCTTTCTTAAGATCTGCATCATCCAAGAAATAGCGCTCAAACGTTGCCATCTTTGCTTTTCCGTAGACTGGTGAGTTTTCATTTGACCAGATGAACCACATGATGTCCTGTCCGTATTTTCTGGCTTTCATGTCTTTTTCCTCATAATAGCCCTGTCTTGCCAGATGTTCTAAAACATCATAAAGTTCTTTCCCTGCGTACTTTCTTCCTTCAATCTCTACTTCACGAAATGTTCCATCTTCGTTTAGTGGTACACAGCCATGATATAGAAGCATTCCATTGAATACCTTGTATAAGTGTCCTTTTGCAAATAAGAATCTTATATGTTCCTGAAGATAAGCACAGTATTTAAACACAGTTACCAGATGTTCCATCACATATTCTTCTTCTTTGGTCAATTTATATGGATCATTTGGATCGATCGTTGGAAAATTCTTATCTTTTAATTCATATTCTTTTCCATCTAATGTGATCGTTCCTTTTTCATAGTCGATCTTGTCTAATAGTAATCTTTGATCCATCAAAAAGTCTGGACGGCGTTTGATCAATTGACCTTCTACTTTAAACTGCATGATCGCAATGGCTTTGTGCATCTTCTTATTCAATTCTTCTTCTCGGATATTACTCTCGTCCACTTCTCCAGATGCATGGAATAATTCACATTCATCATCTTTGTAACACTCCAATGCAAATCTTGCCAGCGGGATCAGATTGATGCCATAACCATTTTCCAAAACATCCAGATTATTGTATCTTGCACAGATTCTTACAACATTACAAATACATGCGCGGTGCCCAGATGCAGCTCCCATCCATAAAATATCGTGATTTCCCCACTGAATATCAACATTCGCTGTCTTCATGATGCAGTCCATGATCCTGTGTGGACCAGATCCTCTATCGTAAATATCTCCGATCACATGCAGATGATCGATCGTCAGATCCTGGATCAGATGGGCCATCGCTGCAATAAACTGTCTGACCCTTCCTGTCATGATGATCGTCTCAAGAATCTGCTCTACATAGCGTTTCTTATCAGCTCTCCGGTGTTCTACCATCAATTCTTCCATCACATAGGCAAATTCTGGTGACATTGCTTTCCTTACTTTTGATCTTGTATATTTATTCCCGACTGATCTTGCAACATGAACCAGACGTACCATCGTATCATGCTGCCATTCAAGAAGGAAATTCTTTGGTAATTCTTCCTCCATTAAATCCATCTTCTGCTCCGGATAATAAATAACTGATGCCAGATTTTTCTTTTGCTTTGTTGTCAGTGTATTCCCAAATTCATCTTCAATCCTGCTTCGGATCGCTCCTGATCCATTCCTTATGATATGGCTGAATTTCTCATATTCGCCGTGAACATCAGAAACATAATGCTCTGTTCCTTTGGGAAGATGCAAGATTGCCTGAAGATTGATGATCTCTGTTGAAGCAGCTGCGACATTTGGATAACGCACTGCCAGTTCCTTTAGATACTTCATCTGGTCCATGAGAAGTCTCCCCTTTCGTTTACGCTTTTTTGATTGTTCTGTAATATTATAGCATTATTTTTCATACTTTCCCAATAACTTTCTTTCATTTTCCTTAATTATTATACTTTTATGAAAACAAGGCTGTTTCTTATGTTATACTGTAAACAGCCTAGGTAAAATCTATGTAAATTTCCATATTTACTGTCCTTGATCTTCACAGGCTACTTACAATAAGGAGGAGATTATGTTAAAAAAGAACAAAAGCATTGCACTGGTGATGATCTTAGCTTTATTGATCATCACATCTTCTTGTGCACCAAAAAACACACAGGCAGAAATTGATAAACCTGCCAAAACAAGTGCCTATTGGGAGAGGAAACTTTGCAGATCAAAACTTGATATCATCAGTTCTTACGGTGATGATCAGGCATTTCACCCAAAAGTCTTAAACTTTGAAAAACCATGGAACGGCTATCGCTATTGGATGGCATACACTCCATATCCAGGTGCAGATCAGCGAAAAGAAAATCCACACGTCTGTGTCTCCAATGACAGGATTCATTGGAAGCCATTTGAAGGAGAGGGAAAAGCTGTTTCACTTGATCCATTGACCCCATTTGAAGACCCTGACAAACAGTATAATTCAGATACCCATCTTGTATATAGAAAAGATATCGATACCTTAGAATGTTACTGGCGCCAAGTCGATAATCGTACCAAGATCGATAAGATCATGAAACGTACAACAACCGATGGTATCCACTGGAGTAAAGCTCAGAATGTATTGGTTTCCGATGCACGCACTGATCGTATTCTAAGTCCGGCGATCATTTATGAAAACGGACGATATAAGATGTGGACTGTCAACTGTAAAAGAAAATTCCCTGTTTTATACCGTGAAAGTAAAGATGGTTTTCATTGGACAACTCCAAGCACGATTCAGTTAAAATATCCATCTGACAGACTTCGAAGTTGGCATCTAGATGTCATTCATACAGAGAAAGGCTATGAAATGCTCGTCGTTGCCTTCTACAAAGGGCATAGGCACCGGGAAATGAATCTTTATTATACTTCATCCAAAAATGAGCATGATTTTAAGAAATGTATTACGATCTTAAAACCATCTGAAAAGGAAAAAGCATGGGACAACCGTGGTATTTACCGTAGCAGCTTTTTTGTGGAAAATGGAATTTATTATATTTATTACAGTGGTATTGGATATCCAAAAGGGCCAAACAGCTCTCAGGGTGTTGGACTCACATATGGTCCATCGGTGAAAAACATTCATGGTTACGATGCATAAAATCTCTTGACGTTATAAATATTCAGGTGTAAACTGTTAGCAATAAGAATTTTTAGCCGACCATCCATAGACTGGCTAACGACTCTACAATACGAATAAAAGGAAGTGCATTAATATTATGGAAAAGAAAAATATCGACTGGGCTAACATCGGTTTCGGTTATATGCCAACAGATTACCGTTTTGTAGCTAATTACAAAGATGGAGCATGGGATGAAGGTGAATTAACAACAGATGCCAACATCACAATCTCTGAATGTGCCGGTGTATTACAGTACGCTCAGACATGTTTTGAAGGAATGAAAGCTTACACAACAGAAGATGGACATATCGTTGTATTCCGTCCTGACTTAAATGCAAGCCGTATGGCAGATTCATGCAGAAGACTTGAGATGCCTGTATTCCCTGAAGATAAATTTGTAGAAGCGATCGAGAAAGTCGTTGCAGCGAATGAAGCATTCGTACCACCTTTCGGTTCTGGTGCTACATTATATATCCGTCCTTATATGTTCGGAAGTGATCCTGTGATCGGTGTAAAACCAGCAAATGAATATCAGTTCCGTATCTTTACTACACCAGTAGGACCATACTTCAAAGAAGGAGCTAAACCTATTACTATCCGTGTCAGTGATTATGATCGTGCTGCTCCTCGTGGAACAGGTAATATCAAAGCCGGATTAAACTATGCTATGAGCCTTTACCCAATCATGGAAGCTCATCGTCAGGGATTTGATGAGAATATGTATCTTGACCCAGCAACAAGAACAAAAGTAGAAGAAACAGGTGGAGCTAACTTCATCTTTATTACAAAAGATGGTAAAGTTGTAACACCTAAATCTGACAGTATCCTTCCATCTATCACTCGTCGTTCTTTAGTTTATGTAGCCAAAGAATACCTTGGACTTGAAGTCGAAGAACGTGAAGTATTATTTGATGAAGTCAAAGATTTCGCTGAATGTGGATTATGTGGAACAGCCGCAGTTATCTCTCCAGTAGGAAAGATTTATGATCACGGTAATGAAATCTGCTTCCCAAGCGGAATGGAAAAGATGGGACCTGTCATCCAGAAATTATACGATACTTTAACAGGAATCCAGATGGGTCATATTGAAGCCCCTGAAGGATGGATCAAGGTTATTAAATAAGACTTTCGTTAATAGAATATTAAATAACATAAAATGCAGCCAGACAGTTATTGATTTAACTTTCTGGCTGCATTTCATTTATACATATTGGCGTATCATTCTTATTTACTGATCTCTTAGATGAATCTCTGGATTTCCATGATTCTCAATATAATCTCTTGTGATCGTTACGCTTCCGATTGTGTCGTCTTTTGGTATCTCGTACATAATGTCGAGCATGAATTTCTCGATGATCGCACGTAATGCTCTGGCTCCTGTTTTCTTTTTCAGAGCTTGTTCTGCGATAGCCTCCAGAGCCCCTTCATCGAATTCTGTCTTTTAAATCTGCTCCAAATCCGATCGATGTTTTCTTCATCAGACGTTTTTTGATGATTCCTTCTAAGTTCGGGAAGGCTCCACCACAGATAAAAAGAATATTCCTTGTATTGATCGTTGTGAGTGGTACCATTGCATTCTTGCTTGTAGCTCCGACTGGCACTTCGACTTCTGCTCCTTCTAAGAGTTTTAGCAATCCTTGCTGAACGGATTCTCCACTGACATCTCTGCTATTTGTATTTTGTTTCTTGGCAATCTTATCAATCTCGTCAATGAATACGATTCCATGTTCTGCACGGTCTACATCGTTATCTGCCGCCTGTAAGAGCTTTGATAAAACACTTTCTACGTCATCACCAATATATCCTGCTTCTGTTAAGGATGGCCTTGATCTGATGTGGTGCTGGAATATCTTTTAATGTAAACTCTGGCTCTTCTTTTTTGTCTTTCTTTTTCTTCTTTACTTCCGCTTTTGGCTGCATGCTCTGCATATCGTTCATCATCTTTGTGATATCCATGCTGTCAAGATCCATATTTCTTGCGTCAATAAATCCAAACTGACCATTGCCCATAGAATTTAATGTCCTCTGCATACAATCTGTACATATAAAAATATTATTCGGAAGTTCTAACATCTTACCGGCTACAGATTCCGGACGTCTGCAAAGATAGCAGTAATGTTCCACATCTTTGTGTTCATCCTCATTTGTTACTTCCTCAATCTCATTTTGATTTTTCTCTTCTGACATATGATTGTCCTCCACTTTTTATTTTGAATAGAGTACTTCTCCTATAATTTCAATCCCTTTTATCATATCTTCTTTTTTCATTCTCGTAAACCCCAAAATATATTCTTCTTTCAATGGTTTTCCTTCTATATAATACCATGAGAGCGGATAGATCATCACACCTTTTTGTCTTAATTTTTTTTGAAACTCTTTTTGATCACTGACAGGGAATCTTACGATGATATGTGCTCCTGCTCCATGACCATATATTTGAATATCGGAGTTTAACTTCTTAATTTCTTTGATCAATAGATCATGTTTCTCTTTATAAATATTCCTCATACGGTTTAAATGTCGTTCAAAATGCCCTTCTGTCAGAAACAGCGTCAAAACTTTCTGATCAATCCTTGATACTGCACAGGAAAATGTCTGGCCAATCTGCTGATATCTCTTTGCAAGTTTCTTTGGGAGCACCATATAACTTGCTCGGATCGCTGGTGCGATCGCTTTTGAAAATGTTCCCATGTAGATCACATTTTCTCCATCATCTAATCCCTGCATCGCTGGAATTGGTTTTCCATGATATCTGAACTCGCTGTCATAATCATCTTCGATAATATAATGATCTGGATCTTTTTTAGCCCATCCTAATAATTGACTTCTTCGCCCTATTGGCATGATCACGCCTGTGGGATATTGGTGTGCCGGGGTTACATATGCTAAGTTCGCATCTGTTTTCTGCAATTGTTCTACACACATTCCACTTTCGTCCATGGAGATCGGATGAATCTTAAAATCCAATTCCTTTAAGATTTCATACGCATTTTTGTAAACTGGATTTTCAATTCCAATGGAAACTTTTTCTCCTAAAATCTGACGTAGTAAAAATAGCAGATTCTCCATTCCTGCTGCCACTACGATTTGGCTGGCATGAACATGAACACCTCTGGATTGTCTCAGATAATACATGATCGCTTTGCGCAATTCCAAATCTCCTTGAAAATTCCCCTTTTGAAATAACTCACTGTTATCATTGATCATGATCTCTTTTAGCAGTTTTCTCCAGATATGATAAGGAAACTGTTCCATATCAACTCCTGCTGATGAAAAGTCGTATGGTATCTTCTCTGGTCGTATTTCTTCTTCCTCTTCTTCGATCTTAACTGGAATGTGAAGCTCTGCCAGTTCTTCTACCTGACAGACAAAGAAACCACGTTTTGGTTTTGATTCAATATATCCTTCTGCACAAAGCTGTGCATATGCAGTGTCCACAGTATTCCTGCTGACATCTAAATGTTTGGAAAGTCTCCTTGCAGAAGGGAGTCTGGCCCCAAAGGGCAAAACTCCCCTTCTTCCAGACCTTTCTTCGCTGTATCTGCTTTCGCCTGCACGATAAAAAACTGACTTCCATTCGTATCTGCTCCGGAATTTGCCATACATAAAGAACCGCGAAGAGGCAGAAGTTCCTCACATACTTCATTATCAAAGTCTTCTCCCCAAATACTTTCTCCGCCTGTTCCTGTTCCTGTTGGATCTCCACTCTGGATCATAAAATCATTGATGACTCTGTGAAAGATCTGTCCATCAAAGTATCCATTCGATGCAAGAGTTACAAAATTCTTCACAGCCAAAGGCGCTTTCTTCATGAAGAACTTAAACTGCATTTCTCCATAACCTTTGACTTTCATAGTGACGATCGTTTCTCCCTTTTGTGCATCCGCAAGTTGGTCTGTTTTCTTTGCTGCTGTGATCTTGGGTACTTTATATTTTGATTGCACTTTCATCTTTGTTTCTGTTGTTGCTTTTGTTGTATCTTTGCTGCCGTCTTTTGCAGATGAACACCCAACACAAAGTGTCATGGCTGCCATCAGACATGCTGCTGCTATGATCTTTCTCATGTTTGATTTCCTTTCTATTTTAAGAGATTGCTCACTTGCGATCACTGTTCTCGGATCTTATCCGCCGGAAATACGATTCCTGTCTGTCTTCGCACTTCATCCGTGATATCCATCGATCACACTTCCTGCACCATCCACTCCATTTTCAAGGAACAAACTGTCTGCGAGAATCTTTTCTGGTTTCCCAAATAAACTTGCAAGGAAATGGATACAGTAAGATCCAATATCCATCAGTGCTCCATTCGATAATTTGGGATTAAATGCGTTTTCAATGATCCCTTTTTTAAATTTGTCATATCTTGAAGAATACTGACAATACTGAATCGTTGCTCTTCTCACTGTTCCAATCTTATGAAGATTGTCCATCATCGCATGGAATCCTGGAGAATGTACATTCTTCATGGCTTCCATAAATACAACTCCTTGTTCTTTGGCTGCTTTGATCAGGATATCTAATTCCTCACGGTTGGAGCAAACAGGTTTCTCACAAAGCACATGCTTTCCGTAATTGATCATTGTGATCGAATGTGTATAATGCATATAAGTTGGACTCGCTACATAAACCGCATCAATCTCTGGATCTTTTGCCATCTCTTCGTAGTTATCATATACTTTTTCTACATTATATTTTGCTGCAAACTGCTTCCCTTTTTCTAAATTTCTTGAATATACAGCTGTTAATTGGATTTCATCTAATTCTAAAATTCCTTCCATCAGCCAGTCTGTAATAAAATTGGTTCCTATCGTTGCTAATCTGATCATTGATTCTCCTCCATCATATATCTTATATTTTATAATTGTGACAGTGTAATGTCAATGATCACGCCTACCGCATAATAATATACACACTATAGCAAAGATACATGCAGATCATTGCAATTCCTTCGGTTCTTGAAATCTTTTTTTTCGTTGCTCCAAAGATCCATACTACAACTGAAAATACGACTAAAACTATGATGTCGATCACATTTTCACCAATTAGCTGTAATGGACTGATCGCAGATGCGATTCCAAGTACCATAAGGATGTTAAAGATATTGGAACCGATCGCATTCCCGACCGCCATATCAACTTCATTTTTTCTTGCGGCTACGATGGATGTGACCAGTTCTGGAAGAGACGTTCCAATCGAAACAATCGTTAATCCTACAAGATTCTGGCTCATTCCAAAATCTATGGCAATCCTGCTTGCGGCATCAACTGTAAGATCTCCACCAAATGCAATGGCTGCTGCACCTCCAACGATACATAACAGACTCTTTGGATAAGACATGATCATCAATTCTTCATTTTCCATTGTTTCAAGTTGTACGACTTCCTGATTATTTCTGGCACGCATTGCCTGAAAAACCATCATAAGAACATATACGGCAAATATAATAAGGAAAATGATTCCATCAAAACGTCCAAGGATCATATGTGATCTATCTCCGAATGCAAGATAACCAAATATGAGAAGTAATGTCGCACATACAAGAGATAATGGAATATCTCTTATAATTGTTTCTCTTTTTACACCGATCGTTGCTAAAATTGAACAGACTCCGATCACAAACATCATATTAAAGATATTAGAACCAACTACATTACTGATCGCCAGAGCATTATTATTGGCAATAGACGCTGTTACACTGACTGCAGTTTCTGGAAGTGATGTTCCCATGGCTACGATCGTCAATCCAATGATAATAGAAGGAACTTTTAAACGTTTGGCGACACTTGAACTTCCTTCTACAAAATAGTCTGCTCCTTTCATTAAAAATGCAAATCCTATGATCAGACAGATGATCACTAAAAATAATGGGGATTGGTTGATAAATTTCTCCATTTGTTTTTCTCCTTTCAAAATTGTCTTTTTATTTGTACATAAGAAAAACTCATGTATGTTCCAGATGTACTATAAGAACATACATGAGTCTCATTCTTTAATATTTGCCAGGCTGACTTGCTTGATATCTGCGAGTCATTACCGAGTCTGTTGACAAATCACGTCTTTGTATAACGCGAACTACTCCCTCATGGAATATTGATTGTTTGATTACTTTAACAAAAAAATATTGATCTGTCAAGTATAGTTTAAATTGCAAATTGAATCATAAAACCGTATAATAAAATTAATTATGTTGATTTTGATATACAATGCGATCAACAAATGGAGGGGGAAAACTATTTTGATCAGAAAACCATACAAAACTAATAAAAATATTTCCAGACTATTTTATATTTTGATGATGATCATCTTTGTCTGGTTCATTGGGATTCAGATTTTAGGACCTGATGAACAGTTTTTTGACCAATCTGGACATTCCATCATCTACAATGGTACTTTTACATGGAAGAAATCCGATGGCACAAAACAAAACATTTCTGTTCCTGGACGTTATAAAGTTCCAGCAAAACAGACGATGATCATTACTACTACACTTCCAGATGATTATAACGAGAATGTGATCGCGATCCGTTCTTCCCTTCAAGATGTACGTTTTTACATTGATGGAAAACTTCGAAAAGAGTACAATGCAAAAAGTCTGCACCGATTTGGCAAAAACTCTGCCAGCCGTTATATATTCTGCAATACTTCGTCTGCAGATGCCGGAAAGGAACTTTGTCTGGAACTTACAACATATACGAGTAACTACTCTGGTGTTGTCAATACGATTTACTGTGGAGATCAAATGCAGATCTGGAGTTATATTTTCAATCATAACTTCTCTGGAACCGTGATCGGATCATTTATCTTTTTTGCATCGATTGTCACAATCTTATTCAGTATCGCCCTTGGAATTGTTTACAAAACCAAGTTTAATATGGAATATCTTGGATGGTGTATGCTTATGGGTTCTGTCTGGATGATCGGAGAATCAAAAATGCGGCAGATCCTTGTTCCAAATGCATCTGGACTTGCAACTTCATGTTTTATTATGCTCATGTTATGTCCGTTGCCGATTTCCTTATATGTCAATAATCTTCAGAAAGGTAAATATAAAAAGATCTTTCAACCGATCTGTTTTATTGCTTTATTGAATTTTATCATCTGTACGATCCTGCATCTTACAGGCGTTGCAGATTATATTGAGACAATGCCAGCAGCACACGCAATCCTTATTATTACTTTCCTTGCTGTCATTCTTACTTTCTGGATCAGATATTGGAATCATCGGAGTCGAAGTGATTGCCTGTTGTTCTTTGGACTGCTTATTACAATGCTTTCTGTGATTTTTGAAGCAATTTCTGTATATTACAAAGTATCTGTTTCTGGTGTATTTGTCGGTATCGCTATTTTGATCTTACTGTTTATAAATGTGATCTATACGATCCATATCATCCGTGATATCATCAAACGCCAGCAGCAGGAAGAACTCGATAAACGTAAAAAAAATATAGAGGAGATGTCTCTGCAGTTGATGCAAATGTTATCCACCACGATCGAGGCAAAAGATGAATATACGAAAGGACATTCTCATCGTGTTGCAGAGTATTCCGTTTTGATCGCGCGTGAACTTGGATGGAATGAAAAAGAACTTAGTAATCTAAAAAATGCTGCTCATCTTCATGATATCGGCAAAATTGCTATTCCTGATACCATTTTAAATAAACCAAGCAAACTTTCTGAGGAAGAATTTTCTATTATTAAGGAACATACGATCATTGGTGCAAATATCTTAAAGAATATTTCTCTGATTGATCACGTACAAGAAATTGTACGCAATCATCATGAACGTTACGATGGGAATGGTTATCCTGACGGTTTAAAGGGAAAAGAGATTCCACTACATGCAAGAATTGTTACGGTTGCTGACAGTTATGATGCTATGAGTTCCCAGAGAATTTACCGAAATCAACTTCCACCAGAAAAGATCATACAGGAATTAGAGAATAATAAAGGGACTCAGTTTGATCCTGAGATCACTGATATCTTTTTAAAACTATTAAGGGAAGACCGTATTCATGTCAAAGAAGATCATTTAAGTATCACTGAGAATACTCAGATTCCTGAAGCTGAAATCGAAATGAGTCAATTCATTTCTGACATCATGAGCACGATCCGTACACAAAAAGCCAAAGAAAATCTCGACTTTTTAACTGGGCTTCCAACCAGAAATAAAGGTGAGCAAGCCATTGCGCAGTTGATGAAACACCACAGTGGATGTCTTGTCTTTATGGATATGGACAATTTAAAAACCATCAATGACATCTATGGCCACAAAGCTGGTGACCGTGTATTGAAGCTTCTTGGTAATCTATTATTAGAATATTCCAGTGAATGTCTTGTCTGTCGTCTTGGCGGAGATGAATTCCTATTATTTATGCCAGATGCTGATCAAAATAGTATTACAGAAGTTATAACTGCTATTTTTAAGAAATTTAATACTCGAAAGGAACAAGATCCTGAGCTTCATGCTGCATCCATTTTTGCCGGACTATATATGTGCAATATTGGAGATTCTTTTGACGAATGTTATACAAAAGCTGATAAAGCACTATATTTCGTAAAACAAAATGGAAAAAGCGACTTCTCCTTTCATGAAAAATAAAGCACCAAACATATAAAGAAGAGAGTGGCAAGAATTTACTTTTGCCACTCTCTTCTTTATATATGAAATAACTGAATCAACACAAGACCAGAAAGTCCATAATATGTGATAACTGCAACTAAATCATTGATAGTTGTGATCAATGGACCAGAAGCCACTGCTGGGTCAATGTTGATCTTATGAAAGAACATTGGAATGATCGTTCCTACAAGGCTTGAGATCACCATCGCAACGATCAGTGAAATTCCTACGCACCCTGAAATCAGGAATGAAGAAATCCATGCATAATGTTTAAATAAATGGATGTACACCCCTAAAAATACGAGTGCCATGATTGCTAGGCTCGCTCCATTTAAGAAACCGATCTTCATTTCTTTAAATAACAAAGCAATCTTTTTCTTACCTGACAGATTTTCATCCATTAATACGCGGATTGTTACAGCTAAAGACTGTGTTCCAACATTTCCCGCCATATCAAGTACCAGGGATTGGAAACAGATAACGATTGGCAATACCGCAACAATAGATTCAAACATTCCAACAACTGAGGATACTGCCATTCCTAAGAATAACAATGCGATCAACCATGGAAGTCTCTTCTTCATACTAACTATCGTGGGTTCATTTAAATCTTCCTCTTCTGTTAAACCAGCAAGTTTTGCATAGTCATCTCCCATCTCGTCATCGACCAATTCTACAATATCGGAAGATGTTAAGATTCCTGCGATTTTCTTATCTTGTGTCAGTACTGGGATGGAATCTTCTTCGTAATCTGTTAAGATTTCCATACATTCACTGATTTTTTCATGTTCATATACATAAGGATAAGAACTGCTTATGATGTCCTGTAGATTATCATGTTCTCTTGCGATGATCAAATCTTTCAGATCGATCGCTCCTGCAAAAATCCCATTCTCATCTATCACATAAAGTGTCTGGATATTATCATGTTCTCCTGCCTGCTTTACAAGTGTACTCATTGCCTCACGAATCGTTACATCATTTCTTACTACGATATAATTATTCGTCATACAACTACCGATCTGATCTTCCTCGTAAGACAACAGTTTCTGAACATCTTCTTTTGCTTCTTTATCCAGTCTCTTTAATAATTTGTATTTATCTTCTTCATTTAATTCTTCAAACAGATCCATCGCATCATCTGAATCCATGTTTGATACAACTTTCGCTGCCTGTTCAATTGGCATTTCTTCCAGATATTTTCCTGGTTCCTCTTCGATATAAGAAAAAATCTCTGCAATATCTGCAATGTCTAAAATGTCATAGATACATTTTCTAACTGTTTTATCTGATTCTACGATCGCATTTGCAATATCTCTTTCGTGATAAGCTGCGATCTTTTTCTTTAATTCTTCTCTATCTTTCGTTGTCTGTACGATCTTGACCAATTCTTTTGCATAATCTGTTCTATGCTGATTTCTTGCATTTTTCATGATATCCTCCTTCTTTTCCTAAATCTGGTTGCAAAACACCAATATTTAGGCACAAAAATACACCGCTTCAGATTTAAATTCCTAAAGCAGATCACATACTCTGTTGTGATGTAAAGAACTTTCTGTTTCGCGGTGTATCAAAAAGGATATCATAATACAAATGTTGCTATTCATGTATCTTCACAGAGAGCAGCATTCGTATCTTATATTTTCTTTTTTGACACCGCATACAACTTCGTCCTATACGATCGCAACTATCCATGAACATACACCTCCTTTCACATCTTTACTAATATCTCTCAACATTCTTTGTTTTCATTCTGAGTTATATTATCAGATTTTTCTGATATCGTCAACCTATTTTACTATGATTTAACAATCTTTTCCGCCGCCACAGTGTGATCCTGCCGGAGGGCTTTTTATTGCATAGGGGATTTCATCGAAATCTTCTATGCAATAAAAAAAACATCCTTATCTCTAAGAATGCTTGAATCTTCATATTAAATCTATATATAAAGGATATACCTTCAAAACAACATACAAGA
>PPYF01594686.1_pt1 | contig 14854 bp, 10 predicted proteins | sample 1559871 | NCBI WGS metagenome assembly PPYF01 (sample SAMN08240021, study PRJNA423297) | Human gut metagenome, whole genome shotgun sequencing project. | reverse complement strand
GGCAACGCAGATGCCGTGCCGCAGCCGCCGGAGCGGTGCTTAAGCCGTCAGGCGGGAATTGTGCGGTGTTGCCTTAGGTATTGTGCAGAAACCGGTTGCTTCAACACCCTAAAGTATATCTGGAACCTTAGCAAAAACAGCACCGCCGCCCGGGTTTTTCCCTTTGGGCAGCGGTGCCGTTTTTGTTTATGCTATTGTTGAGTTACGGGGCAAAGCCTGCGATCAGATCAGGCCCATCAGGCTGGGCAGACCCAGAGACAGTGCCGGGATATAGGTAACAGCCAGCAGGGCCAGCACCAATGCGACAAAGTACGGGATCAGCTTGGAAGTGACCTGCTCGATGGAAACATGGCCAATGCCGCAGCCGACAAACAGAACGGAGCCAACCGGCGGGGTGATGTTGCCCAGGCACATGTTGAAGATGAGCATAACGCCGAACTGGATCTCGGTCATGCCAAAGCTGGTAGCGATGGGCAGGAAGATCGGGGTAAAGATCAGGATGGCCGGGGTGATATCCATGAACATGCCGATCACCAGCAGGATGATGTTCATCAGCAGGAAGATGATGTACTTGTTGCTGGTCAGACTCATCAGGCCGTTGGAGATGGCTGCCGGGATGCCGGAGTAAGCCATAACAAAGGACATGGCGGAGGAAGCGGAGATCAGGAACAGGATGATACCGGAAGTTTTGGCGGAATCCAGCAGGATCTTCAAGAAGCTCTTGAACGTGATGCTCTTGTAGACGATGGAGAGGATCAGACAGTACAGAACTGCGATGCCAGCGCCCTCGGTAGCGGTGAAGATACCGGAAACGATACCGCCGATAACGATGACGATGAGCAGCAGAGAGGGCACAGCGTCCCAAATGGTCTTGCCGATGCTCTTGCTCTTATCATAACCGGTAGCTTTCATGCCAGCCTTTTTGGCACCGACAAAGGCAACCAGCATGCAGCACAGGCCCATCAGGATGCCGGGAACGTAACCAGCCATGAACAGGGTGGAGATGGAAACACCGCCAGCAACGGTGGAGTAAACAATGAATGCGGAGGTGGGCGGGATCAGCAGGCCGGTGGGGGCGGAAGCAATGTTGGCTGCTGCAGAGTAAGCGGGGTCATAGCCGTTTTCTTCCTCAATGGGGCTGATGCAACCGCCCATGGCGGAAGCAGCAGCAACGGAGGAACCGGACAGTGCGCCGAACAGCATGTTGCCCAGGATGTTGGCCTGTGCCATGGAGCCGGGGATCTTGCCAACGAACAGCTGGGCAAAGTTGACCAGGCGCTTGGCAATACCGCCGTTGTTCATGATGTTGCCAGCCAGGATGAAGAGGGGCACAGCCAGCAGAGAGAAAGACTCAACGCCGGAGTTCATCTTCTGCATGGTGATAAAGGTGATCTGGTCCCAAGACAGGGTGGACATGGCGGTTACAATGGAAGAAACCACGATGCTGATGGAGATGGGCACGCCCAAAAACAGCAGCACGCCGAACACAGCAAAAAGGATAACGGTTGTCAGTGTAATGCTCATTGTTCTGTGCCCTCCTTAGCAGTCAACTTTTTCGCCGGTGATATCTTCATAAATGTTGATGATCTGGGCGATGATGATGAAAATGCCGGAAATCGGAGCGATGGAGTACACCAGACTGCGGGGGATGCCCAGCAGAGCGGAGAATTCACGGCTGGCAGAAACAGCCAGCTTGAAGCCGCCGATGGTGATGACGAAGATCGCCAGCAGCAGGATCAGGCCGTCGATGGCAACCAGCAGAGCAGTGTGGGCTTTGCCGGTGAATTTATCGCGCACCAGCGTCAGAGACATATGCTCGCGGGTGGAGAATGCGTAAGCTGCACCGATAAAGCCGGTCCAGATCAGGCTGTAGCGCACCAGTTCCTCCGTAAAGGCAACGGGGCTGTTGAGGACATAACGGGAGAACACCTGGATGAGAACCAGGATGGTCATGAAAGACAGCAGAACGGCGCAGGCAATGCTGAGGAACTTATCCATCCAGAACTTTACTTTACCCAAAAACTGTTTCATGTTTTATTCCCCCTCTCGTGCAGCTTCAATCGTATCCATCAAGGTCTTAACGCCGGGATACTGTTCTTCGTATGCTTCGATCATGGGCTGGGTTGCTTCGCGGAAAGCTTCCTTGTCTACATCGTAAACAAACTCAACGCCCATGGTTTCCTGTGCTTCTTTTACAGCTTCTTCAATGGCCGTATCCCACATGACCTTATGGGCCTCGGTGGAGTTGTGGGCAGCTTCCAGAATGATCTCCTGATCTTCCGGGGAGATCTGCTTCCATACCTTTTCGCTCATGATCAGAACGTCGGGGATCATGGCGTGCTGGTCAACGGAGTAGACCTTGCACACTTCGCCGTGCTTGCCGGTGGTCAGTGCGGTTTCGTTGTTTTCGGTGCCGTCAATGATGCCGGTCTGCAGGGAGGTATACACATCGCCGTAAGACATGGCAACGGGAATGCCGCCCAGATAGTTCATCATATCGGTCTGGGACTTCATGTCCTGCACGCGGATCTTCAGGCCCTTCAGGTCAGCCGGGGTGCGGATGGCTTTGTCTTTGGTGTAGAAAGAGCGGGCGCCGGAGGTGTAATAGGTCAGGGTAACAAAGCCGTCATCGCCGGTAGAGAGGAAGAAATCCTGCATCTGCTGGGAGTCCATGACATGGTAGAAATCCTCGGTATCATTAAAGATGTAAGGCAGGCCGAATGCGTTGTAGGCTTCGTTGTACGTTGCCAGACCGGGGGCAGAAACCTTGGTCATGGCGATAACGCCTGCCTGCAGCTGCTCCAGGTTCTCGTTTTCGCTGCCGAGCTGGCCGTTGGGGAAGATTTTGACCTGGATGCGGCCATCGGTCTTTTCGTTCACTTCCTCAGCAAACTGGGTCATGGCAATGTGGACGGTGTGGGTCTCGGACAGGCCGTGGGCCAGCGTCAGAACCAGTGGGTTTTCTGCGCTGTAGCTGGTGTCAGCCGTGGTGCTGGATGCGCCGCAGCCGGCCATCAGCCCGGCGCACAGCACAGCAGCCGTTGCCAGCGCTGCAATCTTTTTGAACATTTTGTTTCCTCCTTCTATTTTGTATCGCGTTTTACGGCGCGTTACATACCAATCAGATCAAACTGCTCAAACGAGACCATGACCTCATGGTCCTTTTTGGGGTTGGGGTATTTGACCTGCACGCTCTTCAGGCGCTGGCTGTAGTACCAGCCGCTCTCGGCTTCCTCAAACTTGCGGCGGTGCAGGAAGTGCGGCAGCTCCTTGCCGTCCAGCTGCACATAGAACGGGGATTTTTCGCGGTGGATCATATCCAGATACATGCTTTCCACAGCGGTATCGTAATCGCCCTCGTTGGTAAAGTGAACGTAAGTCTTTACGCCTGCGGTCACGGCAATGCGGGTCTTGAGGTAAGCGCCCTTCAGATACTCATTGGTGCAGCCGTCATCCTCGTACAAAACAAACTCGGAATCCACATCCGGTGCCATCAGGATCTCCAGCGCAGTGGTCTTTTCGGTCATCAGGTTGTGCAGGCGGTTGCCGCTCATGGGCAGGATAGCACCGCTGCGCACAAACAGCGGGATGCTGGAAATATCGACCGGTACCTCGATCGTCTGGCCGGGAGCGTACTCCTCGCGGGTGTAGAAGTTGTAGAAGCGCTCGTTTTCGTTCTCGGTCTTGGGCAGGTAGACAGGGCGCACGGTCTGGCCCTTTTCCACAACGTTGGCAACCAGCAGAGAATCGCCAAACATGAAGTCAACGCCCTCATCATAGGTGGCGGGGTCGTTCTGGAACACGGCGAAGGTGGGCTGCCAGATCGGCAGGCCGCTTTCGTGGGCGCGCACCATCAGGGAATACAGCATCGGGCTGAGCTTATAGCGGAAGTTGATGGCATCGCGGATGTACTGCTTTTTATCACTGAACATCCAGGGCTCGGTCACGGTATTGTCGGTGTTGGTGGAATGGATGGAGAAGCGCGGCTGGAAGATGCCGTTCTGCACCCAGCGCACGAACAGCTCGGCCTCCGGTGCGGGACCATAGAAGCCGCCGATATCGCAGCCGTGGTTGGAAACACCGCACAGGGCCATGCCCAGGATGGTGGCAATGTTGTATTTCAGGGTATCCCAGTGGGTCAGGTTATCGCCTGCCCAAACCTGGGCGTAACGCTGGATGCCGGCATGGCCGGAACGGCAGACCGAGAAGGGACGGCAGTTGGGGTCGTACTCTTCAATGGCTTCGTTGGAAAGCTGGCACATCAGGTTGCTCATCACCGGCTTCATGGTGCCGATGGTGCTGCCCTTGCCTTCAAAGTAAACCTTGGCGTCCTTGTCCACCATGCTGTCATACTCGCAGTTGTCGTTCCACAGGGAGCGGCAGCCGTAACGCAGCAGGGCGTCCTTGATGTACTGTTTCCAGTGTTCGCGGGTGGACTGCTTGGTAAAGTCCACAAACAGGCCGGGGCCGCCCCACCAGGTACCCACCGCCAGGCCGTCCACACCGGCGTTGTCATCAGATGCAGGCAGGAACATATCCTTTGCCTTCATCTCTTCCAACAGGGGGTGAACCAGCAGCATGCCGGGTTTGATGTTGGGCGAAACAAGAATGCCGCGCTTGACCATCTGGGCAAACCAGTCAGCGGGGTCCTTAAAGCGCTTGTTGTTCCAGGTGAAGGTGCAGCGCTTGATGCCCTGCTCGGTTTCCACAGCGCAGTAGCCGGAGGAAAGCTGGAAGCCGTCCACGGGGATGTCCTCCTCATGGGTGGTATCAATGAATTCCAGCACAGCGTCATCGCTGTTTTCCGGCAATTCGGGGTAGTACATGGAGCTGCCCAGATAGCCCAGCGCTGCTTTGGGCAGCATGACGGACTTGCCGGTCAGATCGGTGTAACGCTCAATGATATCGCGGATGGAGGGGCCTGCGATCAGGAAGAGATCCACATCCCCGGCATCGGTGCGGTAGGTGGAGTAACGGTGCCAGTAGTTACGCTTTTCGCGGCCCATATTGAAATCACATTCAGCGGTGTTGTGGTAGAAGTAACCAACTGCCTGTTTGGTACCGCGGTTCAGCTTGATGTAGAACGGAATGTGTTTGTACAGGGAATCGGTCTCCTTGGCATTGTAGCCCATGGCATCGCCGGGGGCCATGTTCATGTACTTTTCAGCCTTGTTGATCTCGCCGGATTTTTCGCCAAAGCCATAGAAGCAGTCGTCGGCTTCGATCTGGGAAGCGTGCATGCGGCGGTGGTTGGAATCCTCACGATAAGCAAGGTCGGGAATGTCTGCATGCAGCAGGCTGCCATCTTTATCGTATACCATGATACGGAAGGGTGCCTTTTCCACAACCACCTTCAGGCGGCTGCCCTGGATCACGGCCTGCTTGTCGCCATCGGTCAGTTCGGCAGCGGCGGTCTGCACGCGCTTGCGGCAGTCCTTCATCAGCTCGTCCGTGCGGGAGTCCCAGGCGGTCATGGTCAGACTGTAGGACGCTTCGTCCCAGTCCCCATCAAAACCGGCGCGGATACGCAGAATATCGTCCGTCAAAAACCAGATGCGGATCTCCACCGCATTGGTGGAAACCGAGAAGCAGTTTTCCAGCTTTTTGACCGGACCTGCCGTGTAGCAAACTTTCATGTACAAGCTCCTTCCCTTTTCTGTTTCATGTATTTGTCCGTTTTTTGGGCCTGCTTAAAAATTACGGTCACGCACTTTCTGCTCGTCAGTGGGCATATTGAACAGAAACCGCCATTCCTTTCCCCATAATCCATAGCAGCCTTTTATTTCATCCCTATCATATCAAAGTTCGTTCATTTTTTCCTCACATTTTGTAGCCTAAATATTGCAAAATGTGATATAGTCGAGGTTGAAGGCCGAATAGGCGGTGGGACGGAGGTGGGATTGGGGATTTGGATTGGATGAGGTTGGCACATCTTCAGCACTGCTTGTTTCCTGCAGTTCTGGCTTTTCCTTTTATATTGTAAGCCGCAACCTGTCCACACCCAGCGTAACCGGGACGTATCCTTTTCTGTACTGTGCAGCCATTTCCGTATTTCTTACTCCGGTTCCTTCACACCGGTGTATGCCGGTACGGATAATTTTCGGCAGTACAAATGCCTGTTCCAAAATGACGTTTGGAGAGAAATTCAAGGCTGAACGGGAGAAGCGGAAGCTGACCCAGCAGGAAGTAGCCGATGCACTGGGGATCAACAGACGTATGATTACCCGGTACGAGAACGGCATTTCCTTTCCGCGCACCAAAGGCGCTTACAGAAAAATCGCGGATTTGAAAAGATGCTCAATGATCTCAAGGCACAAGCCGCTTACGAGGCGGATGAGATGGAACGCCTCAAAGCCGAAGGTCGAGAGAAGTCCGCGACGTATCGGCAGTTTTTCGGCAACCGGCTCTTTTATAAGCAGCTGCTGAACACTTATAAGAAATACGGCTTAATGGACTAAGCGCATCCGGAAGAGAATGGAGAAAGACAGGTGATGTTATGAACTGGATCAATGAATTGTCGTGGTTATGGGAAACACTTGGCATTGCGCTTATTGCTGCGGCTGTCTGCGTAGCTTGCGCCGCTCTGATCTGCAAAGCAGCGAAGAAGAAAACCAACAAAAAGGTGTTGGCTGCCATCGGTACTGCAGCGTTTGTGGGCGCAATTCTGGCGGTCATTCTGATTGCCCGGACCCCGATGCCGATTTGATTAGACAGGAGGCTTTTACTATGGATAAGGAAAAATATTCGATCATATTCAGCAGCTTGACCGGCAACACAAAAAAACTTGCTGATACAATTCGCGCGGTGCTTCCGGCAGAAGACTGTGACTATTTCGGTGCGCCGAAAGCGGAAGAACTGCACTCCGAAATACTCTATATCGGGTTCTGGACGGATAAGGGCAACGCGGACAGTGCAACCTTGGAACTACTGTCAAAGCTGAGAGACAAAAAGGTTTTTCTATTCGGGACGGCGGGCTTTGGCGGCAGCGAGGCATATTTTCAGAAGATCCTTGAGCATGTTAAGCAGTCTGTTGGCCCAAGCAACTCCGTGTTCGGAGAGTATATGTGCCAGGGCAAAATGCCGCAGTCGGTACGGGATCGTTATATGACTTACGGCTTAAGCACCGCTCCGGCATCTGCCGCACCTCGCTCGCCGTATCGGCACTTAGAATTATGCGGTATTGCCCTTGTGTTATGTCGCTCCAAATCGTCAGAAACGACATCACAAAAATGGGCGTTGACGCCGTGGGCATTGCATGACCATTATTCCCTTTTATGAAATAAATTAAAAAAGAACTGCTGCAAGCACTGCAAGCAGTTTTTATTCAGTCCTGCATTTTACAAATCATTCTACTGAAAATTCTACTATTTCTTCATAAAAACTTTCTAAAATCCTGTCGGACGCTGTGGTACAATAAACCTATCATAAAATAACATTCCGCACCACAAACCACAACAAGACAGGAGATTTGCCATGCGTAACGTAGTTTCCCTGAACGAAAACTGGACCCTGACCTTCCCCAAGGGCGAGCGCCCGGCTGAAGCGGTTACCCTGCCCCACACCTGGAACGCGGTGGATGGCATGGACGGCAACGGCAGCTATCTGCGCACCACCGGTGTTTACACCCGCACCTTTACTGCGCCCAAGCAGCCTTTGTCCGGCGGCCGCACCTATATTGAAGTTCTGGCCGCAGCCCTTTCCGCTACCGTCAAGGTCAACGGAACGGTTGCCACCACCCACGAGGGCGGTTACTCCATTTTCCGCGCTGATGTGACGGATTTGTGCCATGACGGCGAGAATGAACTGACCATTGAAGTCAGCAACGAAGATACGCCGTCCATGTATCCCTCTTCCGCCGACTTCACGTTCTATGGCGGCTTGTACCGCGGCGTCAACCTGATCAGCGTGCCCAACACCCACTTTGACCTGGATTATTTCGGCGGCCCCGGCATTAAAGTTACCCCCAAACCGGCAGCGGACGGCGGCGCCACGTTCGAAATCAAAAGCTATGTAACCAACCCGGACGAAAACTTTACCGTGCAGTACAGCATTGAAGATCCCTATGGATTTGAGGTTGCTTCTGCCACCCGCCCGGCTGATAACACCGCCGTTACCCTGTATGTGCCTGATGCGGAGCTGTGGAGCATGGACGAGCCCAACCTGTACACCGTAATTGCCCGCCTGCAGCGCTGCAATGAATCCTATGATGATCTGTACGTCAATGTTGGTGTGCGCAGCTACACCGTCACCCCGGACGGCGGCTTTTCCATCAATGGCGTGCCCACCCCGCTGCGTGGTGTTTCCCGCCATCAGGATCGCTTGTACAAAGGCAACGCTCTGAGCATTGACGACCATTACGAAGATGCCCAGATGATCAAGGAAGTCGGTGCCAACACCATTCGTCTGGCCCACTACCAGCACAGTCAGGATTTCTATAACGCCTGCGACTCCATCGGTTTTGCCGTTTGGGCCGAGATTCCGTTCATCAGCGTGTTCAAACCCGGCGAGGATGCCCACGCACACTGCCGCCGCGAGATGACCGAACTGATCATCCAGAACTACAACCACCCGTCCATCATGTTCTGGGGCATTTCCAACGAAATTTTGATTGGCGGCATCAGCCAGGAGCTGGTGGAACGCCACCACGACCTGCAGAAGCTGTGTAAGGAGCTGGATCCCACCCGTTCCACCACCATTGCCCATGTTTCGCACACCCCGACCGACGGCCCCATGCACCACATCACCGACCTGGAAAGCTACAACCACTACTTTGGCTGGTATGGCGGCAAGATTGAGGACAATGGTCCCTGGCTGGACAAGTTCCACGCCGAGCACCCCGATATCTGCCTTGGCGTTTCGGAATACGGCTGCGAAGGCATCATCAACTGGCACAGCAGCACCCCCCAGTGCAAGGATTATACCGAGGAATACCAGGCCGTATACCATGAATATATGGCACAGGCCTTTGAGGATCGTCCCTGGATCTGGGCCAGCCATGTATGGAACATGTTCGACTTTGGCTGCGCAGCCCGTAACGAGGGCGGCGTGGCAGGCCGCAACAATAAGGGCCTTGTTACCATTGACCGCCAAACCCGCAAGGACAGCTTCTACCTGTACCAGGCATACTGGACCAAGGACCCGATGGTGCACATCAACGGCCGCCGCTATGCCCAGCGCGCCGGGGAAACCACCGAAGTCAAGGTTTACTCCAATCAGGACTGCGTGACCCTGTACCTGAACGGCAAGGAAGTTGGCACCCAGCAGGCCCACCGCGTGTTCCACTTTACCGTGGCACTGGCCGAGGGCTTTAACACCCTGCTGGCCGTGGCCGGTTCCGCCAAGGATTCCATCACGCTGGAAAAGGTAGAGAAAGAGCCCGCCTGCTACACCCTGCCGGAGTTCAATGAGCGCCAGGAGGGCGTTGCCAACTGGTTTAAGCAGATGGGCAGCCTGGATCTGGAATCCCCGATGGAATTCCCCGAAGGGTACTATACTATCAAGGACTCTATGGCAGAGCTGGCCAAGAACGAGGAAGCTTTTGCCATTGTTGCCAAGGCCGTAAAGCTGGTCACCAACTTTGACCTGAAACCCGGCCAAGGGATGTGGAGCATGATGAGCGGCATGAGCCCCGAACACATGAGCGGCATGATCTCCACCGACCTGCTGGGGGATAAATTCCTGCCCAGCCTGAACGCCCAGCTGATCAAGATTAAAAAGTAATCCCCTGCCTTTTTAACCCCATAAAGGCAGACGGAACAGCAAGCAAAAAACGCCAGAGCAGCACCCGGTAAGGGTTGCTGCTCTGGCGTTTTTATTCGCGTATTATTGTTATTTTTGTCGTTGTTGATTCTTTTTCTTCCTGTGCGTCCGGTTTTGCGGTAAAAAAGTGTTTCACCTTTTCTGCCCCGGCTGCATCCATAGGGTACTGGGCTTTGATGCGCCCATCCTCAAAACGCAAAATTACCGTGCAGCAGGTCAGCAGCAAATCGCACTGGCTATGGCGCATCCGATAGAACGCTTTTATGCTTTTCCCTCTCGCCCGCTTATTTGGCGCAGGTCAAATCGCTTGCCTTGGCCGCATAATCAAACAGGCCATCGTTCTTTTCTTCCAGTGCCTTGATCATGTGATAGGTATACTCGTTATACGGCGTGGGAATGCCAAGTTCCTGCCCCATCCGCATCAGCGCACCGGAGAACATGTCAATTTCGGTGTGCCGCCCGGCATCCAGATCCTGTAACGTGGAATAGCGCGTTGCAGGTGGGACCAGGCTGCCATGGCGGGAACTTGCATCCACCTTGCTCAAATCAATGCCCTTTGCCACGGCAATGGCCTCCAGCTCATGGCACAAACCATCGCTGATGGCTTTCATGTGGGCACTGCTCTGGTAACAGCCAACGCCCGCGCCCAAAATGGCCTGCGGCAGATTGTTGCAGACATTCAGGCGGAACTTGCTCCAGATTTCTTCCTTAATATACGGGGTAACGCGGGAATGAATGCCCGTACCGGCAAGCAATGCTTCCACCGCCTGCACGCGCTCGCTTTTCAGCGGTGCGGCAAGCTCGCCATAGATAATGCCGATGGTGGTTTCGGGGTTGAAGTGGTAGCCGTCGGCTTCCTTGTGGGAGGCCACCTTGATGAGGGAGGGCAGAACATGTTCCGCACCGATTTTGGCGGCGATGATTTCCTCACTGTCCACACCGTTCATCAGGCTCATCACGGTGGTGTTGGGGCCAACGGCGGCGGCAATGCTGTCCAGTGCGCCGGGCAGCGCACCGTATTTCAGCGCAACCACCAATAGATCCACGCCGTTTGCTTCCTGCGGGGTCCAAACCTGCGGGCGGTAGGTGGTGCCGTTGATGGTGATTCCCTGTTGTTTCAGCCGTTCGGCACGCGGGCCTTCGGCAATTACAGCAAGGCGAATATCCTTGCGGGAGCTGAGTCCCCAGATGACATAAGAGCCGACTGCACCGGCCCCCAGAACAGCAACAGATTTGATTTGCATGTTTCCCTTTTTCCTTTCGCCTGCAGTACTTTTTCTATTCCCGCGGGTAATCGTTGTATTTCTTTGGGGCTATTGTACCATAAAGGAACGCTTTGGTTCAATTACTGCTCCATCGTATAGCTGACCTGATACTGGCCGGAGCCCACTTGGGCGGTAGGGCATCCGTTTTGTTCCGCAAAGGTCAGACCGTCCGTTTCCAGCAGCTTGGCACCGGGTTCCAGGCAGATTTTTGCCGCTGCATTGGGTGGAATTGCCGCCGTAACGGTGATTTTCCCGTCATCAACTTGCCACTGCAGAGCATAGCGGCCAAAGGGGGTCTGGTGCCAGGCCTGGGCCCAGCGCAGCCCGCCACCGGGGCGCGGGGCCAGCCGTGCGGCGCAAAAACCTGCCGTGCCCGGCTGCTGGCCAATACCGGCGCACTCGCCGTACAGCCATGCCCCCACCGCGCCGTATGCGTAATGGTTGAAAGAGTTCATCCCCGCGGACCACATCGTGCCGTCCGGGCGGCGGCCATCCCAGTGTTCCCACACAGTGGTGGCCCCCTGCAGCACCTGATACAGCCAGCCGGGGTAATCTTTTTTCAACATCAGGTCATACGCCTGCTGCCAGCAGCCATTCTGGCTGAGCGCCGCGCAGAAATACGGTGTGCCCAAAAAGCCGGTAACCAAATGCCCGTTTTGTTGTTCCAACAGTTCCAGCAGGCGCTGGATCGTTTTCTGCTTCCACTTTTGCGGGGTCAGGCCAAAGCGCAGGGCCAGAATATGGGCTGTCTGGGTCTGGGCGGTCATTGCACCATCCAGAGTAAAAAAGTTTGCGGCAAAATCTTTGGCTGCCTGGCGGTGAACCCCCGCGTAAAGCTCTGCATCCTGCCGGTTGCCCAGTACCTCCGCCGCCAGCGCCAGCAGCTGGGCCGAAAGCGCATAGTACGCCTGGCTGGTCAGCGCCGTGGGGGTTGCGCCAAAATAACTGCCCGGTTCGGCGTCCAGCGCCACCCAGTCGCCCAGCTGCATCTTGAAATCAAACAGACCGTTTTGGGTGTTGGCGCGCATAAAATCCACCCAGCGCTTCATGCTGGGGTACTGGCTGCGCAGAATGGTATCGTCGCCATACATCTGGTACAGCACCCAGGGGATCACAGTCGCGGCATCGCCCCAGCCGGAAGCGCCATATGGGCAGTTTTTCATCAGCCAGTTGGCCTCGGTGTGGGTTTCCTCAATATTGGGCACCACATTGGCCACGCCGCCGTCCGGCAGCTGGTCCACGGCAAGGTCTTTCAGCCACTTGCTGTAAAAAGTCCAGGTATCGGCCAGCCAGCAGGCGGTCTCGCAAAAAATCTGTGCATCGCCGGTCCAGCCAAGGCGTTCATCGCGTTGGGGGCAATCGGTGGGCACATCCAAAAAGTTGCTTTTCAGCCCCCACAAAATGTTATGGTTCAACTGGTTCACCAGCGGTTCGGAACAGGTAAACTCCCCCGCCGGCTGCATGGCGCTGTGCAGCACGCAGGCGGTAAAATTGGCCGGTTCCGGTTTTCCCGGCCACTGCACCACCAGCGCATAGCGGAATCCCATATAGGTAAACTGCGGCTGCCAGGTCACCGTTTGGCTGCAGGCAAAGGTATATTGCATGGTGGTGCGGGCTTTGCGCAGGTTGGCCAGGTAGGGGTTGCCATCGGCGTCCAGCTCCTCAAAGCAGCGCAGTTCAGCCACCTGCCCGGCTGTACCCTGCACGGTAATTTCCACCCGGCCCGCCATGTTCTGGCCAAAATCCACCACTGTGCTGCCATCCGGCGCGGTAAACACCCGCTGCGCCGGGATGCGCTGCTGCACGCATACCTTGCCTGCGGCCTGGGCGGCCAGTTTGGCGGCAGGGTACGGCACGGTGTGCACGGCGTGCCAGCGGCCTGCGGGGGTGTTTTCCGGCGTTTCGCATTCGGCCCAGTGGGGCAGTTCCAGCGCGGCATCGTATGCTTCTCCGTGGTAAATCTCTGAGAATATCACGGGTGCCTTCGTTCCCTGCCATGCTGGGCCGGTGTTCACGGTTTCACGGGTGCCATCGGCATACACAAGGGTCAACTGCATGGCAAAGGCGGTGGTATCGCCATAGTTGTTGCGGGAGCGGGTCAGGCCCATCACACCCTTGTACCACCCGGCCCCCAGCATTGCCCCGGCCATGTTGAGGCCGGGGTGCAGCATGGCAGTGACCTCATAGGTCTGGTAGAGCAGGCGGCGGTTATAGCTTGTCCAGCCGGGGGTCATCTCATCGGTGCTGACCTTTTGGCCGTTGAGATAAACATTATACAGCCCCAGCGCCGTGGTGCAGGCATACGCGGCCCGCAGCCCCGGCTTTACGGTGAACGCCGCGCGCACCATTGTACCGGCGGAGGATTCCCTGCAGGTTTCGGGGGATTCCGCGCTCACAAACTCGGCTTTCCACTCGGCTGCCGGGTCCAGCAGGGCGGTGATGAACACCGCCGGTTCGCTCCACAGGGTCTGCTGGGGGCCAGCAGCGGTATCGGCCCAAACCTGCACACGGGCGTAATATTTTTGCAGCGATTGCAGCGTCAGGCCCGCCGCGTGCACCGCGGTGGAGTTTCCGGTTTCACAGGTTTCATCGTACAGCAACGCGGCAAAATCCGGGGTCAGGGCAACTTGCAGGCGGTACTGCGTCTGGCGGATGTTCCGGCAGTTCCCTTCCAGCTGCCAGCCGAACACGGGGGTATGGTCCAGCCCAACGGGGGTCCGCTCATGGTCAAACCAGAGGCCGGTCACAGTCAGCATGGTTCACTCCCCCTTTTGCGCCATATACTGGGCAAACAACGCCAGCTTGGCATACAGATCATCCAGGATCAGACGGCTGTCGATCCCCTTATACACCCGGATGGGCCGATTGCGGCCGATGGCGGCATAAGTCTGGTCCGCCGTTACATAGGGCGCGGGCACCCAGTCAAACTGGAAGCGGTGTTCATACAGCAGCAGGCCGGGGGCGGGGTTATCGCCCAAAACCCAGCTTTCGCCCGTGCGGAACGCGCTGGCGCGGGATTCCGGCGTTTGGCTGTAAGCCACCAGCTGGTCAAACAGGTAGCGGCCCACGGCTCCCTGGGGGCGCACACGGTATTCCAGTTCCGCCATACTGACCGGCATCATCTCGTACACATTTTTGGGCACCTGCCACATCGGCATGGTGCTGCCAAACACCACGTTGACGGCGTTGACATCATTGCCCAGGTTGAACTCCGGCCCGCCCACAGGGTACGGTGCGCCGCCGATCCAGATTGCGGTCAGCCGGCCCGCAATGCGGGGTTCCTGCAAATAGGCGCTGGCCAAATCGGTCAGTGGGCCAAGCAGCAGCACAAACAGCGGGCGGGTATCCTCTTTCATCGCTTCACGGATGATCAGCTTCGCGCCTTCGCTGGGCACCGGGGTAGCGGCATCCGGCAAAGCGTGGGGCGCACCGTGCAGCACCGGAACCGTCAGCTGCATCAGGACCGTCAAGTCTTTCAGACCCTGCCAGCTTTTCTGCATTCCGTTGGGGTCGCGGGTACCAAAGTGGGCGGCCACCACGCCGACATTATCAAACTTGGGGCTCAACAGTGCCTGCACAACAGCAAACGGATCGTCCGCTTCGTTGCAAAGGTCGGTATCGGTAATTACACGCACCATTTTTTCTTCCGGCACGGGGAAGTTGTAGTGGGTACAGGTCATGATTTCCTCCTATTTTATGTTCCGGGTGCTGCGGCTTGCAGTGGGGGGGGGCAGCAGCCCGTTTTTTATTAAAGGCAACACCGCACAATTCTAAGTGCCGATACGGCGAGCGAGGTGCGGCAGATGCCAAGCCAAAAGCGCAGATAATAC
>PPYF01220413.1_pt1 | contig 14856 bp, 13 predicted proteins | sample 1559871 | NCBI WGS metagenome assembly PPYF01 (sample SAMN08240021, study PRJNA423297) | Human gut metagenome, whole genome shotgun sequencing project. | reverse complement strand
CAGCATCTACACTCAACACAATCCATAACGTTCATGTCTTTCATGCCCTGCCAGTTCTCTTCTTTTGCATATTTCACGAAATACAGCGGAGAGAGTTCCATCGGACAGACATCTACGCAACGTCCACATTTGATACATGGCTGCTCTTTTGTCTCATCTGTATCAATAGCGATGATACCGTTGGAGCCCTTCATCATAGGAACATCCAGCGTGTTCAGAGGGAATCCCATCATTGGTCCGCCCATCTTAACCAGTACATCATCATCTGTAAATCCACCGCAATAATCGATCAGATCTTTTACACTTGTACCAATCTTGATGATAAAGTTGCCAGGATTCTTGATCTTTTCACCTGTTATTGTTGTAACACGCTCAATCAAAGGCATGCCTTTCTGGATTGCATCGGAAATTGCCTTTACCGTACTGATATTATCTACGATAACTCCAACATCAGCCGGGAGACCGCCACTTGGAACCTTTCTGCCCATGACACGTTTAATGAGAGTTTTTTCAGCACCCTGTGGATATTTGGTTCGTGCAACAAAGACTTCCATATTTCCAATATCAGCAACTTTTTCTTTCATTAATTCGATAGCATCTGGTTTATTATCTTCGATAACGATGATACCCTTCTCGGCACCTGTCGTCTTGAGGATTGCTTTCAGACCAAAAATGATATCATCTGCGAACTCAAGAAGAACCTTGTGGTCCGCTGTTAAATATGGTTCACATTCGCATCCATTGAGAAGAATCGTATCAACTGGTTTGGCTGGTTTCAGTTTGACACAGGTTGGGAAACCTGCACCACCCATACCAACGATTCCTGCTTCTTTTACAATGTCAATGATTTCATCTGGGGTCAGTTCATCTAATGATTTATGTGGCTGTACGGATTCATGCAGAGTATTTTTTCCATCCGATTCAATAACAACAGCCATTACTTCACTGCCTCTTGTACCATGCATACGAGGTTCAACGGCAACTACAGTTCCGCTTACACTGGAGTGTACCGGAGCACTGATGAATCCGGCAGCTTCACCAATCTTCTGACCAACTTTTACGGTATCGCCAACCTGAACGATCGGGTTAGCCGGAGCTCCCAGATGCTGTGACATGGAAATTACAACAGTCTTCGGATCCGGGAATTTCTTCAGATCAACATGTTCACTGAATTCCTTGTGTTCTGATGGATGAACACCGCCGTAATATCCGTTCAGTCTGTCTTCTCTGATAGATTTCACATAGTCATTGATGACCTTGAAATTAACTTTGGAGAAATCACGAACCTGTACCGGCTGATTGAGAAATTCTTCCAGACGTCCCTGTTTTGCCAGTCTCTGATAGATTTTTTCCCATGCACAATCCTTGTTCGGATCCACTTCGCATTTTCCGTTCTTTGCTCCGCCGCACTGTCCATTTACAAGACTTTTTGAACAGTCAACGATAGGACAGACGCCTCCAGTAATGTTCAGATAGCACTGTGCACAAGCATCACAGCTCTTCTTTGTAAGTGCCATACCATGATGGCCTCTGTAGTTAAGGGTATTGCTTGCGGCAATGACCGGTTTGCCAGCCAGATCCGCAACAGTCTGAATACCAAGACCACAGGAAATTACTACTACATTCTCTGTACCTTCTGGAATCAGATCCTGTAATTTTCTTTCTGTGTGCATTTTATTGCATAAGAAATCAAACTTTGCACTGCCCGTGACGTTTTTTCCCTGCTCCGCAGCAAATTTCAGGAACTCTCCGCAATCTGGTTCGTCAACAGTTTCAAACTCTTTGAAACACTTGTTGCAGGCAATCACAAACAGGTTGTCCCTGCCGTTCAGCACTGATGTAAGTTCATCACTGCTTTTCAGCTTGTACTTAGTATAGTTTTCCAATTGCTCACCTTCCTTATGAAATATTTGAACCTGTATACTTATCGCCTTTTATCCTTCTTTTCCTCCTCTGCACTGTTAAGAAAAAAACAATAAAGATCTGATAATCTGGTTCTATAATTACTGTCTATATAAATGTAGCACAAAGCACTCATTTTATCCAGATATTATTGTATATTTTTATCAAAAAGATTGGCTTTTTTTATAAATTTTAATTTCTACAGGCCCCAAAATCTTGTTATTTTCTAAACATTATCGTTATTTTTTTACCAGAAGCGTAAACTGCTTGTTACTGTTTTTTCTTGTTCTTATACTATTGGATTTGTGTTATACTTTATTATATTTATTGATAAGATGTGGGAGGGAATCGTGACTATGCAAAATCCAGTTTCTGATGAAAGATATTCTGTAGCGGATGAAGCTATTCTGGGTGCTTTTTTTAAACTTGTAAAGAAAAAAACTACTGACCAGATCACTGTATCCGATATCACAAAAACAGCCGGTATCGCGAGAAGCACTTTTTATAATCATTATCAGGACATCCCCTCTCTTGTATCTGCTGTTGAAGAAAAGACGATTCTTGATGTTTTCTCCATAATGGAAAAATTTCATCCTGAAAATGACCACGATATCTGTCAGTCCTATTTTCTGACGATCTGCCGTTATACAATGGAAAATCCTTTTCTTTCCAGTCTTCTGAGTACGCCTCATGGAAATGATCTCTTTGAAAAAATGCTGACTATGCTTCATCACTATGTCACCGCTACTACCTCCAGTGCCAGACCCGGCAGGCATACAAAAGAAGAAATATCTTACGTGATCACCTGTGCGATCGGCAGTACGATCGGTGTCCTTCACAAATGGACAAGGGATAATTTTGATCTTGCACCAGAAGTCATTGCAGGGATTCTGACGCAGATTTTCCTGTCTGGCATGCTGCCTCTTTTATCCTGAATGCCCTGCATATAAACAGACATAATAAAAACCCGTCTGAGAAATTCACTCAAACGGGTTTTTATTATGCCTGTGGCTCGTCGATCAGGACATCCTGTCTCCTGATTTTCTTTGTCGTGCTGCGTATAAACGGATTTTTCCGGATCACCAGGCCTGTAATACGACGATAGGTCGGCTGATTTTTATTGTATTCATCCAGAAATTCCTGAAGCTGTGAACGAATCATCTCCGTATCCAGTGCCTTTGCCTCCACAACTGCCTGTTCCGGATAAATTCGGGCTGTAAGACCATTGTCCTCACCTGTTACAATAACCTCACCCACAAGCGGATTCAATGCAAGCTTGTTCTCGATTTCCTCAGGAGATATATTTTCTCCATTGGAGAGAATGATCAGATTTTTTACACGGCCATTAATAAAGAGGTATCCATCTTCATCCATATAACCCTTGTCGCCAGTATGCAGCCAGCCATCTTTCAGTGTTTCAGCTGTCTCGTCCGGCATCTGATAATACCCTTTCATAACACTTGTGCCTTTTACCAGAATCTCACCGTTTTCAAATCTTATCTCCACATTCTCAAGTGGTCTTCCAATAGAACCCGGCTTATGATTTTCCGGTGTATTATTACTGATAACAGGAGAACATTCTGACATGCCATATCCTTCCAGAATCTGAACACCATACTCTGCAAAACGGTCAATATAGTATGGATCCAGATGTGCGCCACCGGTAAAAATCGTCTGCAGTTTTCCACCGAAAACTTTTTCTGCAAGAACTGCCTTCGGGATTTGTGGATCAGCTGCTGACAGTCTCTTATAAATTGTTTCAATCATCATCGGAACCATGAGCATGATATCGGGTTTAAAAATACTCATATTTCTGACCATATGAAGCAGAGAGTCATTAATACAGATAGTTGCTCCCTGAGAGAAACCTTTCAGCCAGTCCATGACAAGACAGAATGCATGATGGATTGGAAGTACACTGAGCATGGCAGTTCCGGGTTCTGCTGAAATCTTAACTGCCTCAACATTGGATGCCAGATTATTCTGTGTCAGCATAACCCCTTTGCTCTTTCCTGTCGTTCCGGAAGTAAAGATAATCGTCGCAATATCTTCTACTGCCGGACAGGAAGCATCTGCCGATGCACTAATTCCCGTGTTTCTCAGCTCATTGATACTGTATACACCTGAAGGTACATCCTCCACCTCTTCCTGGAGCATCCATACTTTCTGGAGTTTCGGACAGTTTGCAAGGAACGCTTCCAGATATGGTCTGTGTTTCGGACTTAAGAAGAGTGCTTCGGAATCGGATCGGTTTATCAGATCGATCAGTTCTTCACATGGGAGTGCTGCATCCAGCGGCACCGCTGTAGTACATCCTGTAATAATTCCCAGATAACTTTCGATCCATTCTACAGAGCTGGTTCCGATCAATGCAATATGCTTTCCCGCAAAGTCTTCTGCAAGAAGTCCTTTTCTGATGGAAATCACGTTTCTCAACATTTCGCTGTAACTTCTCTCCAGAACTTCTTTCCTGTTAAGCCATTTTACTGCTTTGACTTCGCCAAATTTCTGTACACTTTCTTCTAATATCTCCCTGATCAGCATGTCTTTCTCCTCCTTCACTTTTCTGCGGACAACAGCTTCATTCTTACTGAAGCTCCTCCAGAAGCTTAAGCGCCTCCTCAAGAGTTGTAATTTGGGTCACTTCGGTTTCCTCAAGTTCAATGTCAAAGGTATCCTCAAGCTCTCCCAGAAAAGACATGAAATCCAGAGAAGTAAATCCCAGATCTTCACGGAATCTCATTTCACCCGTCATCTCTTCCGGTTTCACTTTGCTGTACTGCGCTACAATATTTTTAAATTCCATTTCCTGATTCATCTCATATCCTCCTGTTATTTTTGATTTCTATACCTGTTCCATAATCTCGCCGATGCTCATATCCGGCTCTGCGATCCCCTTAAAAAGAATACGCATCATATAATAATAAAGCAGTTCCATGTCATGCTCTTCCAGATGAGCAGTCTGATAATGATAGGAGAAGTTCATGCCACCATCCTCAGTATGCGATACGGTCAGATACATTTTTTTGGTTGCGGCACCGTTTGCAAACCATTTGGCATGCTGGCGTATGGTTCCAAGCATTTCATTCTCCACCTTCACCGGCATTGGCTGATAGGTCAGATAGCAGCTTTCATAACTGGTATGCTCCGGTGTATGATATCTTTTTCTCATCTCATCCACAATAAATGCCGGATCATAATTGCTGTGCATATAAATTCGATTCTGCATATTCTGGATTTCATAAGCTGCCGAAAGAAAATCTGTTTCCGGTGAGATCACTGTTCTGCACGGAAACATAATGGTTCGACTTCCTCCAGAAGTCCATTCTTCATGGGTAGAACGTCTGGATATAAAATTCTGGATCGTAATATCTTCCTGTCCATTATTTACTTTTGACAGATAAGTACGAATACCAAGCAGAAGCAGATTCGTCATAGAGAGCTGATGATTCATACAGAAATCCATCAGGTTCTGTGTTGCATAAGGTTCCAGATGATAATCCTTTACTGCAACAAACAGCTCCTTCATCTCAATATCAGAAGCACGAAGTTTCGGATTTCCATGACGTTTTCTTGCTTCCTCTAATACGGCTGGTCCCTGTATATCAGAATATAACGGCTCGCCCAATGCATCCAGCTGGTCATCCCAGAATTTTTTGTCTTTTGCAAAACGCTTTTCATTGCCCGCTTTTGCCAGATCTTTTTTCAGGACTGTTTCAAAATCTACCAACTCCTGCGGGCAGGCTGTTCCATATCTGTAATGCGTATATAATTGGAACAGGTCTTCAATCATAACTACAAGCCCACAGGAATCGATCAGTCTGTGATCCATATGTAAAAAGAAACCATTGTATCCTTCCGGAAGCTTCAGCATAATAAATTCACACATCGGGATATTATCTCCGTCAAATGTTTCATAAGCCCACTGCTGCATCAGCTCATCTGCCTTTGCCAGACTTTCCATTCCCGACAGATCCTTCAGTTCAATATCTCGAGAATCCTGCTTCTCTATATACTGTTTTACATTTCCATCTTTATCCGGCTTTGTAAAACGGACTCTGGTGCAGCCTGAACGCTCTGTTTCCATCTGAATACATTTTTTTAATAATCCAAAATCCAGTTCTGCCTGTACAGAAGCCACAACACTTACTCCAGATACCTGCTGTGTACCATAATCCATGATCCAGTTATGATGCATCTTCTGAGCTGCCGTCAAAGGATAATAATTTCTCATATAATAGATAACCTCCATTGTCCCGGTTTTCCTCTTTACCCGAGACAGAAAACATTGTATATATGCTTCAGGTGCAAAAATATCATACCTTCGCAGGAAATACCAGTACCCCAAAGACTTAATGAACACTTTACAAAAAACTGACCGGGACTTATCATGCATTTAACATAACAGATCAAAGGTATCTTTCCTGTTATGTACTATGTCTGATAAATCCCGGTCAGGATTTTTTATCTCAGTTTAATCGTATTTTTCAAAGAATTCCATCATCTTGTGCTGATACAGTTCCGGATCTACATAAGCGCAGCACAGGTGCCGTGCTCCCGGTATGATCACCAGTTCCTTCTCTGCCCTGCAGAGCATATAATTCTGAAAAGAGTTATTTGGATACACATAGGTGTCCTTCTCTCCATGGAAAAAGAGAACCGGTCTTGTATTTTTTTTCATGGCTTCGGCAGTGTCTGCATCTTTCATATGAAATCCTGCCAGAAGAGAACAGAACCAGTCCAGTTCTATCAGAAGTAGTGGGATATGATGCAGGTGGAACCAGTTAGCTGCCATATCTCGCATCTGTCCTTCCATAGACTGAAAACCGCAGTCCGCGATCAGGCCTTTTACCTCCGCCGGGAGCGTATGTCCTGATGCCATCAGTACAGCAGCTGCCCCCATGGACTGTCCGTACAGATAAATCGGAAACTTCTCTTTGTTTCGTTCAGATACATAGACTGCCCATTGCTGCACATCCCATTGTTCCTTTGCTCCAAAGGTGATATATTTTCCCTCGCTGTCACCGCAGCAGCGATGTTCTATAAACAGGACATCACACTGATGCTCATGTAGATATTTTGCCATAAATGACAATGTGCCAAACCGGCTGCCGCGATATCCATGGCTTAATATAACAATCCGTTTTGCATCTTCCGCCGGCAAATATAATGCATGCAGTTTTAATCCGTCAATGCTTTTGATATAACAGTCCTGCATCTTCTGTTCAAGACACCAGGCCTTACTCTCATTATATACTCTTGCATAACCATTCCTGGGATGATTTTCCCTGATATGAGATAGTTCAAACCATTTCTTTCTTTCCTTTTTGTGCTCTCCTCTTTTGCAGCAGACCACCATGTTAAAAAAACGCCATCCCACCTCCAGTAATCCCAGAAAGACTGCCAGCAGTATTGCAAACGGCTTAATTAATTTTTTCTTCATCACGATTTCCCCACAGTCCACATTTTAGAATAAGAATTCTGCCTATACGGCTCAAATCACATCGGACAGCTTCTTCGCTCCTCTTTGTCTATGTCTTCTCTGACATAATGGGCGTTGAATTCCATATTGATATCGCGGATTTCTCTTTTTCCCTCGATATAATCCTGGTACATCTCCGCAAGACCTGACATGCATCCGTCACAATCTGCTGAAATATTACCCAGTGATTCCTCTACGATCTTTTTACGCTCCTCAACTGTTGTGTCTTTGATCAAATATCCTGGCATTTTGTTCCCTCACTTTACTTTTATCCTTTTGATTATATATTACTACAAATCTAGGAATCATTAAATTGTTTTGATAGAATTATTATAAGCAACCGCTGATTGCTGCACCAGTTGCGGCCTCTTCTTTGCACTCTGATAAAGTCAGTTTCATCCCGAACATTTTCTCAGCTATCTCACAAAGCACTTTGTTTTTTCTGAACCCATTACCAGATCCGATCATCTGAACAATCTTTATCTCCGTGCCTTTTTCAATCTGAACAAACATATCATAAAGTTCCCGGATCATGCCTTCCAGTACACCATATGTCAGGAATTCCGGTGTGAAATTCTCTGATGAAATGTTTCTGATTTCCCCACGGAGCCCTGAATCTGTTCTGGTTCCATCAAAAGTTGTCTGCACTTTCATACTACTACTTGAGGCGTCCATTCCTTTTTCTGCAAGTCTTCCCAATATTTCATACAATGGTATATCCTGTCCGGTTGCCTCCTTCATAAATGACCTGAAAAAATTCTCAAGCAATGCATATGCTTTACCACCACACAGGGAGGCTCCTATGATTTTAATATTTTATCATAGAAGACCCTTGTATTGTTTAATTTACAGAGATTTTTTCACAGGCTCCCGGGATGAATGTAACAGACCCGGGTGAATGAAAATCTTCACTCTCTACCCAACATTTAACTTTCACATATGAAAGAGACTTTGTGCCGTACATAAGGCTCCCCACCCCACACTTTCGTTCGGATACTTCTCAAAACCAGGCAGTGGCTGGGCGCCTCGTCTCAGATATGCCTTTACCTTCTCTCCCCATAGAAATGGGTCATTTCTCCTTACAATTCCCCACTCCATCATAAGTGCTGCCGATCCGGTCACAAATGGTGTGGCAAATGATGTCCCGGTTACGTTAGCATATCCGCCGCCCGGTACGGGTGCAGTGATATTGACACCTGGTGCGACGAGATCTGGTTTTGGATAAGAAAGTCTCTCTCCACCGCGACCGGAAAAGTCTGCATAGGCATTTAATCTGGAGTCGTAGGCTCCTACCGTGATCACCTTCGCTGCCGTGGAGGGAATCGTCAATGTCTCCGATGCCACCGGTCGGTAAAATCCAGTCACCGGGTTCAGGACGTTTCCTCCCGGGAGCCACAGGTTATAGTTACCCTCCCGGATTCGTTTTCCCTGCAGATGAATCTTCCAGATTCCGCTGGTAAGATATGTCCCCACAGGAATAAAATCAAAATAAATCTCCTGTGTCACCTGAAAAGGCCCTGGTTTACCATAATAAATCAACAGATTCGTCTCCCCCGCACGATATCTCTGTGTACCGATTTTTTCAGAAAGCGTCGGCAGTCGTTCACCGGATGGCGTTTCTATGGAAATTTCAATCTCGTCTGCATATGCTTTCCACAGCTGTAGATTCAGAGTTGTCTCATAAGTCCCAATGCTCATTTCTATCGTCTCTGTCTGTCCCTGACGCAGCTGTCCCGCCGTATGGATTCTGTCATTCCCATTATTTCCGCTTCCAACACAAATGACAGAACGTCCCACATTCACTACGTTGCTGATATAAGTTTCCAACAATGAGTCTCCCTGATGGGAACCATAGTTATTTCCAAAACTGATATTGATAGCAATCGGCTTCCCCATCTGCACTGCCTGTCGGACAAGATAATCGATCCCTTCCATCAGTTCCGTTGTCCTTGGAAAAGAATTTTCTCGTGCATTTCCCATCTTTACAACCAGAAGTTCACTTTCATACGCAACACCACGGTTCACTCCACCTGATGCTCTCCCATTTCCCGCTGCAATTCCAAGAACTGCAGTACCATGTCCACTGAAATCCCTGGACGGAACAAGGCGCCTGCCCTCAGTTTCTTCAAGTGCAAGCGCCTTATCTATTTCTTCTTTTGTATATTCTGTTCCTGTCACATAACTTTCTGGTGGATTTCCATTCACACTCTGATCCCATAATCGCAGAATCCGACTGCTGCCGTCCTCGTTCCGGAAATCCGGATGAAAATAGTCCACTCCGGAATCAACAATACCGACCAGAATCCCCTCACCGGTCAGCCCATTTAACTCAGCCTGTACTGGCAGGATACAGCTCGCCTCTCTCCCTTCAAAAGTCTCAAAATAAAGTCTTTTCGGCTTTTCTATAAATTCCACCTGCTCTCTGTCAGAGTATGCATCAAGCTCCGTTTCCGGTAAAGTAACCACAGCATAACCGCCAAGCAGCGGAACTACCTGAATTCCATCACCACCAAGTCCTCTTTCCGGTTCACTGTATTTTACGATCACATCCCACAGCCTGGTCGTAGAATCATATCCGACATTCAGATTTTCCGACTTCGCCCGCTCCTGTGGCGTAGCATCTATTGCAAGGTTTAAAAGATTATCAAGTTTCTGATCCGGCATAAATACTCTCTTTTCAGATATCTGTCTATTCTATTTTATGCCAATTGCTTTTCTTTTTTGCAACAAAATCAATTAATCTGCTAGAACTAAGAAAAAATCACATGATATGGAATTGTAATTTTTACAAAAATTTTTCATTACTCCGTATTTGTATTTTACAATCCCTCGCTATAATGAAAACAAATCAAAAAACAATTACTTTTCATTAAGAAATGAGGGATTACAATGTATAAAACAATATGGAACTATGTCAGCAAACATTCAAAAAAATCTTCTACCGCATCCGTTTTTCTCCCTGTTCTGGTGCTTGGCTGGACAGCTATCGGACTCCTTATCGGTGCTCTGATCTGTCCACTCCTCCAGAATGCCGCCGTCTTAGTCAAGACAACGGTTATTCTTTGTTCCGGCGGCTATGCAGGTCTGATCTTTGGTTTTTTCGGCGGTATCTTCTATATCTACAGAGGAATGGTAAATCCTCATACTGCTGTTGATTTATAATTCATAAAATTCAGTTCACAGTAAAAGAGCAGCACACCCGCATTTTACGCCGGTATGCTGCTCTTTGTTTATTTTTATATTATGCTTCCTGTTTTTCAAGAAGTTTCTTAACGCCCTGAATTGCTACCAGCACACCAAGGATCAGAAGTAATACTGCGAATACAAGCTGTAATGTATTTCCAAGATCAAGGCCTGTTGAGAACAGTGCTTTTGAAAGTTTTGTGATCGTCATTCCAAGTGCTGTAAAGGTAACTGCCATCATGAATACCATCGGGATCCAGAGCATGCAGCCCTGACGTTTGGTCTTCTTTAAGAATACAGCACACGCAACAAGTGCAAGTACGGATAACAGCTGGTTTGCAGAACCAAACAGTGGCCAAATCTCAGCATATCCGACTTTGGTAAGCATATAGGCAAGTACCAGTGTGATGACGGTTGCAAAATATTTATTCGTTACTACTTTCAGGAACGGACTCATATTTTCCTCATCTGTATCAGAATCAAGGAAAAACTCCTGGAAGGAAAGTCGTCCTACTCTGGCCACAGAGTCAAGGGATGTCAGTGCGAATGCGGATACAGCAAGGTTGATCAGTGTAAATACCAATGAATGTGGCAGACCAACTACTGAAAGGAAGTTTGCGATTGCTCCTGCAAAGATCTGCGGCTGAGTAGTCAGTCCCTGTGCAGCAGCTTCACCATCTGCAAAAGATGCAACTGCAATCAGTGCGATGATCGCAAGCATACTTTCCATAAGCATTGCGCCGAAGGAAACCGGCAGCATATTCTTTTCATTTTTGATCTGTTTGGATGCCGTACCGGAAGATACCAGAGAATGGAAACCGGAAACTGCACCACAGGCGATTGTTACAAATAAGATCGGGAACATATACTGTCCGTCTACATTAAAGCTTGTAAATGCTTTAAGATTACAGGATGGATTTGCTACAAATACACCAATAACAGCGCCGACAATCATAAATATCAGCAGATAACTGTTCAGGTAATCACGCGGCTGAAGCAAAGCCCATACCGGAGCAACACTGGCAACCAGAATATATGCAAATATAATGATATGCCATGTTCCAAGGCTTACGTACATTGGGAAATTCAGTCCCAGTGCAATTGCTGCTACTAATAATACGATTGCAACAGCTGTATTGATCCATTTATTAAACTTTGTATATTTAAGGAAAAATCCAAGTACAACTGCTTCTAATATGAATAACATGGAAGTAGTTGCAACCGCGCCGTTTGCGGCTACTTTTGTAACGACTCCTGCATCGTTTGTCGCAAATCCATTAAAGGTTCCTGCTACAACATCTGCAAATGCTGCAACGACCAGGATACAGAACAGCCAGCAAAACAGAAGAAATAATTTCTTTCCTAATTTACCAATATATTCTTCAATAATATATCCGATTGTACGTCCTTTGTTCTTTACAGATGCATACATGGAAGCAAAATCCTGTACGGCTCCGAAAAAGACACCACCGATCAGAATCCAGAGCATTACCGGAAGCCATCCAAAAATTGCAGCCTGAATCGGTCCGTTGATCGGACCCGCACCTGCGATTGATGCAAACTGATGACCAAATACTACATTGGTATCTGCCGGTACATAATCCACTCCATCTTCCATTTCATATGCCGGTGTTTTTGCTTTTGGGTCAATTCCCCATTTGTTCTGGAGATAACGACCATACAGAAGATATGCTCCACCAAGCACTACTATGGCTATTACCATCATTAAAATTCCACTCATAATCTTTCCCCTTTTCTTTTGGTATGGTTTATATAAAAAACGCCTTTGTTATCCGTTCGGATAACAAAGGCGGAATGTTCCGTGGTACCACTTTGTATTACCATATCTATTACTAAATATGATCTCTTGTTACTGTCTCTGTAAACAGTCTCTTCTGTAACGTGAAGACTACGTCCCAGCTTACTCAAAATTCAGTGGGATGCTCCCGGGTGATATCACAAAATACTTTCTGCCACTTCTCACCATCAGCGGCTCTCTGTAATCCGGTTTCCTTTTGTGACTTGTCCTGTTCGATGCATTTCTCTTTTTTATTTATCTAATGTTTTACTACTTTTCAAGCAAAATAGCAACCTTAGATTTGAACATATTTCACAATTTTGCTTACTGTTTTTTATATAATTTGCACACTATCTTTTCCTATGCACTTTGTATTGCCCTTTTTATTCTTATCCTAATGCCACATCTAATATCATCATTAGCGTAAATCCAACTGCAAAGAAAATCGTTCCAATATTCGAATGTTCCCCGGCAGACATCTCAGGGATCAGTTCCTCCACAACAACATAGAGCATGGCTCCCGCCGCAAAGCTCAGAAGATATGGCAATGCTGGGACGATCAGTCCTGCTGCCAGGATTGTGATCACTGCCCCAATCGGTTCCACGATTCCTGATAAAACACCACCAATGAATGCCTTTGTTTTTCCCATTCCCTCAGAACGCAGAGGCATGGAAATAATCGCCCCCTCCGGGAAATTCTGGATTGCAATTCCAAGTGACAGTGCAAGCGCCCCCATCAACGTAATCTGCACGTTTCCGGTCAGATAACCAGCATAAACGACACCGACTGCCATTCCTTCCGGGATATTATGAAGTGTAACTGCCAATATAAGCATAGTCGTTTTTTGCAGACGACTCTTCGGTCCTTCCGCCTTATCTGTTTGTTGATGCAGGTGTGGAATAATATGATCCAACAAAAGCAGGAATAGCACCCCTGCCCAGAAGCCAACTGCTGCCGGTACAAAAGAGAGCTTTCCCATTCCTTCTGACTGTTCAAGTGCAGGGATCAGCAGGCTCCACACAGATGCTGCTACCATGACACCCGCAGCAAACCCGGTCAGACAGCGCTGTACCCACTGGTTCAGGTCTTTTTTCATAAAAAAGACACAGGCCGCACCGGCTGATGTGCCGATAAACGGAATCAAAATTCCATAAAATACGTTTAAATTCATTCTTCTCCTCCCTTGCGCATTTTATGATTGTCATTCAGACACCCCAATCAAAATGCCCTTCTGTTTACAGTATATGCTATATCCATGAAATAGTTTTTTCATGGTTTAAGTTAGTTTTATTTAACTTATATCCATTATATTCTCTTTTTTCCTGATCTGCAATATTTAATTAACTATTTTCTAAATTCTATCTCCCCTAAAAAACAAAATGACCACCTTTTCATTTCTGAAAATTATCATTGACAATTCAATGAAATACCTTTATTATATTAACATATTTATTTGGTATGTTTATATGATTTTGTTTGGTTAAGGAGCGTGATCTTATGAATATCTTATGCTTTGGTGATTCGAATACCTGGGGATATAAGCCGGATAAATCCGGACGTTATGATGAAAATATAAGATGGACCGGACTTTTACAGAAAAAACTCGGATCTGGATATCACATTATAGAAGAGGGACTTTGCGGCAGAACAACTGTCTTTCAGGATGAGCTGCGTGAGGGCCGCCGCGGACTGGATCTGATTGGAGTCACAGTAGAGATGCATAACCCAATTGACCTCATGATCATCATGCTCGGCACGAATGACTGTAAGACACGCTACAGAGCATCCGCCAGTGTGATCGCAAAAGGACTTGATCAGGTAATCCGAAAAGCACGTCAGAATGCGTCCCGGCATTTTGATCTGCTTGTCATCTCGCCAATCCACCTGGGCGTTGGCGTCGGAGATGCCGATTTTGATCCGGAATTTGATGCAGCTTCTGTAGCGGTTTCCAGAAATCTGGCTAATGAATACCGCAAGATTGCACTCCAAAATCATGCTGCCTTCTTAAACGCATCTGATTTTGCTGCTCCAAGTGTTACTGACCGTGAACATATGGATGAAAAAGGTCATGCCGCACTGGCTGATGCGGTTTACGACAAGATTCTCGCACTCCAGAAAGGCCTTTCCAATGTAATCTGACATGCTTCGTTTTATGCGCAATAGCTTCATAGCAAAAATCTCCGACTCTGGCAGCAACCCCATTGCTGTCAGTTATGTCGGAGATTTTTTTGTGAATGTTATCTATGAATGTTTAGTATGGAAAATGATCAATCCTGTTTTACATTAAATGCTTTCATTCCCGGATATACGGCACTTGCGCCAAGCTCTTCTTCAATGCGGAGAAGCTGATTGTATTTTGCCACACGCTCCGAACGACTTGGTGCACCGGTTTTGATCTGGCAGGTATTCAATGCAACTGCAAGATCTGCAATCGTTGTATCTGCGGTTTCTCCTGAACGATGTGAAGAAATTGCTGTGTATCCTGCTTTA
>PPYF01386650.1_pt1 | contig 14859 bp, 10 predicted proteins | sample 1559871 | NCBI WGS metagenome assembly PPYF01 (sample SAMN08240021, study PRJNA423297) | Human gut metagenome, whole genome shotgun sequencing project. | reverse complement strand
TGCGGCACGACGGAGGAGCACATCGCCGCGCTGAAAGCAGCGCTCAAGGACGCGGAATACGTTCGCCCCGCACCGGAATGCCTCGGCCTTCTTCCCGCGGCAACGGAGAAGGAAGCCTTCTTCCTGCCCGCCGATGCGACGCACGGCGCGGTGCTGACCGCGGACGGCGATTTGGAGGACAAGCTCTCCGACGCGATGGATGACGAATGGCCGATGGTCGCGCTGAAGCTCGCGTCCTGGGCGGACGTCGACGCGTTGGCGGACTACCAGTACATGCTTAGAAAGCCGCTGTGCCTTATCTGCGACGACGCGGAGCTTTTGGAAGCAGGCCTGCGCGCCTATCAGGGAAGAGCCTTGTACGAGGGAAATCTCACCGAAGATGCCCTTGCGCCGCTGGTCGAAAAATACGGTCTGCTGGTGTAAAAAGAGAAAAAGAAGAACGGGACGGAAATGAACATTTCCGTCCCGTTCTCTATATAGTAAAGCGCGTCACGCCGCGGCGCCGCCAGTGCTGACGATGCGGAAATACGCATTCGACGTCAGACGGTACATCGCGCAGTAGAGCAGCGCGAAAAGAAGCAGCGCCGCGCCGGTCACGCCGAGAAACAGCGTGAGGTTCTGGATGCCGAACAGCTGCATGATCTGCCAGACCATCGGCTGGGCGAAGGCGAGGTGCAGCGCCGCCGCGGCAAGCGGCAGCAGAAAAATGAGCAGCATTTGCGCGTTCACGCTCTCACGGATGTCGCGCTTGGTCATACCCACGCGCTGCATGATGGCAAAGCGCGAGGCATCCTCATACCCCTCCACGACCTGTTTGTAGTAGAGCATCAGGAGCGTTGCGAACAGGAACAGCACGCTTAAAAGAATGCCGAGGAAAAAGAGACTGCCGTAGAGCGAGAAGAACTCCGCACGGACGTCCGCCATTTCCGTGGGATGCCAGTGATTCTGGACGGCAAGCGTGTTGATCGCGTCCTCCGCGCCAAAATAGAGGCTCGCCGTCGAGGCAAGCATCACCAGCACCATCGTCGAGAGAATGCAAATGGAAGCGAGGCCCGCGCCGTTTCGCTTCATGCGGTAGGTGAGCGACGAGAGGGAAACAAAGTTGCGCTTTTTGTAGTAGAATTTTTCATCCTTCTGGAGTGTTTTGCAGAGCGTCACGCTGCCGGAGATGAAGAGAAGATACGTCGATAGAATGACCATGATGACCGCGAGGAAGAAGAACAGCATCGCCTGTATGGGGTCGTTGATGGTCGCGGCGATGTAGTACGCGCCGAGCAGCAGCGCAAGGCCGGGGATGACGAGCAGCCATTGCGACTTCGGCGGCTTTTCGCCGACGTTTTCGCTCTTCAAAAGCGCCGCGCCCTGTGCGTGGCGCAGCGACAGCACACCGCGCACATAGAGCAGCGCGAAGATGGCGATGAACGTGATGGCGCACTGCTTGATGGCGGCAAGGCTCACGGTGAAAGCCGCGGCGGGGAGAGATAAAAGCCGCAGCAGTGCGGACTGCGAGACATAGGAGAGCAGCAGGCCGAGGCCAAGCCCCACGATCAGCGTGAACGCCGCGGCCAGAAGTGTCTCCCAGAAGAGAATGGCGCTGAGTGCGCCGCGGTCCATGCCGAGCACGCTGTAAAGGCCGAATTCCTTCTTGCGGCGACGCAGGAGAAAGCTGTTCGTGTAGAAGAGAAACAGCGCGATGAACACCGATACGACGAACGAGCCGAGGCTCATCGTCATCGCGACCGCAGAGGTGCCGGAGCCGTTCACCTTGCCATTGACCGTATAGAGCGCGGGGGTGACGGCGAGGTACGCAATGACATACAGCATCGCTGCCATGAACGCGCAGGAGAGAAGATAGGGCACATAGAGCCTTGCGTTCTTTTTGATACCCATCCACGCAAGGCGGGGGTAAAAGGTGGGCTTCATGCGCATTCGCCTCCCGTCTGCTGCTGCGTGAGCGCATCGGTGATACGCTGGTAGAACTGGGAATCCGTGTCCTTGCCGCGCTTTAACTCGAGCGAGACCTCGCCGTCGCGCAGGAACAGCACGCGCGAGGCGCAGCTCGCCGCGCGCACAGAGTGCGTGACCATCACGATGGTCTGGCCAGAGGCGTTGATCTCGCCGAAGAGCTTCAAGAGCTCGTCGGTCGAGCGGGAGTCGAGCGCGCCGGTCGGCTCGTCGGCCAGCAAGATCTGCGGTCGGGTGATGAGCGCGCGGGCGACGGCGGCGCGCTGCTTTTGTCCGCCGGAGACCTCGTAGGGGTACTTTTTGAGCAGCGTCTCGATGCCGAGGTCGTAGGCGAGCGGTGAGAGCCGGTCGCGCATCTCCGTGCGCGACTTGCCCGCGAGCACGAGCGGCAGGCAGATGTTGTCTTCGAGCGAGAACGTGTCGAGCAGGCTGAAGTCCTGAAACACAAAGCCCAGATTGTCGCGGCGGAAGGCTGCGGCGGTTTCTTCGGGAATCTCGGAGAGGTTCTTGCCGCCGAGCAGCACTGTGCCGCCGGTGGGCTTGTCGAGCGCGGCGAGGATATTGAGAAGCGTCGTTTTGCCGCTGCCGCTCTCGCCCATGATGGCGACATACTCGCCGGATTCGACGGTGAAGTTGACATTTTTGAGCGCCTGGACCTTGCTGCCGCCAAAGCGCGTGGTGTAGGTCTTTTGAAGATCGGAAACAGTCAGGATTTGCATGAGATGACTCCTTTCAAACGAGTGAGTTAGAAGCTGACGGTTGACATAATTTTTAATTCTCAGAAAATTTTGCAGAAAAAAGGGCGCAAAAAAGCAGCCGGAAAAGCGGAGGCATTTCGCGGCTGCTTTTTCGAAAACGCGTTACTCGAGATTCAGTTTTTTCGTCGTGAAGTACCACGTCACGGCGTAGCCGATCGCGCAGAAGAGAAGTTCGCCGAGCATGCCCCAGAGGAGCAGCAGCTCGATGCCTGTGGGCAGGGTGTTGGTGTCCAGTGAGATCCATGTATGGATGAACAGGCCGATCATGGCGATGGCGGTGAACTGCGCAAGCTGGAAGAACACGAGAATCAGGATGACCGTCCACAGCTCCTTGCGCTTATTGAAGCTGTAACCGATGGAGAAGGCGGCGTAGACCACGAGCTCGGCGGCAGAAACGGCAAAGACGAAATTGCAGAAAAGCTCAAAGACGATCAGCAGCGCGTGACTGCGCAGCGAGGCCTCCATTCCGAAGAACGCTGTGAAAACATCATTGAAAAAATCGGGGACATACTGGAAAGTGCTCCAGCCGGAGGCAGCAATCAGCAGCGAGAGAAGTCCCACGATGAACGCCGCAGCATACCACACGGCGGAAACGATGAGCTTGGAGATGAGCAGCTGATGGAGGCTCACCGGCAGCGTCAGCGTGAGATAGCCCTCGTCCTTGAGCACGTGGTCGCGCCAGCGGACGGCGGAGAGCACCAGCGGCGCAAACGCCAGCGCAAAGAGGCCCATCACAAAGCCGATGACCAGCAGTACGCCGATGAGCTGTAAGAGCCAGGGAATGTGCCCGCCGTTCAGGAGCAACTGAGAAAAACGCATCAGCGCCGTCAGTGCCAGCATTCCAAGAAAGACCGGCCACATGATGCGGCTCGTTGCACGGAATTCATGTTTGATCAGTTTGCTCAGCATCTAAATACCTCCCGGAAGAGCTCGTCAACGCTCTTGCCCTTTTCATCTCGAATGGTCTCCACGCTCTCGTGGAGCATGACCTGCCCCTCGCGCAGGAACACGACCTCGTCAAGGATCTGCTCGACGTCGGCGATCAGGTGCGTGGAGATGATGACCGCTGCGTCCTCGCTGTAGTTGCCGATGATCGTGCGCAGGATGTAGTCGCGCGTCGCAGGGTCCACACCGCCGATGGGCTCGTCAAGAAGATAGAGCTTGGCGTCGCGGCTCATCGTCAGGATGAGCTGCGTCTTCTCACGCATGCCTTTGGAGAGCGTCTTAATCTTCTGTGTGCGGTCAAGGCCGAGGTTCATCAGCATCGCTTCGGCCACGCCGCGGCGGAAGTCCGAATAAAAGTCACCGTAGTAGTCAAGCGCCTGCGCGATCGTCATCCAGCCGGGCAGCGTGTTTCGGTCGGGCAGGTACGAGACAATGGCCTTCGTTGCGCGGCAGGGGGCCTTGCCTGCAATCAGAATTTCGCCCGACGTCGGCGTCAGAAGGCCGTTGGCGAGCTTGATGAGCGTCGTCTTGCCGCTGCCGTTGGGGCCGAGCAGGCCCACGATGCGCCCGGGTTCGATCGTGAGATCGATGCTGTCGAGCACCGTTTTGGCGCCATAATTTTTCGTGAGCGCCTTGCATTCAAAAATACTCATTCTTCCTCCTCCTTAGCTCCCTGAATGAGAGCTATGACTTCGTCTCTCGTGCAGCCGAGCGTTTTCATCGAGTGGAGAAATTCTCCCACGCGCTCGTCCGCAATGCGGAGCTTGGCATTTGCAATCATGTTTTCATTTTCCGTGACGAACCGTCCCGCCGTGCGCTGGGAAAACACCAGACCGTCGCGTTCGAGCTCGGATAGCGCGCGCTGGACCGTGTTGGGGTTGACGCCCGCCTCCACCGCAAGCTCTCGCACGGAGGGGAGCTTTTCTCCCGGCGCGTAGATGCCGGAGACGATGGCCTCCGTCAACCGCTGTGTCAGCTGGGAGTAGATCGGCTGGTCATTGCGGAAGTTCCAGTCCATAGTGATCCTCCTTGTGTATCACTGTATTAAGTAATTAGTACAATAATACATCAAGCGGCATTTGTCAATAGCCGGACGCAAAAAAGATCAAAAAAATTTCGCGGCAGAAAAAAACCGCGAAATTGACATAAAATCCTAAAACAGATGTTGCATTTCGGGGAAAATGTGGTATCATAAATTCGAACAAATGTTGGAAGGGGCGCACAAGATGGAAAAACTGTCCAGAATGCAGCAGCGCGTATACGATTATATAGCAGAGAGCATCGCCGAACACGGCTATGCCCCCTCTGTGCGCGAAGTCGGTGAGGCGCTGGGACTCAAGTCACCCTCCACGGTCCACTTCCATATCAAGCACCTGCAGGAGATGGGGCTCATTGAGAAGAGCGCGGGCAAGGGCCGTGCCATCACGCTCAAAAAGCAGCTGCAGGCCGTTCCCGTTGCGCCGCAGCCCGTCGAGATCGACGAGCTTGCCCCGCGCCGCCGTCAGGTGCCGATCCTCGGCAATGTTGCCGCCGGTAACCCGATTTTGGCGCAGGAGTGCATCGAGGACTACCTGACGTTCGACACCGGCGGACACGATGACGAGTATTTCGCCCTGCGTGTGCGCGGCGAGTCGATGCTCGGCGTCGGCATCCTGCCGGACGACCTTGTCGTCGTCCACCGCCAGAACCTCGCGCAGAACGGGCAGATCGTGGTCGCGCTGCTTGGTGACGAGGCGACGGTCAAAACGCTCAAGCGCAAGGGCAGCGAGGTCTGGCTCATGCCCGCGAACCCCGACTACCAGCCCATCGACGGCCGCGAGTGCACGATCTTGGGCCGCGTCGTTGCCGTGGTGCGGCAGTATTAAGCGAGAAAAGCAAACGCTCCTCCGCGAATGCGGAGGAGCGTTTTTTTGTTGTTATGGGGGAAAGCGCAGGGTTAGAGGGAGCGCTGCGGCAAACGGAACGTGATCAATTGGTGAATCTTAAATAATAGTAGGTAGTCATTTCCTTCCATAACATCCATTTTCTTAAACCCGTGTCGTAAATAAAAGCGTTCTGCCTGAATATTATCCTTATGACACCCTAAGGCAATGGGGCGCTTACCAAAGTCACGATAAACAAGCTGTATCGTCTTTTCCAATATTTCTCCGCCAATGCCGCAACCACGATATCCTTTATCAACTACAAATCCCGCTTGTTACGCCCTCATCCCTTGTCAAAGTGCACCGTCCAGCCCTCAATCCCGTAGAACGGGGAGGAGACGGTGGGGTTCAGTCCGTCGATGAGGCCGCTCGGCGTCAGGACCGACGCGGTCTTGAACGCGATGGGCGCGATGGGCGCGCTCTGGGCAAAGTAGCGGTACAGCGCGCGGGCGGTCTGATCCGTCTCATTGAGCGAGAACGCATCGAGCAGCGTGTTGCACTGCTCGTCCGCGTAGCGGCCGTAGTTCAGCGCGCCGCCGGTGCGCGCGAGGGACGAAATGTCCCAGTTCGCCGTCAGGCGCACCTCGCCGAGATACAGGTCAAAATTCCCGTTTTGCAGCGCGGTCAGATAGTCGCTCCACGGGAGTGAGCGCACGCTGACCGTCAGAACGTCGGTCGAGAGCGTGCGGCTCAGATAGTCGGCGATGGAGACCTTGAACGAGTCGCTCTCGCTGACCAGGATCGTCACCGTGCGGGGGCGGCTTTCCGTCACGCCCGCGCTTTCGAGCGCAGCGGCGAGGTCGGGCGAAGCGAGCGTCGATGCCATCTCCGCCGGATAGAGGCTGGAGTGCGGCGAGAGCGGGAAGCGCGCCGCCTCGGCGTGACCAGCGAGGTAGCCCGTCGTGATGGTCGCGCGGTCGATCGCACCCGCGAGGGCGCTGCGAAGCGATGCATCGGAGAGCGGCGCGCGCTGTGTGTTGAAGCCGAGGTAGATCATGTTTGCCGTCGCGTAGTCGGTGAGCGCCGTGTCCGCGCTGCGCAGATCGCCCGTGCTGCTCGTCAGGTCAGCCGAGAGCAGATGCACCTCGCGCGAGGAGAAAAGGTACGACGCCGTGTCCGCGTCCTTGACGGCGCGCAGCTCGATACGCTCGAACGGCAGCGTGCCGTCGCTGTGCCAGTCGGGGTTCTGCTTGAGGCATGCGCCGTCGCTGTCCGTGACGAAGAGATACGGCCCCGTGCCGAGCGGCACGGTGTTCTTCTCCGAACCGGATTTGACGATGGGGATGTCAAACAGCGCGGGGAACGCGCTGTCCGCGCGCGTGAGATTGACAATGAGCGCGCCGTTGCTTGCGCGCATCGAGGCGACGTTGGCAAAGCGCGCGCTGTAGCGCTCGCTCTCCTGCGCGCGGCGAAGCGTCGCGAGCACATCGCTTGCCGTCAGGCTGCTGCCGTCGGAAAAGCTGACGCCGTCGCGGAGGTAAAAGGTGTAGCTCGTGCAGTCGTCGTTGTGCTCATAGCGGCTGCACAGCACATTTTGCGGCGCAAACGACTCGTCCAGCACGAAAAGCCCCTCGTAGAGCAGCGCGCCAAGCGTCTGCTGCATGCCGTCGGGGCAGGTGATGGGGTCGAGCGTCACGCCCTGCAAATACGGCAGTGCGAACGACGTGATCGGCGTCAGGGTGGAGGAGGTGTCCGCTTCCACCGGCGGCGTTTCCTCCCAGAAGTCGCCGCTGCTGTCGTCGCTCACATCGCCGCTCCAGCAGCCCGAAAGCGAAAGCGCGAGCGTCAGCGCGCACAAAAGCGCAGAGAGGCGGCGCTTCACAGCGCATCCTCCGTAAGGCAGATCATCGCCGCCATGCCGCCGCGCCGGTCGCCCATCGCGCGGTGCGACCAGTAGCGCTCGGGGTGGCACTTCGTGCAGTCGGGGTGTACGTCGATGCGCGAGGGGTCGATGCCCGCGCGCAGCAGCCACAGGCGGTTGATCGCCTTCAGGTCGATGTGGTATTTGTCGCCGCGCTTTTCGATGCGCTCGTCCATCGCGGGGTCGAGCAGGGCGAAAAAGGCGTCGGCCACGTCGCTGTCGGTCTCAAAGCAGCACTTGCCGATGCTCGGGCTGATGGCGGCGCGCAGTGTGTAGGGATCGGCGCCGTAGCAGCTCATCATCGACACGGCGGCCTTGAGCGCGATGCCGCTCGCCGTACCGCGCCAGCCGGCGTGCACCGCACCGATCGAACGCGAAGTCGGGTCGTAGAGCGTGATGACGCAGCAGTCCGTCCCGTAGGCGAACAGCGGCAGGTTCGGCACGTTCGTGATGAGCCCGTCGGCGTCGTAGGGACGGTCATCCCAGAGAATTTTGCCCGCGTCCTCTTCCGATGCAATGCGGACAAGGTCAGAGTGGATCTGGCGGCAGCCGACGGCGCGGCTCGCGTCAAAGCCTACGGCCTCGCCGAGACGGCGGTAGTTTTCGAGTAAGTTTTCGCTCGTGTCGCCCTTGTTGTCGGCAAAGTTGAGTGAATCGTAGGGCGCAGGGCTCACGCCGCCGTGCCGCGTCGTGAACGCGTGCACCGCGCCGCTCCCCGCGGCGGTGATGACATCGGACGTGTCGTAGATGAGACCGTTTACGTTATGTTCGGTGAAAGACATCAAAAGTGCCTCCTTTTTCTGCACCAAAGGGTGCGGAGATGTCGCCGCCTGTCTCAGGCGGCGGGGGAAATGCGGCGTGTGCGCCGCAGCACCACACTCCCCCATTTTCTTTCCCGGGAAAGAAAACGCCGCTGTTGCGCAGCCGTTGGCGGCTCTGCTGCCTTACGGATGCGGCACACCCCTTGCGGGTGCCGCTCTGCCCATCTTGTAGAAGTGCGCAGTAATTCCCATCTACCGCCAGTCTCCTCAATGCGGCGAGCGCCAGCAATGCCGCTATTTCGCAAGCAGTCTGCCGCCAAGGTAACGTCACTCGCGCCTCACGGCAGTAAGGCGCGGTTGCAAGCGGTCACGAATCGCAGGGATTCATGGCGAAGCCATGTACACCGCACTTACATTGCGCAGCGCGTGCAGCCCTTCAAGCTGCAAACCCGCAATGGCGGGGTCAAGGGGCAGGGCCCCTTGCGTTCTCTTGGGGGTTCCAAGGGGGCCATTCTCTCACGTGAGAGAATGGCCCCCTTTCCCGTATCCCCCACGGGTGTGGGGGAAATGTTCCACCACTTACAAGTGGTCAATCAGCGCCCACAGCACTGTTTATATTTCTTCCCGCTGCCGCAGGGGCAGGGATCGTTGCGGCCGATCTTCTGGACCTTGCGGGGCTGCTTTTTCACCGTGCCGTCGCCGGAGGTGGAGGCGACGATGCCGTCGGCCACGCGCTCGCGCTTGACCTCGCCCTCGGTCTTGACGCGGGCGGAGAAGATGCGGCGCACCGTGTCGCCCTGAATGGCGGAGATCATGTCCTCAAACATCGTGAGGGATTCCTGCTTGTAGACGTCGATGGGCTTGTTGTTGCCGTAGGATTGTAAACGGATGGCCTGACGCAGCTCGCTCATCGCGTCGATGTGGTCCATCCAGTATTCGTCGACCACGCGCAGCAGCACCACGCGCTCGAGTTCGCGCATGATGGGCGAGGTGACGGCGGCCTCCTTGGCCTCGTAATACTTCTCAGCGGCTTCATAGAAGCGATCGGTCAAATCGTCGGCGGAAAGGCCGGAGAGGGAAGAAGCATCCACAGCGCCGCGCGGGAAGTACGTGCCCTCGCAGCTCTTGAGCGCGTCGGCGCGGTGCTCGTCGTCGGTCTTGTCGTGCTCGCCGAAGGCGAAGGCGACCTGACTTTCGATGCTGCTTCTCAGCATGTTCAAAACGGTCTGCTTGATGTCCATGCCGTCGAGCACCTGCTTGCGCTGGCCGTAGATGATCTCGCGCTGCTTGTTCATCACGTCGTCGTATTCGAGTGTGCTCTTGCGGTACTGGAAGTTGCGGGACTCGACGCTCGTCTGCGCGTTTTCGATCGCCTTGGAGAGCGTCTTGTTTTCAATCGGCGTATCCTCGTCGATGTTGAAGCGCTCCATCAGGTTCGTGATGCGCTCGCCGCCAAACAGGCGCAGCAGATCATCTTCAAGCGAGAGGTAGAAGCGCGTCTCGCCCGGGTCGCCCTGACGGCCGGCACGGCCGCGCAGCTGGTTGTCGATACGGCGGGAATCGTGGCGCTCCGTGCCGATGATGAAGAGGCCGCCTGCCTCGCGGACCTTGTCCGCCTCACCGCTGATCTCTTCGCGGTGCTTTTCAAGGGCCTTGGCGAACATATCGCGCGCGTCGAGGATCTCCTTGTTGTCGGTCTCGGCGTAGCCGGTCGCCTCGGCGATGAGCTCGTCGCTGAGACCCGCCTTGCGCAGATCGGTCTTTGCCATGTACTCGGCGTTGCCGCCGAGCATGATATCGGTACCACGGCCGGCCATGTTCGTCGCGACCGTGACTGCGCCGAGCTTACCGGCCTGCGCGACGATCTCGGCTTCCTTTTCGTGGTTCTTCGCGTTTAAGAGGTTGTGCTTGATGCCCTCGCGGGAGAGCAGGTATGAGAGCTTTTCGTTCTTCTCGATCGACACCGTACCGACCAGCACGGGTTGGCCCTTGGCATGGCAGGCCTTGACCTGCTCGATAACAGCGCGGTACTTTGCTGCCTCGGTTTTGTAGACGACGTCGGGGTCATCGATACGGGCGATGGGGCGGTTCGTCGGGATCTCAATGATGTCGAGGTTGTAGATCGTGCCGAATTCCTCTTCCTCGGTGAGCGCCGTACCGGTCATACCGGAGAGCTTGCCGTACAGGCGGAAGTAATTCTGGAACGTGATGGTCGCAAGCGTCTTGCTTTCTCGCGCGACCTCGACATGCTCCTTGGCTTCGATGGCCTGGTGCAGACCGTCGCTGTAGCGGCGGCCGAACATCAGTCGGCCGGTGAACTCGTCGACGATGACGACCTGACCGTCCTTGATGACATAGTCGATATCGCGCTTCATCGTGCCGTGGGCCTTGATGGCCTGGTTGATGTGGTGCGCGATGGTGGAGTTTTCGGGATCGGAGAGGTTTTCAAGGCCGAAGTATTCCTCGGCCTTCTTCACGCCGCGGGCGGTGAGCGTCGCGGTCTTGGCCTTTTCGTCGACGATGTAGTCGGCGTCGATGTTGACGTCTTCCTCTTCCTTGTCGTCGCTCTCGGCGATGACCTTCTTGCGGAAGCCGCGTACAAGGTTTTCCGTGCGGGAATACATCTCCGTGGACTTTTCGCCCATGCCGGAGATGATGAGCGGCGTGCGCGCCTCATCGATCAAAATAGAGTCGACCTCGTCGACGATGGCGAAGGCATGTCCGCGCTGGACGAGTTCGCTTGCGTAGATGGCCATGTTATCGCGCAGATAGTCAAAGCCCATCTCGTTGTTCGTGCCGTAGGTGATGTCCGCAGCGTAGGCCTTGCGGCGCTCCTCGCTCGTGAGGTCGTGGACGATCAAGCCGACCGTGAGGCCTAAGAAACGGTGGACTTTGCCCATCCACTCGCTGTCTCGCTTGGCGAGGTAGTCGTTCACGGTGACGATGTGGACGCCGTTGCCGTTCAAGGCGTTTAGGTACGCGGGCAGCGTTGCCACCAACGTTTTGCCTTCACCGGTCTTCATCTCGGCGATGCGGCCCTGATGGAGCACCACGCCGCCGACGAGCTGCACGCGGTAGGGGTACAGCCCCAGCACGCGGCGGGACGCCTCGCGCACGGTGGCAAACGCCTCAGGCAGGATGTCGTCGAGCGTTTCGCCGCTTTGCAGACGCGTCTTGAACTCCGGCGTTTTGGCCTGCAGCTCCGCGTCGCTCATCGCCTTGTATTCGTCCGCCATCGCTTCGATCTTGTCGACGATGGGGTAGATGCTCTTGAGCTCACGGTCGCTGTAGGAACCGAACATTTTACTAAAGAAACCCATATTCAAAACTTCCTTTCGTGGGAGCATAATGACACGCTTACAAGTATAGCATCCCTCTGCGCGATATGCAAAGGGAAATTTGCTGTATAATATGAATGGATTGTAAATAAATTCCGCCGCTGCGTCAGGCATGGCTTGCACTTTATATAGCCGCTGTGGTAAAATACAAAGCAAGATAGTACAAAGCGACGAAACGCCCTCCGACGGCGGAGGACAGAAGCATAAGGAAGAAGTTTTTTCTCATCTCTCATCTAAGGAGGACATTCGCATGAAACTGCACTTTTACGGGGCCGACCGCTGCGTGACCGGCTCCTGCCACTGCCTGGAGATAAACGGTAAGAAGATCCTCGTCGACTGCGGCTTACAGCAGGGCCGCGACGAGCTCGACAACCGTTATCTCGCTTTCGCTCCCGGCAATATCGATATTCTGCTCGTCACCCACGCGCACATCGACCACACGGGCCGTATCCCGCTGCTGGTGAAAAACGGCTTCCACGGCCGCATCCTGACGACACGCCTGACAGCAGATTTGATGAAGATCATGCTGCTCGACTCCGCTCACATTCAGGAGAGCGACGCTGAGTACGAAAACCGCAAGGGCGAGCGCGCGGGCCGCGAGCATGTCGATCCGCTCTACACCGAGCAGGACGCGCTGGACGTCTTCAAGTACGTGACGACCTGCGAGTATAAAGAAAAGGTCGACCTCTGCGAGGGTGTGAGCGCGGTGTTCACCGACGCGGGCCATCTGCTCGGTTCCGCGTCCATCACGCTTGAGCTGGAAGAAAACGGCGTGCACAAGACGATCGTCTTCTCCGGCGATATCGGCAACGTCGACCAGCCCATTATCCGCGACCCGCAGCTTCTCAAAAAGGCCGACTACGTCGTGATGGAGTCGACCTACGGCGACCGCAACCACACTGAGGTCTGGAGCTATACCGACGAGCTTGCCGAGATCATCGACGAAACGCTCGGCAAGGGCGGCAACGTCGTCATCCCGTCGTTCGCCGTGGGCCGCACGCAGGAGCTTTTGTACTTTATCCGCGAGATCAAGGATCAAAAGCTCGTCAAGTCGACGCCGAACTTCCCCGTGTACATCGACTCGCCCCTTGCCAAGGCGGCGACGACTGTGTTCTGCGGCGACCTGCACGGCTATCTTGATGAGCAGGCGCTCGAGCTTGTGAAGGACGGCACGCACATGTTCACCTTCCCGAACCTCAACCTTGTCGAGTCGAGCGAGGAATCGAAGATGCTCAACATGGACACGACGCCCAAGGTCATCATTTCCGCCTCCGGTATGTGCGACGCCGGCCGCATCCGCCACCATTTGAAGCACAACCTCTGGCGCGCGAACAGCGCGGTCGTGTTCGTCGGCTTCCAGTCGCCCGGCACGCTGGGCCGCAGATTGCTCGACGGCGTTGAAAAGGTCAAGCTCTTCGGCGAGGAGATCGCCGTCAAGGCGAAGATCGTCAACTTCCAGGGCCTGTCGTCCCACGCCGATCACGATCATCTCGTCCAGTGGATCAAGGCATTCGACCCGAAGCCGACGCACGTGTTTGTTGTCCACGGCGACGAGGACGTTGCGCCCGTGTTTGCCGAAGAGCTCAATTCCCTCGGCTTCCATGCGCACGCGGCCAAATTTACCGAATGCTACGACCTTGCTGCGAACGAAATGGTCAGCGAGGGCTACATTTCCGAGCGCAAGCGCACGGCGCAGAAGTCCCGCGCCGACAACCTCTACGCCAAGCTCGTGGCGGCAGCGGAGTCGCTGCTTGAGTTTGCCAAGCGCTGCAAGGGCAGACCCAACAAGGACATTTCTGCGCTCACCGGCCAGATCATCAGCCTGATCGAGCGCTTCCGCGAGTGATTTGAGATACACAACAAAAGGTACTTCGCGCGATAAAAGCGCGAAGTACCTTTTCTGAGAGGAGAAGACGATGGAGCTTGCCAAAAATCAGGAGCATACCGTCACCATCGAGGGCTATGGCGAGGGCGGCATGGGCGTTGCGCGCATCGACGGGCGCGTCGTGTTCGTCCACGGCGCGCTGCGCGGCGAGAAGTGCCGCGTGCTCATCTTAAAGACGCTCAAGAGCGTCGCCTTTGCCAAAGTGCTCGAGGTGATCGAGCCGTCGAGCGAGCGCATCACGCCGGACTGCCCGTACTTCCCGCGCTGCGGCGGCTGCACGTACCGCCACATCCGCTATGAAGAAGAGCTGCGGCTGAAAAAGCAGCGCGTGCAGGACAATTTGTCCCGCATCGGCGGCAGTGATGTGACCGTCGAAGAAATTTTAGGCGCGCGGGACACGCTGCACTACCGCAACAAGGCGCAGTACCCCGTGTCGAAGGACGGCGCGGTCGGCTTTTACCGCGCCCGCACGCACGAGGTCATCGAGTGCGAGCACTGCTTATTGGTCAAGCCCGAGGCCGCCGCCGCGGCGGAGGCGCTGCGCGAATATATGCAGTCCTGCCGCGTCGCGGGCTATGACGAAAAGACGGGCCGCGGCCTTGTCCGCCATCTCTACATTCGCTCGAACGCGGCGGGGGAGAGCCTTGTCTGCGTGCTCGTGAACGGAGATAAATTGCCGAAAGAAGACCGGCTTGTCACGCTCCTGCGCGATGCGTGCCCGAAGTGCACCGGCATCGTGCTGGGCACGAACACGAAAAAGGGCAACGTCATCCTTGGCGACCGCTACCGCACGCTCTGGGGGAGCGACCGGCTTGAGGATACGCTCTGCGGCAAGACGTTCCGGCTGAGTGTGCCGTCGTTTTATCAGGTCAACCGTGTACAGGCCGAGCGGCTCTACGCGAAAGCCATCGAATTTGCGGGCCTCACGGGGCAGGAGACGGTGCTCGACCTCTACTGCGGCGCGGGCACGATCACGCTCGCACTGTCGGATCACGCGAAGAAAGTCCTCGGTGCGGAGATCGTCCCCGAGGCCATCGACGACGCGCGCGAAAACGCCGCGCGCAACGGCGTTAAAAACGCGGAGTTTTTCTGCGGCGATGCGTCCGATGTGGCAAAAAAGCTCGCGCGCGAAAACCTGCGCCCCGACGTCATCACCGTCGACCCGCCGCGCAAGGGCTTGGCCGCCGACGTGGTGGAGAGCATCGCCGAGATGCAGCCGCAGCGGGTCGTGTACGTCTCGTGCGACAGCGCGACCATGGCGCGCGACGTGAAGCGCTTAGCAGACCTCGGCTACACCGCCCAGCGCGCCTGCGCAGTGGACATGTTCCCAAGGGCGGATCATGTCGAGACGGTTGTCTTGCTTTCCAAGGGTGAGGTCGACTCGAAAAAGATTCGGGTTGAGTTCTCTTTGGAAGATATGGATA
>PPYF01671257.1_pt1 | contig 14869 bp, 22 predicted proteins | sample 1559871 | NCBI WGS metagenome assembly PPYF01 (sample SAMN08240021, study PRJNA423297) | Human gut metagenome, whole genome shotgun sequencing project. | reverse complement strand
TCTCTTATACACTGTAATAAAAGAATATATATATTCTTTTATTACAGTGTATAAGAGAATAGCGCTTTCAGGTGACAATAGTATACCACATGGAGGCAACTATTGCAACCTAAAAATGCGGAGAGAGGAGGTGGAAAATTGAGAGAGGCTTGGACTGGTGAGATCGTGGCGCAGATGCACGTAAACGAGATAACACAGGGGGAGCTTGCGAAAAAGATGTGCGTAACGAGGACGTACCTGAACCGGCTCCTGACCGGAGCGCAGGTAACAAGGGGTACAGAGGAACGCTGCCGTGAGGCGGTGAATCAGATTGTAGCTGAAAGGAGGGCTGCTGAAAATGCCAAGAACTAAGCTCGACAGGCTTCTGGCTCCGAAGCGTGACCCCATAAAGGGGCTTGTTCTTGAGTATATGTCAATTCAGAAAATCAGCGGAGCCAAGGTAGCAGAGAACATCGGGGTGGGCAGGGCGACGTTCACCCGGCGCATGGCCGAGCACACCGACGAATGGCCGGTGAAAGATGTGAAGGCTGTCTGTAAGTATCTGGGGATCCCCAAGGAGGAGCTGATAAAAACAATAAGATTGTAAAGGAGGGTAAACGTGGTTCTTATTCCGGACGACCCAGCAATAAGGGAAATTGAAGCGACGGGGTATTGGCTTCAGAATTGGCACGAAGATGATGACAATATCTTTGCTTCATATGAAGGAGACTATGGTGAGGACACGAAAGGAGATTCGGATGAAGAAGTATAAGCTTGAAAAACGCGACGGAAATGAGTGGTCGCTGTACGGGATTTATACAGAGAGATCGCTGCCGCAGCTTGTGCAGGCTGCTGTGCAGCTTTCAAAGACCGGCTACGAAATGTACGGCAATCTGCATATCGTCGAGATAAACACAGATGGCAAAACTCGTATTTTATGACGCCGACCACAGATATACCGTAGACGGTCAGGAGGTTCCGAGCGTGTCGGAGCTAACGCGATTCATAACCCGTGAGGTATATGAGGACACGCCGAAGCTTGCAATGGACAATGCAGCCGACAGAGGCACGAGAATCCATAAAGCAACCGAAGCCTTGGATAAGTTTGGCGAGGTTGAAATAGAGAGTGACGGCACGGAGGACGATATAACCCCGTACATAAGCGCCTATGCGCAATTCCTAAAAGAGCATACCCCCAATTGGGAGCAGATAGAGTGGCCGGTGCATAACGGCATGCTCTACGCCGGTACGCTCGACCGCTACGGGACTATGGACGGCAAAAGGGTCATCCTCGACATAAAGACCGCCGCCAGTATCGGAAGCCTTTTGAAGGTGCTGTATACGGCGGCGCAGAACCTGTACCGCATGGCTATCGAGCCTGAATATGCGGTAGAAGCAATATATATCTTACAGCTCAAGAAAGACGGCAAATACCGGCTCATTGAGCTTGAGATACAAAATGAGCTCGCAGAAGCATGTATAGAACTGCATCTGGCGCTCAGGAAAAAGAAGAAAGGAAAGAAAACGAAAAATGATTAAAACCGAGAATGGACACACGACCCTCAATGGAACCGGCGCGGAGCTGCTCGCAGATTACACCTGCGCGGGTGTCGCCATCAAAAATGCGTTTGAGGATAAAGGTATGCCTACCAAACGTGTCAGGGAGCTTCTTAACGATTGTATAAACGATGCCTTCAAGGCGGATGAAGTGCTTGAAGGCGACGTCGAAACCGCACTGCTCAAGCTCATTAAGAATCTTATGAAAGGAGACGAGGACGATGGATGAAACGAAGGTTGAATCTCAGGAATTGCAGACCGTGGCTCCTGAAGCCATAGCAGAGGCTGCGGCAGATGTCAAGCAGACGATATGGAATAACCCCGCCCTGTACTCAATGGCGGTTAAACAGGCCAAGATTCTTGCCTCAAGCGACATCGTGCCAGAAGGTACATATAAAGGCAAACCGGCCAACTGCCTGATCGCTTTGGACATGGCAAACCGGATGGGGATATCCCCGCTGCACGTGATGCAGAACCTTTACGTTGTGAAGGGTAAACCCGGCTGGTCGGGTCAGTATTGCATATCTGCCATCAACAGCTGCGGGAGATTCTCTCCGCTTGAGTTCATACAGCTCATAAACGATGATGGCAGTCTCAGAGGCTACTATGCTCAGGCGACGAATATAGCCACCGGCAAGATTTGCGCCGGCGCTCCCGTTACATGGGATATGGTCAAGGGCGAGGGTTGGCTCGACAAAACCGGCTCAAAATGGAAGACCATGCCCGAACAGATGTTCATGTACCGCTGCGCTGCCTTCTTTGCCAGAGCCTACTGCCCCGATGTGCTCAACGGCTTGCAGACGGCAGAGGAACTGCGCGATGTGAACGGCTACGAGGCTGAGAAGAAAACCACGATCATCACACTTGATTAAGGAGCGCCGATGATACGAATCGAAAAAGATGGCGTATATAAAGCGAAGCGCGTCCGCTGGGGAGAAAATGACCACGGCAAGTGGGAGCTTGTCGTGGTCGCAAGCGACAAGGGGAAGCAGGAGATAACCATATTCCCCGAAAACGTACCCTGCGGCGTAAAGGAGGACTACATGTTCACCGTCGATGAAATCTCCGCCGTCGAGGTCAAGGTTCAGAAGAACAAAGACGGAACGTGGGGAAAGGAGAAGACGCGCGTCGAGGCTTATATCAGCCCGCGTCTGGATCAAGACCCGTTCGGAGAACTAAACGATGAACTCGAAGTTGACGGGGATATCGAGCTATGACCCGGGAGGAATTTGATAAGCTGATACGCGGCATAAAGGCTGCGTACACGAATTCAAACTTCATGTCAAACCCGGACAGCGAGGGAGTGTGGTACAGGTTCCTGAAGAACGTGGACTACCCCCTCGCAGAGGCAGCGGTGTATAAGCATATCTCCGTCTGTAAGTTCCCGCCGACCATCGCCGAGATACTTGAGCAGTGCAGTGCCATAGCAATACCGGACGAGTTCAACTGGCTCGACGGCTGGCGAAAGGTTCAGAAAGCAATAGGCCGGTACGGGTACAACCGTTCAGCGGAAGCGATAGCGGCTCTCAAAGAAGCTGACCTCACAGCAGGGGAGGTTGCCGAGCGCCTCGGCTGGGAAAACCTCTGTATGTCCGAGAATCAGGCGGTGGACAGAGCAAATTTCAGACAGGGCTATGAAGCCGTGCTCAACCGCAAGAGGGACAAGCTCAAGCTTTCCGGAGGCGTATATGAACGGCTCAACGCCCTGACGCAGGGCATAGCGAACGCAAAAATGATAGGAGGATAGGATGAGGGTAATGCTTGACAGGGGCGCGTATATGCCGGAGCGCGCCCACTCACTTGACGCCGGATATGATCTGCGCACACCGAGAGCGGTGACTGTGCTGCCATACGAAAGCGTTGTTATTGACACCGGCGTTCATGTAGAAATCGCCCCCAATCATGTCGGCATGATAAAAAGCAAGAGCGGCTTGAACGTGAACCGCGACATGACAAGCGAAGGGGTTATAGACAGCGGCTATACCGGCAGCATCCGCGTGAAGCTCTATAACCACGGCGAGCATCAAAGGGTGCTGCATAAGGGCGATAAGATAAGCCAGCTTGTAATCATGCCGATAGTCACGCCAGAACTTGAGCTTGTAGATAAGCTTGAGGCTACTGAGCGTGGCGATAACGGCTTCGGTTCCACAGGACGATGATTAAGACCCCGTGTCCACAGCAATGCACAGGCCGCACGCAGACTTGCCATGCTACGTGCGGCCATTATCTCAAATACCGCGAGAGAAAAGAAGCTGAATATGAAAGGCGGTCGCGGGAGTATATGCTGTCAGACTATGCCGCAACCGCCGTCGAAAAGAGGAGACGCAAATGAAAAAGGGAGTGAAGAAAGGCAAAGCTTCCGGTTCCGCATACGCAGCCCAGAAGCAGACTGAAAAAGAAATCTGGACGATGAAGGTCATAGCGTGGACGGAAATGTCCATGCTCGACACGATGGCAATGACACTGGCAGACGAGTTCGGTTTCGGAGCCGAGCGCCTCAAGAGATTCCACGATGCCTTCGAGGAAAAATACGGTGAGATAAGAAAGCTTGAGCGCGAGGACGCTGACGACAACGAATATGCCATAGCAAAGCAGGAGGAAGCTCTTCAGCGGGCTTACGGCAGATACTACACGCCCAGAGAAGAGCGGTATCAGATAAAGATAATTGACCGTGAAGGGAGGGAGCACAGGCTTTGACGGATTACGCAGCCTACAGAGAAGATAGGCGCATCACGAATAAGCAGTTTATAGATACACTGCACAGCGAATATGAGGGCTTCACCAAAATCCAGAGCTCGTACATAAGCCACCCCGACGACTACGCGCTTTGCCTCACGGATGAAGCTGAGAACGTGCTGATAAAGCAGTACGGCATCGGCCCCGGTCTGGCGCATTACAGGCTGAAAGGCAAACGGCGTAAGGATAATCGGCAGAAGAAAAACCGCATGATGGTGCGGCTCAGCGACGATATGTACAGCAGGGTCGTGTCTCTGATGCACAGCATGAATTTCAGCACTGTGCAGGAGTTCTTGGAGACAACGCTTACCGTTATGGTCGAGCGCGAGGAGGGTGTGGCATGAAGAAAGGTTCCAGTGATGCCGCGTACTACGATGCGAGATATAACAGCTATTCAGGCAAGAGGCGTTTTGAGGTCGAGCATCCGAGACATGCGGGGCACTTGACGATCGCTGCCCCGGACATGAACTCGGCTATCGTCGCCGCTGCTCAGCGGTGGGGAGAGAAGTGGTCGGCTTATGATTTCTATGCGTTCTGCCGAGTAGTCGAAGTGAAAGGGGAGAATAGACATGCCTGAATACATTGAGCGGGAGGCGTTTCTTGACTACATGAAGGGAACGAGCCGATATTTTAACGTGAAATTTGACATTGAAAATTTTCCTGCTGCTGACGTTGTTTCGATAGAAGTTCTTAAAAAATGGCTATGGAAAGTTGCCCTGAATAATTTCGACAACTACCTCAGCGATGCGTGCGAGGAGCTTATAAGCCGGTTGGACGGACTACGCAGATATGTGAAAGACGGTGAAGAATGAAAATTTGCAAAGTTTTTGTAGATAGAATCCCTGAAAACTGCGGGCAATGTGTGCTGATGGGGTATATCAATGATGAACATCCTGTTTGTTACGGAATCGCAAACCCCGTAATCCGGGAAATCGTAGGGAATCCCTACGACATGAAATACAGGCGGAGCGACTGCCCACTGGCGAAAAACAAAGGAAATTTATGTGATGACGTTCAACGCTTTGAAAAGGCGGAGGAGCAAAGGAAGGAAGACAAATGACATACATTATCAACCCCATGTGGTTTTACTGGCTTAGCGTTGCGGAAAAAATCTGTCAGGTCGCACGCGCACTCGCCATTCTGCTGCTTATCTTTTCGGCTACTGCATACATCGTGACAGCGGCTTTCAAATTTAATGCGCTTGACAACGATGGATTCGACAGAGAATGTTCTGATTACATAGCCGGAACCAAAGCGCAAAGAGTCGCGACCGTCCTCGCTATTCTTGCTGTAATCATGTCCGCAATTTACACTTTTATTCCATCGAGAGAAACGCTGATTGAAATGCAGATAGCGAGATTCACTACGGTCGAAAATGCCGAGTGGGCATTGGACGCTGTTAAAAGCGCTACGGACTATATCGTGTCGGCAATAAAAGAGTTGGGATGAAAGGCAACATACATCGTAAGCTGTTTCGCTGTGACTACTTCGCGTGGCTGTTTTACCGCAGCCGCGCAAGCGAGAGACAGCGGCGACAGGACAAGCACGACGCGCGGCGCAGATACCGCAGAATCTGTAAAAGAGAGTGTAGGGAGGAGATAAGAGCCTGTGATAAGTGAAGCGTTCAATTTCATAGCGCTGATTGTGGAAGCGATCATTCTCATTGTGATAATAATCTACGTCGATATCATCATGGAAGATGCGGCGGAGATAAGGGAGATCGCCCAAAGCTGTGGATGGGCTGATATGGATAAGGTCAGGGCACTTGATAAGAAGAAGTATGTCCCGATGGCAAAAACCGCAAGCGAAGATGCGTATTTCACAATGCCTGACGGTGAGAAAATCCACAGGTGCGCAAGCAAAAGCAGGAGGAGATGGTAAGAGATGGTTTATATCGGTATAGACCCCGGTGTCTCGGGAGCAATGGCAATCAGGGATGACCTCGGCATCTATCTTTTTAAGTTCGATGAAGAGAAATACATAGAGGCGCTGAAGCGGGCTCCTGCCAACACAATTTGCTGCCTTGAGCATGTCCACTCCATGCCGAAGCAGGGAGTTGCGAGCTCATTCAACTTTGGTATGAACTTCGGTTGGATTCAGGGTGCGCTTCAGACCCTCGGCGTCAGGTATGAGCTGGTTCATCCGCAGAAGTGGAAGAAGGAGTTCTCCGTTACGAGGGACAAGAATACTTCAATAGAGGTCTGCAAAAGGCTATTCCCGGATGTGAGTCTGAAACGTACGGAGAACAGCAAGAAAGACGACGACGGCTTTGCCGAAGCTCTGCTGATGGCCGAGTACGCCAGAAGGAGGCTTTGATGCCAAAAACAAGGCTTATTGATCTGACCGGCCAGCGCTTCGGGAGGCTGGTGGTTTTGGAGCGCACCGGCACGTATAAGGGCTCGGACGGCTCCGGCAGCTCCCCGATATGGAAGTGCCAGTGCGACTGCGGCGAGGTCGTTGAGGTAATAGGACGTAATCTGAGATACGGCGGCACAAAATCGTGCGGCTGTATAAGACGTGACAAATGCCGGAGGCTGAGAACTCCCGGCGAGTGAGAAAGGAGAAATAAAATGCATAGCGAACTGCTGACAATAACCCCGAACGAGGCAAGCAAGTATCTCGCGAACAATCCCGCAAACAGGAAAATAAATGAGAGCGTCGTCAGAGCAATGGCGGAGGACATGAAAGCCGGGCGCTGGATGCAGACGCATCAGGGCATTGCAATAAGCAAAACCGGGCGCCTCCTCGACGGTCAGCACAGACTGTCTGCCGTTATAAAGGCCGGAATTCCGGTTAAGATGATGGTGACATTTGACGTTGATGAGAAGGCTATGGACGCAATAGATCAGGGGCGCAAGCGCTCCACAAGCGACATCTTCCTGTTCAGCGGTGAAGAGGCGTGGATGCGCAATAACTGCACCATAGCGGCTGCAAGATTCCTCTTAGCTCGTGGGAATAACTCTTCGGTTCCGGCTGAAAAGATACGTGAGCTTATGAACAAGTATGCGCTTGCGTTCCATACGTTCTATAAGATGACTACCGGTAAGAAAGGCGGTTCGCGCAATCTCCATGCTTCCATCTCGGCTGCGATAATCGCCGCCAGAATAAACGGCGTTTCTGAGCCTGATTTGGTCGCATTCTATGATCTCTACGCCTGTGACAGGCTTCCGGGCGAAGGCTACAATTCGGAAATCGTTCTCAGGTTCAAGTCGTATATGATACAGAACCGGCTGAAGCATATCTCGCCCAATAAGAACGAGCTGTATAAACTTGCCAGCAACGTCATATACAACTTCGTGAAAAATACAAAGACAACGCTCCTCCGTACACCTGAAACGGAAAGATACGTTGTCTCTATGTAGTAATTTAACTCAATATGTTCTGGATGTTTAATATGTCGATAGGATGAAGTCGCCCAAGCTTATGAATAAAATCGGATTCAACAAGATTCAGACGCTTTGAACAGCGAATAGTTGATTCTTTCCTGAGGCCAGCTTCAGCCCATTTCAAAATTGCGTATTCGTCAGAAAAGTTTGCCCTCGGCGGATGAGAGGTTATCTTGAGAGACAAGATATACTGTTGGCCGGGGGCAACAACCAAAACGGGACGATTTTTAACTTGTGTCAAATCGTCCTCGAACTTAACCCTTGCAAGCCATATTTCCCATTTACATGGTGCAGTCATCGTTGTATTCCACCGGTAGGACTAAAAGGCCATCGGAAGGGTCGCGATAGCCTACCGCCTCTCTATGTTCTATAGTGTGCGTGTCAAAAGTACCGAGCGGATTCTCTTTGGCGAAGTACTCTTTTATGGAATCGTTACTTATGATGTGCTTATTGCTGCTGCGCACCTGCTCCCACGGGGATCCCTTTTCGTGGGTCATATCGACGAGCGTAGATGCCGCGTATTTGCCGTATTCACGCTGGATATCTATCAGCAGTTGCAGCTCCTCGTCGGAAAAAATGTCTGGGGAATACGTGCCATGCACTTTGGTAATATTGTTGCTTTTATACTTTTTAAAAGCGTTGTATACATTTGGGACGACCGGGCCGAGTGGCCACGCCTCTATGCTTTCGTCGAAGAGCGGACGCCCGAGCCGAACAAGGCTCCATGCCTGCGCAAAATACAGCAGTTTATTCACCTTGAGGTCTGATAGGTAGCCTTCTTCTTTGGATTGGGTTATGTCTATGAAGAAATTGGCTATGTCAATAGCACTATGCACAGGTTTCACATCCTTCCTTTTATGTCTTGTGGAAATATTATATGTGAAAATGTGAGAAAAATCAACCCTATAAAGATCAACAATTTGAGGCTGTCTCACGAAGAGACAGCCTCTTTTTTTATTTCAGCAGCCCAAGCGCGCGGTAGTAATCCTCCATAGTAAATGTAGAGGTGCTTTTGGCGGCGCTGCCATCGGCCTGATGGTTGCGGACTGAGCCTGAAAAAGTCGGGTCAGCTTCCTCTTTGGCCGGGACTATGGAAGCGTAGCCTTCATCGACCTGAGCGGCGTAGTCTTCGTTTACGGCGTAACTCTTAGCGCCGCTCTTGACGATGTTATAAAAGTCACTGCGCGTTATGCCAGCATAAGTTTCGCGCGCTGAAAGTCCCATGTTTGCCCACGCAGTGTAAACATCGTCTTTGCTGACGGAGCCGTTTACATCTGCGTCTTTCAACGCGGCAGCAAGATCGAGCCACGAACCGAGGTCAGCATTATTACCGGCTATTGTGTTGTAGGCTTCTATGCGTCTGACGGTGGCGGACTGCTTACCTCCGGCGTCTGGAAGAACCTGAGTCTTGATGGCGTTGAGAATTTGCTCGTCGCTTTTACCCTCCATGTTGTTGTAGACGGCTATGGCTTTTGCAACATCGGATGAGCCAAGAGACTCCTCAGCATCCTTCGTAGCGCCTTTATTGGAATACCACGCCTCAGAGCCTATGCCGAAGAGTTTGGCGTAGAGAAGAGCATTAACGTTCACCCCATCGTCTTTCAGCTGAGTTTGAACGCTGGATGGAATTTTTGAGAAGCCGCCTATAAGGTAGTCTATGGCATCATAGTCGGTTTTCTTGCCGTCTGCATCCAAAATTTTCTTGCTGACAAGATAGCTGGGGACGTCCTCTTTGGGAACTGCTTCTGCCCATGCGGGAGCGCCTGTATCATAGTCGAGCCTCTTATTGTCAAGATAGCCCTGCTCAGCGGCGTCTTTCGCATAGCTCTTGATTTGTTTCTCAACATCCTCTTTAGCTTTATCGCCAAGCTTGTCGTACCCGAAAGCCTTGAGCAGCGCGTCCATCCCGGAGTTGTAGCTCGCCTCTGCATCCTTGCGGTACTGCTCCTTATCGGCCTTGGTGAGCTCGTAGCTTACCTCGTCGCCGTTCTCGTCGGTGTACGTGAACTGGTCGGGCGGGAGCTTGTCTACCGCCTTCTTGATGCTGTCAAAGATTTTGAGAGCGTCGTCAGCAGGATCATCCGAAATGCTGTACAGTCCAGCCTTCTTCTTGCCTGCGATATCGGCGGCGGAAGTGCCCTTGAGAAGCTCGTTGAGGATGTTGCCGGATTCCTTGCTGCGATTCATGGCGCTTATAACGTCCAGCGTATACATTCCCATGCTGTTCAGCAACGTGTAAGCGTTGTTCAGCGGTATACCGGCGAGGTTAGCAAAACCACCGGCGGTTTTGCGGATGTTATCTGCCGAGGGATTCTGAGTAAGATTCCAGAAAGCCGATGCTGCGTCCTCAATTGCTCCGATAGCACCTATGCCGTTTTCGTAAAACGTTTCACCGGAAATGATACTCTCCACGAGGTTGGTCACATCGTCGCCGAGGATTACAGTGCCGCCTACGCCCTCTGCGAAGCTTTTGCCGACTTCGGCGGCAATCTTGACGGGGTCAAGCTTTTGCTCTTCGTCGTCCTCGTCTCTGAACTGCTTGAGCTTGTGACGTAAGCCCTTCGCCAGAACGTCCATCGTAGCATAAGCCACGTTTGACGCGAAGAATCCGGTCGCGGCGTTCTTCAGAGCCTTATTTGCTTTAGCGGCGTGCTCTGTGCCCTTGGCAGCCCTCGCTTCGTTTATTGCGGTAAACATGCTGTTGGCGGTGGTGCGCTGCTGCGTCTGGAACATCGTGAGCGCTTTGAGCAGTGCGCTGTCGCCACGGGAAATCTCGTCGCGCATATTCATCGTGTACTGCGACTGAGTGCGCATAGACGCCCGCTGGAACGTCTCGTCAACCATTTCCTTGAACTTGGTGCTGTTGACGTCAATGCCGGGGTTCTTCATCTGCACGTCGTAGCAGGATGCGAGATAGACCTTGCTGACCTCTCTGACGTCGGCTGTGGGAATCCAGTTCTGAATGCTCTTGAGAACCTTGCTCTTTGCCGCCATCTTGCCGAAAAGCGTGCTCTGGTCTTGCAGCGCGTCGGTGATGGAAGAGTCTATATTGCCCTTTGCTCTGAACTGAAGCAGGGGATTGTTTCGCGCGGCTTTCATCTGCTGGTTGCCGGGATTGAGCGATGTGACCGCAGCTTTCGCTACTGCTCTCGGGTCAAGTTCGCTCATAGCAAGCCACATTGAACCCTTCTGCTTGAACGGCGTACCGGGGTTGCCTATGAGAACCGCCGTCTGGAAGTTGTGATTGAGCTTCTGCCACCAGTTGTCTCTTGACTTTGCTCTCGTCTGGTTGATGTCCTGCACGTCCTTGACGTAGTTCTCCATCCAAGCGCCGTACTCGCTGCCCATGTTCTGCTTCACGGAATCTACGAGCGTGGGCGTTCCGAAGGTGTGCATATAGTCCATGATTCCGAAGGTGTCTGCCAGCTCACCAAACGCTATGTAATCTGCTGCGCGGCGTATGTAGCCGTCAGTTACCTCCACGACCGGGGCGATGTTGACATAGCCTCCGGCTGTTCTCGTGCGCTCCTTCAGGTTCTTGAAGTCAGGCACTCCAAAGTCCTTGCTGTTAGCCTTGTCCCATTCGGAGTTGACGTCTTCGACGCGGGCGTATGTAAGCGGGAAATAATCACCGGGCTTGAACAGCTCATTATCTACGCCGTCGATTGCCTTGGCAACATCCTGAGTCTCTTTGCCGAGCCTTTCGGACATGTTGTCAAACGCCTCGACATAAGCGCTTGCAACCTCATTCTTGGCTATGGCCGCTTGAAGAGCGCTATACAGTTCGGAGATGTTCGCAGGGTCTGCTTTTATCATATACGGCTTATTATCGCCGTTTTTAAGCGCAAAGCCCTCTATGTTCTGCACTCTGTAGGCATCGGGGCCACCCATAGTCTTTATAGCCTTGTAGAGGCTGACCGCCTCAGACATCGTAAGAGTTTTGCCTCCGAGTCTCACGTTGGTTTTGGTTTTACCGGTGGCGAAGTCGCCGTAGCCTTTCATCTTCACTACATCAGTGAAGAAGTTGTCGGCTTCAACAAGTGTCGTCTGGTTCTTGACAGCAGCGCTTTCAATGGTATCTGCCATTCGGTAGCCTGCGCCCTTCTCCCAGAATTTGAAGCCGTCTATCATCTGGAACATCTGGCGAGGCATGATCTGCCAGCGGATAAACTTTGCAGCGGCCTTCTCGCGGAGGCTCTTGCCTTTTTCACCACGTTCTACCTCACGCCCAAGCTCGGTAGGCTTTCTCTTGCTGCCGTTTTCTTTGACCGCGTTATTCAGCTCGTCAAGCTCTACTCTGACCTTGCTGGCCTTCTCAATGTAGTGTGAAGTCATCTGCGCAGCCTTGACTGCCGCATGACGATACTTCTCGACATTGTACGGAATCGGGTTGCGGTACGCCTCCTCCGCCAGTTCGCGGGCGAGTTGAACCTGTTCATTTACACGCTCAGAGTACAGATCGCCGAGTATACGGCTGTCCTTCATAGCCTTGTAATACTCAGCAAACTCGGCAAATGAGGTGTGCCCGTCGCCTAACCCAGAAAGTTTGTTCTTGAACTCCGTCACGGAGTCCGAAACCTTGGTGTACTGTTCGTCAGTGAGGTGGCTGGTAAAGGCATCACTTTCAAGGAACGTTTCAAACTCCTCAGCTCTTTGGGTGGCTTCATGGATTGCGTCATGGTTTGCACCGCCGAACTCGGCCTCGGCATCCTTCCACGCGGTCTCATCCGTGACGGGGGCTTTCTGCGCATTCTGCCGCTCCTCGCGCCTCTGCTGCCACTGTGCCCATTCCTTCGCATTATCCGGTGTGAGTCTGTCTTCGGCACGAAGGGTGTAGTACAAGTCGTCAGAGATGTGAGCGTCGCGCTCCGCCTGAACCTCCTCCGCAGTGCGGGTGGTGTGGCCGATTTTGGGGTCATACTCGTTGCCATTTTCGTCAACGTAGACTCTTTCGGCTGTATTAGAGCCAGTGCTATGGTTAGTATTATCGGCGTTATAGTTAGAGTTCGCGTCCTGTGTGTTGCTGCTCTGGGAAGAACCTGTGTTGTTTTGATTCAAGTAAAACTCGTTCATAAATTGGTCATACAAACGGTCGTACTTTGTTCTGCCGTCTGCTTGCTTGGCGTTGAAAAACCAATCGTAGAACGAGCCTTCTTGGCGAGCGTCATCCCACATTCTATAAGCGTCGACGACGCCTTTTACAACAAATTTTTCAAAAGGTTCGTCAACAAAACTGCTGTTGCAGTAGAGCTCTGCAAAATACTCCTCCAAATACGCTTGCTTAATGTATGGGTTGGAAAAGTCGGTTCCGTAGGCGTAGTCCCACTTTTCTGCGTATTCTTCAGCTATTTCTTGCATATCAAGTTGAAAAATGTCCTCTAATGCGTTTTGGACAGCCGCGCATATATCCTCATCGGTTCTGTTTAAGATATGAAGCGCTTCGTGGAGAGCAGTTTCTCTTGGCGATACTTCAGATTCAACGCAGACTAAGATTTTGCCGCTATTGTAAAAACATTGGCCGACTGCGCCGCCCGGGAGCTGCGTATCTCTAAGAAAAACTACTTCCAACGAACTATTACCGCATGCCTTTTTAACTTCATCAGACAAAGTTTTCAAATCTTCTGTGAGAAGTTCATTGGCTATGGGGTGGAGAGCCTTCTCGTTAAACTCAGATTCGATATCTTGCCCGCCGGTGATGTCGTTAACGCTTAGGGGTTCAATGTTTATTTGCTCGAACTCGGGGTACCTAATTTCTCCACGTTTGATATATTCGCTTGCTTTTCCGCCGTTTCTGGCGTCACTGGCACCCCGTGGCGCGTTACTTTGCGATTGCTGGGAACTATTCTCACCAGCGGCCTTCCGTCCTTCCACGGAACCTTGCTCCCAGCCGGATAGTATACCCCGTCCCGAGACTTCTGTTGGCTTTCCTGACGTTTCTTCAAAATCTCGTCCATAGTCTATTCCTTCCTGCTGCGTAGCAGCGTTGTTATTTGTGGGCGGTTCTATATGCAGAAGACCGTTGATGTAGTCTTCGTAATCGGAACCGTCGCCGTCGCCTTCGTTGGATTTTACTTCACTGGTTGGCTGCCCGTTGGCGTCGGAGCTGTTTTCAGACGAACCGGGACGGTACAAATAGCTGCCGGTTTCAGGGTCGAGCACGCTGCCGTCAGGGAAAGTCATCAGTCCAGTGGCATCGTAGATTTCATTCGGGGTATACGACTCGTTGAACATACTCCGCGCTACTGTAAGCGCTTCGTCCTTAGTAAGCTCTACTGTACCATTTTCAGAGCGATTTTGCAACTTTTCACTCGATCCAGCAGCATTTTTCTCTTCTCTTGCATTCACTTCTGCGTTTGAGTTGGAGTTTAACTCTTCAGGACGCGCCACAGCGTCGTTTGAGGGCGTTGGGGGTGTAGTTATATCCCCCTGAGCTTCTGCAACGCTCTGAGGCTCTGACGCGGCTTTCTTGCCGGTCATAAGCTCAAAGGCTTTGTCAACCTCACCGCTGCGCAGTTCGGCGTTTTTCTTTGCGTCAGCTCCGGTCGCTATGCTTACCCCGGAACCTGCTATGCCGAGAGCTGCACCAACAAGGCCGTCATACAGCCAGTCGGAAACCTGCTCCTCGCTATAGTTCTCGCCGATGCTCTTGCCGTTGTAGATGGCGCGGAGAGTCGGGTCAACCGCGCTGGAAACAAACTCCTCTACGAACTCGCCACCGCCGCCATTGATGATGGTGCGCAGCACAGTGCGCCCGATATCGGTCTTCGCAAGCTTGCCGACGAGTTTCTCAACGGCAGTGTCCGCAAAGCCTTTGCCATAAGCAAGGTCAAGCCCGCCGAACATTTTCTCGGTGAGATATTCTTTAGCAGCGCTTGCTGCGCCGTAAGCACCGGCCTGAGCAAGGTTTCCGCCGCCTGCTTCAGCCTGCTGAACACCGCCGCCGAAAGATCGCCCCATCATCATTGCCATACCTGAGCCGGGGAGGATGGCGTTTGCAGCCATATCTGCCGCGAGAGCAGGAACCTGAGACACTGCATCGAGAGCAAAGCGTCCCGCGTCGGAAGCGCCCCATTTTGAACGCTCAATGTCTCTGCCGCCGGATTCGGAAAGCTCTGCGGACTTGTCGGCTATTGCCTGCTGCATCTGCATTGCTTTCTCGTTTTCCTCTTCCGTGCTGACATGGTACAGCGATGAAAGCTCCTCATTACCGC
>PPYF01114662.1_pt1 | contig 14870 bp, 12 predicted proteins | sample 1559871 | NCBI WGS metagenome assembly PPYF01 (sample SAMN08240021, study PRJNA423297) | Human gut metagenome, whole genome shotgun sequencing project. | reverse complement strand
CATCAGGCAAATTTGATTACAAAGTTAATTATTGAAAGTGAGGATATATAAAATGGAAACAAGAAAAGATACATGGAAATTAGGAAATCATGAATTTCAATCCCGGTTTATTTTAGGTTCAGGGAAGTATTCTTTAGAGTTAATTCAGGCTGCAGTAGAGCAGGCGAAAGCAGAAATTGTTACAATGGCACTTCGCCGTGCAAATGAAGGAGGACTTGCAAATATTTTAGATTATATTCCCAAGAATGTAACACTTTTACCAAATACATCAGGGGCTCGAAATGCAGAAGAAGCTGTTCGTATAGCACGTCTTTCCAGGGAGATTTGTCAAAGTGAATTTGTCAAAATTGAGATTATGAGAGACAGTAAATATCTTCTTCCTGACAATTATGAAACAGCTAAAGCCACAGAAATATTGGCTAAGGAAGGGTTTGTTGTAATGCCTTATATGTATCCTGATCTAAATGCTGCCAGAGATATGGTAAATGCAGGTGCTGCCTGTGTTATGCCCCTTGGTGCTCCTATTGGTTCAAATAAAGGGTTGTGCACGAAAGAGTTTATTCAGATTTTAATTGATGAAATTGAGCTGCCGGTTATTGTGGATGCAGGTATTGGAAGACCATCTCAGGCGTGTGAGGCAATGGAGATGGGAGCTGCGGCTATTATGGCAAATACAGCTATTGCTACTGCCGGAGATATTCCTCTTATGGCGGAGGCATTTAAAAATGCAGTGGAAGCAGGAAGAAGTGCATATTTATCAGGACTTGGAAGAGTAAAAGAAAAAGGCGGCAGTGCATCTTCCCCTCTTACAGGATATTTAGAAGATTAGGAGAAAGAAAATGAGTGCAGAAAATCATATAAATGAGAGTATTTTAAATGATGAAATAAAGGAACATCAGAAAAAAAACAGAATTGACCATCTAAAATATATGCCGGACATGGAAGTGTTGGACTCTGATATTTTGGATAAGGTTTTAAATTATGTAGAAAACTATAATTATGAAGCATATACGGAAGCAGATGTAAAGAGAGCCTTATCTCATGAAAGAAAAACACCGGAGGATTTTGCGGCGCTATTGTCACCTGCGGCACTGCCTTTGCTGGAAGAAATCGCTCAGTGTGCAAAGGTGGAAAAAGAAAGATATTTTGGTAATTCTGTAGCTATGTTTACGCCTCTTTATATAGCAAATTACTGTGAAAATTATTGTATATACTGCGGATTTAACTGCCATAACAAGATAAAAAGAGCACAGTTGAATATAGAGGAAATCGAGCAGGAAATGGCAGCTATTGCTAAAAGTGGATTACAGGAAATCTTAATTCTTACAGGGGAAAGCAGGAGTAAATCTACCGTAGAATACATAGGAGAAGCGTGTAAAATTGCCAGAAAATATTTCCGTGTTATTGGTCTTGAAATTTATCCTGTAAATTCAGATGAGTACGCTTATCTGCATAAATGTGGAGCGGATTATGTAACTGTTTTTCAGGAAACATATAACTCTGATAAGTATGAAACACTTCATCTTGCAGGGCATAAAAGGATTTTCCCTTATCGTTTTTATGCACAGGAAAGAGCTTTAAAAGGAGGGATGAGAGGCGTTGGATTTGGTGCGCTTTTAGGTTTGGATGATTTCCGAAAAGATGCCTTTGCCACAGGCATACATGGGTGGCTTTTACAGAAAAAATATCCTCATGGAGAAATTGCATTCTCTTGTCCAAGACTGCGCCCTATTATCAATAATGATAAAATAAATCCTATGGATGTCCATGAAAAACAGCTTTTACAGGTGGTATGTGCATATCGTTTATTTATGCCTTTTGCAAGTATTACAGTATCTACAAGAGAATGTGCACGTGTAAGAGATAATTTGATGAAAATTGCTGCCAATAAAATTTCTGCCGGTGTAAGTACAGGTATTGGGGAACATGTAGAAGAAATGGAAGACAAGGGGGATGAGCAGTTTGAAATTTCCGATACTCGTTCTGTGGAGCAGGTATATGAGGATTTGGAAAAATTAAATCTGCAGCCGGTTATGGCGGATTATGTATATGTATAGAGAAGATATATTTCGGAATGTAATTGCAGTATCAAACAGAAAGCTGTGTACTCGTCCTTTTCTGGAACAAATAGAAATTGTATGCCGTTATAACCCTCAGGCATTGATTTTACGAGAAAAGGATTTAAGCGAAAGAGAATATGGACAATTGGGGAAGGCGGTAAAGGAAATCTGCGAAAAATATGGAGTGACTTGTATTTACCATACTTTTTATAAAGCAGCAGAAAAGGTAGGAGTCAGAAACATTCATTTGCCTTTATGGCAATTAGAAAAACTAGATGAGAGTTATAAACAAAAAAAATTTGATTTTATTGGAGCATCAATACATTCTGTTGAAGAGGCGAGAAGAGCAGAAAAGCTAGGTGCATCCTATCTTACTGCCGGACATATTTATGAGACAGGCTGTAAACCAGATTTAGCCCCTAGAGGATTAGGGTTTTTAAGAGAAGTCTGTCAATCTGTGGATATTCCTGTTTATGCCATAGGTGGAATACATTTAGAAGCGCATCAGCTTTTTGAAATTCAGGAAGCAGGGGCAAAAGGTGGATGTGTGATGTCGGAAGTTATGAGGATTTCTTAGATTTTTCTTTACATACATGACTATTTTAGTATACAATGAGAAAAAACAAAATAAAGGAGTAGAAAATATGGGATTTTCATTGGACGTAAGTGTTCCGATGCTGACTGTGTTTTTACAGGGATTATTGAGTTTTTTCTCACCTTGTGTGTTACCGTTGATACCTTTATATATCAGCTATTTGTCGGGAGGAACACAGACAGTAGGCGAAGATGGGAAAATTTATTTTAAAAGACAAAAAGTATTGATAAATACTCTGTGTTTTGTAATTGGAATTAGCTTTGCCTTTTTCCTGTTAGGGCTTGGTGTATCGGCGTTAGGAACTTTCTTTAAAAGTAATCAACTTTTATTTGCCAGAATTGGCGGCGTATTGGTAGTGCTTTTTGGTTTGTATCAGTTGGGGATTTTAGGAACCAGTCGTATTTTAGGACAGGAAAGACGGCTTCCCTTTAAACTGAATGTCCTTGCTATGTCTCCGATTACAGCGTTAATCATGGGATTTACCTTTAGTTTTGCATGGACACCTTGTGTAGGGCCTGCCCTTACCAGTGTTTTGATTATGGCAGCATCTGCGAGCACAAAACTGTGGGGATTTTTGCTTATCGGTGTTTATACTATCGGGTTTGTATTGCCATTTTTAGCAGTAGGACTCTTTACTACAAAGCTGCTTGAATTTTTTAAAGCTCATGTAAAAGTTGTAAAATATACAGCGAAAATAGGCGGAGTTTTAATGATTTTTATGGGAATTCTTATGTTTACAGGAAAGATGAATGCAGTGACAGGATATTTATCCAGCGGTACGCCAACAATAGCAGAAGAACAAAAACAGGAAGAACAAAAAACAGAAGCAGCAGAAGAAAAGCAAGAAGAAAATACACAGGCAGATGGAACAGGAGAGAAGCAGGAAACAGAAAATGGACTGACACCGGCAATCGATTTTACTTTGACAGATCAATATGGGAATACACATAAGTTGTCTGATTACAAAGGAAAAACAGTGTTTTTAAATTTTTGGGCTACCTGGTGCTCACCTTGTAGGGCAGAGATGCCAGATATTCAAAAATTGTATGAGTCTGCGGAAACAGAAGGAGAGAATGCTCTGGTTGTTTTAGGCGTGGCAGCGCCTAATATGGGAAATGAGAAATCCGAAGAGGAAATTAAAGCATTTCTTGAAGAAAACGGATATACTTATCCTGTACTTATGGATACTACAGGCGAAGTATTTATGTCTTATGGTGTGAATGCATTTCCTACTACTTTTATGATTACACGAGAAGGCGAAGTGTTTGGATATGCCAGCGGGCAGCTAAATGAAGAGACAATAAAAAGTATTGTAGAGCAGACCATGTCCGGAAAGAGAAAATAGATAAAACAGTATACGAAGAATATTTATATATTTTTTATGTGTTCGAAGAGGAGGCTGAAAATGTATAAATATTCTTTTTGTTTTAGAAAAGAAGAACTTTGTGAAATAAAAAAAGAAGCTTGATTTTACAAGCTTCAAAAAAATAAAAGCGCGAGACGGGACTCGAACCCGCGGCCTCGACCTTGGCAAGGTCGCGCTCCACCAACTGAGCCACTCGCGCATAAGCGGGTGATGGGAATCGAACCCACATATCCAGCTTGGAAGGCTGGTGTTCTACCACTGAACTACACCCGCAAGTGTTGTTTATCTGTGTCCCTCAAGGACAATACATATAATACAACAGATATATAGATATGTCAACACTTTTTTGAAAAAAATTAAAAAAATAAATTTTTGCTACAATACAGACATTTCATATTGAAAAATTAACCACGATTTAGACTACGCCACAAGGTAGTTCGGCTAATTCCTAACTTACGAGCTGCAACAGATTGATTTCCATTACAATTTTTTAATACTTGCTGAATAATACGGCGGTTCATCTCATCTAAAGACTGATTGAAATCCAGATTAAAACAAGAAGGAGAATTGGTATTAGAACAAATGGGAAAAAGTTGTTTTTCCTGTACTAATATGTCTCGAATAACAGAGCCTGATAAATAAAGAGAATTTGTCTTTATAACTGCCTGTTTTAAAATCCGTTTAAGCTGAGCGTGATTTACGGGATAATCGTATTCATATAAAGCGCATGCGGCATCATCATCTAAAGCAATAATTTGTTTTCCCAGAGTTTCATTTAGTGTGTTTATATATAACGCACACATAGAAGAAAGTTCTGCCTTTTGTTCTCGTAAAGGTGTTACAGGAATAACAATACTATCTAAGGCATTAGCATATTCCATTGCAGCGGTTGAAACCGTTTTTTTATATTCTGTACAGCAGGAAAAAATAAAGCGGTTTCGAATGTGTGCGTTTGTATCTAAAATAACAGATAGCAATAATTTTTGCTTATCAACGGATAGTTTTTGTAAATTAGCAATATAAATGGTATTGTCATTATCTGTAAAAGGTGAATGAAAGCTGTTTGTGAGAAAATTCCAATTTTTTTCATTAAGTAAATCACAGTTGATTTTATAAAGAGGATGATTGTGGAGTTTGCTCTCTATATAATAAAGACAGGCAAGATAATCTTCCTCAGAACCATATTCTCCTACCAGCATAAGGCTGGAAGAAATTTTTCCCATAGATTTTGCATTTTTAAGCAGTTCTTTTGTGCGGAGACCAGTATTATATAAACTTTTTGTAAGAATATTTTGAGCATCTTCTTTATTTAGAATGGTTAATAGGGAGTTTAGAAGAAGATAATCACTGGAGCTGTTTTGTAGGGTTTCCTTCATCATAGATAAGGTGATGCTGTTTTTGTGTTCGTTTCCCATAGGTATAAGGCATGATTGACAGCAGCATCCAGACTTTCCATGCTGGAAGTCAGTAGGATAGGTGTTAATCCGGCTTTTCGCGCTGCTTCATAAGCAACTGTGTCGCAAATAACAGTTTGATAGTTTTTAGCAGAGAGTGTATGGAGAGTATAAAGAGCCTCTGCAGTGTCAGCTATAGAAAAAACAGGAATTTCTATTTTTAAAAGAGAACACAGGGTTTTTGCAGCTTTTGTAAGGGAAAGATGACCTAATAAAGCGAATTTAGTGTGAGTAGCTTCTGCTATTTTCAGGCAACGCAGAATATCGTAATATCCAATTCCTATATCAAGGACTGTAATAGGAACAGACTTTTTAATTAAGTCGGCAGTGTTTGCTCTGGATATAATGAAATCAAAATCCTGATAATGTTCTTTTGCAAGGACAGCACCCTTTTCCATGCTTCCAAGCAAAGAAACAAAATCTAAAATAAGGTGCAATGCCTAAAATTCTGATTTTTTTCCCCCTTTTTCTCCTCCTACTGTTTCAAATGTAAACATATTATAAAAGATAATAGTTGAAAAGAAAATAGAAAGTCCGATAAAATAGGGAAAAAGATGTTTCAAAAAGAAACAAGAGGTGAAGTCGGAGGAGGAAAAGCCATGAAGTTTGTACTAATTCCAGATTCTTTTAAAGGGACATTAAGTTCTATTCAGATTTGTAAAATTGCTGCAGAAAAAATCAGAGAACATTTTCCGGAAAGTAAAATATCAGAAATTCCAGTAGCAGACGGAGGAGAAGGTTCTGTAGATGCATTTTTATTAGCTGTAGGAGGCGAAAAGATAAAAGTTAAGGTGAAAAATCCGTATTTTGAAGATATGGAAAGTTATTTTGGATTAATTGACGGTGGAAAAACAGCAGTAGTGGAAATGGCATCTTGTGCAGGGTTGCCATTGGTGGAAAATAGAAAAAATCCCAGATTTACGACTACTTACGGAGTGGGGCAGTTAATGCTTGCTGCAGCAAAAAAGGGAGTAAAGAAAATTATTGTAGGATTGGGAGGTTCTGCTACCAATGATGGTGGATGCGGAGCAGCCGCAGCAGCAGGTGTGAAATTTTATAATAAAGAGGGGCAGGAATTTATTCCTGTGGGCGGAACGGTTATTGATATTGAACGTATAGATTTATCGGGAATGGATGAAGCTTTCAAAGAGATTGAAATTATAACGATGTGTGACATTGATAATCCTATGTATGGACCGTTTGGCGCATCTTATGTTTTTGCTCCGCAGAAAGGGGCAGATGCAAAATGTGTGGAAGAACTGGATGCAGGAATTAAAAATTTAAGCAAAGTAATTGAAAAAACCACTGGAAAAGACATTAGCAGAATGCCGGGAACAGGTGCAGCAGGGGCTATGGGTGCCGGTATGGTGGCATTTTTTAATTCAAAATTGCAGATGGGAATAGAAACAGTGTTAGATACGGTTAAGTTTGATGAAGAAATCTCAGATGCAGATTATATTTTTACAGGCGAGGGTAAATTGGATTCTCAGAGTCTGAGAGGGAAAGTGGTTATGGGAATTGCCAAAAGAGCACAGCAGCAGGAGAAAAAAGTGATTGCTATTGTAGGTGGGGCAGATGATAGGAATATAGAAGAGGCATATAAGATGGGCGTGACAGCAGTATTTCCTATTAACAGACTTCCTCAGGACTTTTCTGTAAGCAGACAGTATAGTGCTGAAAATTTAGGATATACCGTAGATAATATTTTACGGTTGCTGAAATAAGACAAGTAAGAAATAATATAGAATGGGCTGTCGCATTAGGCACAGATTGAAAATGTAGAAACATTTCTGATAGTAGCTTAATGCGGCAGCCTTATTTTAATATGCAAAAATATGTTTGTTTAAGATTGTTTCATAAAGCGGTTATAGATATATTGATTTGCTTTCGTTTCTAAATCATCATCTAATGGACTTAAATTTCCTTTTCCGTATTTTCGCTCTAGGGCATTGGAGAGAAGATAGTCACATATATGAGGGTTTTTAGGGAGGAGCGGGCCGTGAAGATAAGTACCTATTACATTTTTGTACAGAACTCCTTCTGTATGGTCTTCTCCGTTGTTTCCATGTCCGTATAAAACTTTTCCGAATGGTTTGTTGTCTCCGATATAAGTTCTGCCTCCGTGGTTTTCGAAGCCTACAATAGGAAGGGGGAAGATATCATTTTCCAGTACGATATTGTCAATGAGTCGAGGTTCCCCTTGCTCTGTATGTAAATCAACAAGAGAGAGTCCCTCCATAGTTCCTTCAGAGGTTTTATAATAATGACCTAAAAGTTGATAGCCTCCGCATACAGCAATAACGCTGCCGCCGTCCTCGATATAATTTTTAAAATCTTTTTGAATGCTGCGAAGTTTATTGCAGACCAGCATTTGTTCGCGGTCAGAACCGCCTCCCAAAAGAACAATGTCCAGATTAGAAAAATCAATTCGGTCTTCTAAGGAAAACTCGATAGTTTCTGCTTCAATACCTCTCCATAAACTGCGTTTTGTCATACACTGAATATTGCCTCTGTCTCCGTATAGATTTAAGAGGTCTGGATATAAATGTCCGATTGTTAATTTCATTATTTCCTGCCCTCCATTTTCTTTAAAAGATTATGAGTAGTATAAAGTCCTGTATAATTTACAAGGACATACAAATTTTTCGTTCCATTTTGAATTTTATTTTCAATAGCTTTTTCGATATCCTGTTCAACATCAGAGGGAATATCCACATATTTCAGTCGAAGCGCCATATCCAGACAACGAATACCGCAGACGGTGATAGAGGCGGCGTTTGCATCTTTTAAACGGTCAAAATCCACATCCCAGAGCCAAGAAATATCAGTACCATCCTGACTGTTATCATTAATTAAAATAATGATATCTTTTGGGCTGGTATCTGTCATAACAGCAGAAATATTCTGATTAAAACCTGCCGGGTTTTTAGCAAGGTTCAGCATGACTTTAGTGCCTCGGATTTCAAATAGTTCGTTTCTTCCGAACTGAGGAGTGAAATTTCCTAAAACATCATTAAAATGTTCAAGAGAAATATTTGCCATGGAGGCAGCTCCGTAAACAGCTAAAATATTATAAACATTATAAAATCCTCTGTAATTTGCTTTTACATGGAAATCATTTACATCAAAAGTAATTCCTTCATCAAGTTTTACGTTTGTTCCATCAAAATCCAAATGAGGTCGTTTGAACCCGCAATGAGGGCAATAATAGTCTCCCAACTGGCTGTAATGATAGAAGTGATACTGCATTTTTTCGCCACATCTTTTACAAAATCTGCCTTCACGTATTTCTCTGCTATTTTCATCAGATAGGACTTTTTGACTAATTCCGTAGGCGGCGTATTCGTTTTTGTTATCAAGAGCTAAGAAGGTGGACAGAGAGTCATCACCATTTACAAGAAGTTTCATTTTAGGAGCCATTTTCATAGCCTTCGATAAAAGATTCATAGTAGTGTCAATTTCTCCGTAGCGGTCTAGCTGATCACGGAAAAGATTTGTAAGAACCATAAAATCCGGTTGAAAATGAGGAAAAACTCGAACAGTAGAAGCCTCGTCAATTTCAATGCAGGCATAATCTGCTTTTAAATGTCCTGAAAAACCTGTATTGAGTACAAAAGCAGAAACAACGCCATTTAACATATTAGAACCGGTGCGGTTACAGATTACCTTTTGCCCGTTTGCTTCCAATACAGAAGCTAATAAATTGTTGGTGGTTGTTTTTCCGTTTGTACCGCATACAACAAAAATATCCTTTTTTACTTCTTTTGCCAGTTCAGAAAGAATAGGGGGATATATGGAAAGAGCAGCTTTTCCTGCCAGCGTAGCGCCTTGCTTCCCGGTAAGGCGACAAGCTGTTTTTATGAAGTGTGCACTCCATACAGCTAAAAGTCTTCGTATATTCATGATAAATTCATTCCTTTATTTTGTAGTGTGTGTATTGTTTTCTTCAACTATTCAATATACATAAAGAAAAGAAAGAGCACAACAAGAAATCTAGAGAGGCGTTGTATATGGGAAATGAATTTAGAAATATACTGTTATTATCTTTAAGAATGTGGATATATATTGAAATATATTCATGTAATTTTATTTTTTGAAAAAATATTCTAATATTTTATAAAAAGATTGAAATTTTTTGAAAATAGAGTTATAATTCAAATACAAGTACGTTGCAGAATGAGCGTGAGTTGGAGAGCATATTATGTTTGAGGCAGGGGGTGAAAGCAAGGAGACTAAATTCGAGATATACGATGGTTTTTAGAAAACAATGTTCGAGACGGTGATTATAAAATAAAATGCAACGTAAGTATAGGCAAATGAAAGGAGAAGATATATGAAAAATACTTCTAAGAAACTATTGGCAGCTTTAGCAACATCAGCTGTAATGATTGCAGCAGGGGCAACTGGTGTATTGGCCTGTACTACAATTTATGTAGGAGGGAATCGTGTTGAAGAAGGAACTCCATTTGTTGCACGTACAGAAGATTATGGTTCCAATATGAATAAATTATGGCGTATCAGCGAAGCAGGAGCTTGGAAAAAAGGTGAACAGTTCCTTGGATGTCCGGCTTATGGTGAATTTGAATGGTACTTTACACATGATTCATACAGATTTACTCACTTTACAAACGATACATTGTATAATGGTATTTGTCCGGAGTGTGGACAGGGAAGTGCGGAATCACCGGTAACACACCCTTCTTATACTGAGTTTGGAACCAATGAAAAAGGCGTATCCGTATCTGCCACCGAAACTATTTACGGAAATAAGCAAGTTACAACTGTCGACCCATTGCGTCAGAAGAAAGTAGATGGAAAAGTTGGTATTGAAGAGACAGATATTCCTACTATTATTCTTGCAGAAGCAGAGTCAGCACGTGCAGGTGTTGAACTTTTACTGGATATTTATGACGACTATGGTTGCTATTTCTGTTCAGGTGTATTTATTTGTGATCAGAATGAAGTTTGGTATATTGAAAACTGTTCAGGAACACAGTATGTTGCTTTGAAACTTAATGATGATATGGTTTTCCTTGAGCCGAATATGGCTGTTATAGGAAGAGTTGATTTAGATGATACAGAGAACGTTATCGCATCCGAAAGATTGATTGAAGTGGCTAAAGAAGCTGGAACTTTTGTAGGTGATGAAAAAGAAAATATTATTGACTTCCGTGCTTCTTATGCACGTATTGGCAACGTGGACAAGAGATTGGTTCAAGGTCTGAATTTCCTGAATAAAGATTATAATTATGATACAGAGACCTTGACAGAAGACAATACAAAGTTCACAATCAGCAACTTAAATGAAAAGAATGAAATCGTTCCATTGTATACAAACATTAAAGAAGATCGTCAGCTTACAAAGGAAGACGTATTTAATTATTATGAACTTGATACAATCGGTAAACCGAGTAATCAGGAAATCGAAATTTTCCAGCTCTTTTCAGATCGTCCACAGGAATATGGTACTGTTGGCTGGGTAGGTGTAGGTGATATGTCTAACAACGTATTTGTTCCTTGTTATCCAATGCTTTTAGATGATATTTATGAGGGATATCAGACAAGTACAGCTGTTGTAACAAAATCAGACACAAGACCGGAAGGCTTTGCTTCCTGGGATGCAAGAAGAAATCAGTATGTAGCATATCCGGAAAACTGGAGAGATTCCTATTACTTTACTTTTGAAGGACTTGGCGGTTATATTCAGTATGCAGAAAAGATTGACGGAACTCCGGTTAGTGATGAGGATAAACAGTATGTAAGAGGAACCTTAGACGAATTGCAGAGAGACTTTTATGATGACCTTGTTACTATGGATGAACTTCAAAAATCCAGCAATCCAAGAGATTTAGCAACTCAGAATTGCATGGAAATGGCTGAACGTTCTCATAAATTGGGACTGGAGTTAGTTGACTATGTTACCGGCGAAATAGAAGACGGCTGGAATGCTACAGAAGACGGCTGGAAATATTATGAAGACGGAAAGAAAGTAGTTGGCTGGAAAGCAATTGATGGAGAATGGTATTACTTTGACAGAGATGGAATTATGGAAACCGGTTGGGTATCCGTAGATGGACATTGGTATTATCTGAATACAGACGGAAGCATGGAAACGGGCTGGGCATCTGTAGATGGACATTGGTATTACCTGAACGCAGATGGAAGCATGGAAACAGGCTGGGCATCCATCGGAGGAAAATGGTATTATCTGAATGCAGACGGAAGCATGGAAACAGGCTGGGCATTCGTAGATGGACATTGGTATTACCTGAACGCAGACGGAACAATGGAAACAGGCTGGGCATCCATTGGAGGATATTGGTATTACCTGAATGCAGATGGAAGCATGGCAACAGGTTGGAGATCTGTAGGAGGCAATTGGTATTATCTGAACGCAGATGGAAGTATGGCAAGTAATCAGTGGATTGATGGATATTATGTGGATGCATCCGGAAAGATGGCATAAATAAGATTGAAAAATTAAGTGATTTTTAAAATAGGGGTTCTGAATGCCTTATAAAATAAGGATTAAAGATTTCGAAAAAATATTAAATTTAAAAGGAGAGTCGGTCTATGAGGAAAAATTTCACAAAAAAGATGGTAACGTTTAGTCTTGCAGCTACAGTTATAGCTACAAGTATAACACCTGTTTCTGTATCTGCACAAAAGCTTGCGTCACCAACAGACTACAGTAATCCTAAAAATTGGAATGTTCGTCACACGGTGAAAGATATTTATGGTATGCTTGCCGAATTAGAAAAGGCATATCCTGAGTATGCTGAACTTAGTTCTATCGGAAAAACAACAAAAGAAAATGATATTAAACTTCTCACAATTACCAACGAGAATTCAAAAAACAAAAACAAAAAAGGTGTTGCTTACGTGGCAAATATCCACGGTGATGAAAGAGAATCCGGAGAAAGTGCTGCTTATACAGCAGCATGGCTGTTAGAAAATCTTGATGACCCAACGGTAAAGGAAATGCTGGAAAGAAATATCATTTATATTATTCCTATACTGAATCCGGACAGCCATAATATCTTTGAATATTTCGTTCGTGGAACCAGTCAGTTATTAGATAAAAACGGTGATGGTATTCCAAGCAACGACTTATACGAAGATATTACAGGGGACAAATGGATTGGTTATCTTTACACAGCTGATGAAAATAAAACAAGAACCGGAAATATCGGATATGAATCTAAAGATTTAGATGGCAATGGCTGGCTCGGCGATGATTCCTGGGCTAGTGGTTACGATATTAACCGTAACTTTGATTTCCAGTGGGCTCCTGAACATGCCGGAACAAGCGGCGGTCCTGAAGCTGCATCTGAAATTGAAACACAGCATATTCAAAAATTCCTTAAAGACACACCTTTAGATGCTTTAGTAACTGTTCATACCGGTATTCAGGCTGTATTATATCCTTGGGGATATCGCGATACAGATCAGTCCAATCCTGAAGAAGTTGCAGACATTGAGTTTATGGCAAACACAGCTGAAAAAATGAGAAAAGCAATTGAACAGACTACTGAAAGAAACTACTATGTAAGTAATTCTTACCATGATTATCAGACATATTCTGAATTGTTAGACTATGCTTATGGCGTACATGGAATTCATACTTATACCATGGAAGTTATTTGTGAAGGTTACGACGAATCTGTAAGTTACAAACCTGATCGTAATCCAGATGCTTATGAAAATCCAGAAAACTTCGATATCTGTTTGTGGAATGATCCAAAATGGGAAGGAAGCCGCAAAGAATATATTCCTTATGAAGATTTTGTTGAAATGCTGGAAAAAAATGGTTTAAGTCCTGAAAAAGTAAAAGTAGAAGACAGAGCTACAAAAGAACAGAAAACATTAGCGGAAATAAAACCTCCTTATATCTATGTAAGCTCCAGTGAACGTAATCAGCGTAGCACATACGTAGCAGAAGATCAGGATAAGTTGGTAGAAGGTGCAAAAAATGCTTTCCTTGAAATGGTTTCCGCTGAAAACGGAGAGAAAGTAGTTGGCTGGAAAGCAATTGATGGAAAATGGTATTACTTTAACGAATATGGAGTTATGGAAACAGGCTGGGTATCCGTAGATGGAAAATGGTATTATCTGAATGAAGAAGATGGAAGTATGGAAACAGGCTGGGCATCTGTAGGAGAAAAATGGTATTATCTGAATGCAGACGGAAGCATGGAAACAGGTTGGGTATCCGTAGATGGAAAATGGTATTATCTGAACGCAGACGGAAGCATGGAAACAGGCTGGGCATCTGTAGGAGGAAAATGGTATCATTTGGATAACAGTGGAGCAATGGAAACAGGTTGGGCATCTGTAGGAGGAAAATGGTATTATCTGAATGCAGACGGAAGCATGGAAACAGGCTGGGTATCTGTAGGAGGAAAATGGTATCATCTGGATAACAGTGGAGCAATGGAAACAGGCTGGGTATCTGTAGGAGGATATTGGTATTATCTGAACGCAGATGGAAGCATGGCAAGTAACCAGTGGATTGATGGATATTATGTGGATGCATCTGGAAAGATGGCATAAATAAGGTTTAAAAATTAATAATTTTAAGTGCAGGGGGCTGATGTTGAAAAACATCAGCCCCCCTGCTTTTGTGTAAAATTAGAAAAAAACTATTGATATTTTAAAAAGTATGTGTTAGAATGAATTCGTTGTTGCAAGACAAAGTCTTACATACAATGCCCAGATAGCTCAGTTGGTAGAGCAGAGGACTGAAAATCCTCGTGTCGCTGGTTCGATTCCGGCTCTGGGCACTTTAATAAAATATATCTTTGACATAGAAAATGGGGCTTAAAATACCGTTGTTAAGGCAGAAGTGCTTTAGCAACGGTATTTTTTTAAAATAATGAAAGGAGAGACAGGGGGATGAAATATATTGCACACATAGACGGAGAGAGAATACAAACAATAAAAGAACACTTAGAGGGGACTGCAAAGTTAGCAGGAGAATTTGCAGAAAAATTTGGAAAACAAGATTGGGGATATTGTTGTGGAATGCTACATGATATTGGAAAATATTCTATAGACTTCCAAAAAAGGATTTTGGGAGAAAATAATTATAGAGTAGATCATTCCACAGCAGGTGCCAGAGTATGTCTGGAAAAAGGAGGAAAATATAGTTTTTTAGAGTATTGCATTGCAGGGCATCATGCAGGGCTGCCGAATTATGGGAATAATTATGATGAGAGTACAGACTCAACTTTGTCAGGGAGAAGATTGAAAAAGCTTAGTGATTATCAGGCTTATCAGACAGAAATTGAAGTTCCTGCGATTAATTCTATGCCAATTGATTTGAAAAGAACGGTTAATCCAGATTTTTCTCTTAGTGTTTTTATGAGAATGATATATTCTTGCCTGGTAGATGC
>PPYF01172147.1_pt1 | contig 14873 bp, 16 predicted proteins | sample 1559871 | NCBI WGS metagenome assembly PPYF01 (sample SAMN08240021, study PRJNA423297) | Human gut metagenome, whole genome shotgun sequencing project. | reverse complement strand
ATAACGCTGCCACAGCGAGTGTTTATCCATTACACCTTCAGCGGTATACAGTGAATTCACGATAAACAGCCCTGCGTTAAATGAGTTATCGGCATGATTATCCGTTTCTGCAGGGGTTTTAATCGGGTGAATAGTGGGTGAAATGAGGGGTTATTTAGGGGTTACCGGTAAAGCCAGAACGAAAAAACCCCGCCGGAGCGGGGTTTGCGCAAGAAGCGTAAATTAACGCAGCAGAGACAGAACGTTCTGAGTCGTCTGGTTAGCCTGTGCCAGTACAGAAGTACCTGCTTGTTGCAGGATCTGCGCACGAGACATGTTAGACACTTCAGTCGCGTAGTCAGCGTCTTCGATACGGCTACGAGCAGAAGACAGGTTGTTAACGGTGTTGCCTAGGTTGGTGATAGCAGAATCGAAACGGTTCTGTACCGCACCCAGGTCAGAACGCAAAGAGTCAACCTGAGCCAGCGCTTTATCGATAGAAGCCATCGGATCAGAATTCAGCTTATCGCCTTTCACAACGGTACCATCATCTTTGATGGTGGCGCTGTAGTATGCATCGGCATCGTTTTCAGTACCTTTGATGACATAACCGCCGCCTTTAACGGAGAATACCTGCGGGTTGTCACCCAGACCTGTAATGCCCCCAAGATCCAGTTTAACCGCTGGCGTAGTACTACCAATAACGTCACCAGTGGTAACAGCAGCTTCGCTCGCCGCTGCCGCAGCTTCCGGAGTATCAGAGCTCTTATAGCTCACAATCCCGGTATTCAGGTCAACCGTACCTTTGAAAATATCAGAACCTACTTTCACATACATCTGACCATCTTTATCAACAGAGAAAGAGGTCGTCGCAGCAAGAGCCGTGTTATTCAGAGAGATAGAATCTGCGTTTACAACGGTAGTGCCACCAATATTGACGTTTTGACCAGCGGCTGCTTTAGTTGCAGTGATAGTGCCGGTTTCCTTCGTTGCACCGTCAAAATCTACAACCCCGGTATCTTTGTCATAGTTAGACACTTTGTAGAAATCTGTGCCGTTATTACTTGCGTAAACAATGTTGGCATCCGCATCATCAACATACAGAGAGTATGGATTGGTTGTTGCAGTATCTTTTGCAGTCAACGTATGACTTGCAGTCGGAACGCTAGAAGATGGTTTAGCATCAGTCAGCGCAGTAGTAGACAGCTTGCTCAGATCCAGACCTTTGTTAGTCACATCCAGATTACCTAAACCCAGAGTGCTGGAAGTGATCTCTTGCAGATTGATCTCGATGGTTTCGCCATCATTTGCACCGACCTGAATTTTCATGGTCTGGTTAGAAGCCAGCACTTTTACGCCGTTGAACTGAGTCTGACCGGATACACGATCAATTTCGCTCAGGCGCTGGGTGATTTCAGCCTGGATGGATTTCAGATCTGATTCGGAGTTGGTGCCGTTCGTTGCCTGCACAGACAGTTCACGGACACGCTGCAGGTTGTTGTTGATTTCCGACAGAGAACCTTCCGTCGTCTGCGCGATGGAGATACCGTCGTTGGCGTTACGAGAAGCCTGAGTCAGGCCTTTAATGTTTGACGTAAAGCGGTTAGCAATCGCCTGACCCGCAGCATCGTCTTTCGCGCTGTTGATACGCAGACCGGAAGACAGGCGCTCAATCGCAGAGCTCAGGGAAGACTGAGATTTGTTCAGGTTGTTTTGGGTCAACAGCGACAGGCTGTTTGTATTAATGACTTGTGCCATGATCTTTTCCTTATCAATTACAACTTGATGTTATTGGGCTGTTGCCCACGGTTTCTCACCGTAACCCTTGTATCGGCACCTGAATTTCGAACTTTAGAGAATTTTTAGTTTCCCCCCATTTTTTCTTAGCCTTTGAATAACCCGTCTTCTTGCACACTATTCCGGCCATTATTTCTCCAAATTTATTATTAAACTTTGCCGCCAGATTGCCGATAAGGTGGCTAACCACTGTTTGCAATTAAAAGGGATTACGCATGGCTTCTTTTACTTCATTAGGCGTGGGTTCAAACCTGCCGCTGGATACATTACTGACGAACCTGACCACGGCTGAGAAGGGACGCCTGAAACCTATCACTCAGCAGCAGAGCAGTTTTACAGCAAGACTGACGGCGTTTGGAACGTTAAAAAGCTCGCTGGAAAAATTCCAGACCGCGAACACTGCACTGAATGATGCAAACCTTTTTAAAAGCACGACCGCAGTCAGCAACTCAACCGATCTCACCGTCAGCACCACAGCAGGAGCAGCGGCTGGTATTTATAAAATAAATGTGACGCATATAGCCCAAGCGCAATCGCTTCGCACGACCACAACAGTGACGGACAGTAAAGCTGTCCAAGGTAATGACAACGCGGAACGCACACTCATCATTAAGCAGGACGGGAAAGAGAAGCCTCTGGAGATAAAGCTTACCAAAGATCAGACTTCTTTAGTCGAGATGCGTGATGCGATTAATAATGCCAACGGTGGTGTCACTGCCAGTATTGTAAAACTGAAAGACAATGATTTTCAGCTTGTACTGACCTCATCAGAAACGGGTGTCGCTAATAAAATGAGCATCTCCGTCTCAGGAGATGAAAAACTCAATCAATTTATCAGCTTCAATAACCCGGATGTGGTTGGCAATAACGTTGAGCAAATTGTTGAAGCGAAAGACGCAGAACTTAACGTCAACGGCATTGATATTGTTCGTAGCAGTAACACCGTGACCGATGCCCCTCAGGGTATTACGTTGAACCTGACAAAAGAAGTTAAAGATGTCACCGTCACGGTAACGAAAAGTAATGATAAAGCAACAACCGCGATTAAAAGCTGGGTGGACGCATACAATTCGCTGGTAGATACCATTGGTACCCTGACGAAATACACCTCAGTCGATCCGGGCGCAGAAGAACAAAGCACGAGCAACGGCGCACTCCTCGGTGACAGCACCGTTCGCACCATCCAGACCGGTATCCGTGGTCAATTCTCCTCCAGCGCCAATGACGGGAAATTCCAAACGTTATCGCAAATGGGCATTACCCAGGATGGCACCACCGGTAAGCTGAAAATTGATGATGAAAAACTGAAAAAAGCGCTAACCGATAATAGCGTGGATGTTCAACAGCTGTTAGTCGGTGATGGCAAAGAGACCGGAATTACGACCAAAGTGGCTTCGCTGGTGAAAGGTTACCTGGCCGATGATGGCATTATCGACAGCGCCCAGGACAGCATCAATGCCACGCTGAAAAAACTGACTAAACAGTATCTTTCCGTCAGTGCCAGTATCGACGATACCATTTCGCGGTATAAGGCTCAATTTACGCAACTGGATACGATGATGAGCAAGTTGAATAACACCAGTAGCTACCTGAACCAGCAATTTACTGCGATGACCAGTTCCTGATAACCAGAGGTAAACATGTATACCGCGAGCGGTACCAAAGCTTATGCGCAAATCAGCGTGGAAAGCGGCGTGATGAGTGCGAGTCCGCACCAGTTGATCGAAATGTTGTTTGATGGCGCAAACAGCGCCCTGGTGCGCGCTCGCCTGTTTTTAGAGCAAGGTGATATTACCGCCAAAGGGGAAGCGCTGAGTAAGGCTATCAATATCATTGATAATGGTCTGAAAGCGGGACTGGATCAGGAGAATGGCGGCGAACTCGCCGACCATCTCTCTTCGCTGTATGACTATATGATCCGTCGTTTATTACTTGCTAATTTACGCAATGACAGTCAAGCCATTGAAGAAGTGGAAGGGTTACTCGGCAACATTGCGGAAGCCTGGAAACAGATCTCACCGAAAGCATCTTCCCAGGAGTCTCGTTAATGACCTCAGCCGTGGAGTTTATCAACCGTTGGCAGCGCATTGCGCTGCTCAGTCAGTCGCTGCTCGAACTTGCGCAGCGGGGTGAATGGGACCTTTTACTGGAACAGGAAGTCACCTATCTGCAAAGTATTGAAGCGGTCGTTGAAACGCAAACTCCACCGGGCATGACACGCAGTATTCAGGATATCGTGGCCAGTTATATCAAACAGACGCTGGATAACGAAGAATGCCTGAAAGGTTTACTGCGCCAACGGCTCGATGAGCTTAGTGGTCTGATCGGCCAGTCAACGCGTCAGCAGTCGCTTAACAATGCTTATGGTCGGCTTTCCGGCATGCTGCTGGTACCCGACGCTCCCCCTGCTCCACAATAATTCCCGCTACGTTAGCAAAAATCTTCCATACTCCAGAGGTCGTCTACAAGACTTCTGGAGCTCGGAAGATGAAAAACCCCACGTTACTGCAGTTCTTCCACTGGTATTACCCTGAAGGTGGCAAACTCTGGCAAGAGGTGACAGAGCGCGCAGACAGCCTCAATGATATCGGTATCAACATGGTCTGGTTGCCGCCCGCCTATAAAGGCGCGTCAGGCGGCTATTCCGTCGGCTATGACTCTTACGATCTGTTTGATCTCGGCGAGTTTGACCAAAAAGGCTCCCTTGCCACCAAATATGGTGATAAGGCGCAGCTTCTTACGGCTATCGACGCGCTGAAGAAAAACGACATCGCGGTGCTACTCGACGTGGTGGTGAATCACAAAATGGGGGCGGACGAAAAAGAGCCCCTGCGCGTACAGCGGGTCAACGAAGACGATCGCACGCAGATTGCCGATGAGATCATCGAATGCGAAGCCTGGACGCGTTACACCTTCCCGGCGCGAGGCGGTCAGTACTCGCAGTTCATCTGGGATTTCAAATGCTTCAGCGGCATCGACCACATCGAAAACCCTGACGAAGACGGCATTTTTAAAATCGTCAACGACTATACCGGCGAGGGCTGGAACGACCAGGTCGACGATGAAATGGGCAATTTCGATTACCTGATGGGCGAAAACATCGACTTTCGTAATCACGCCGTCACCGAAGAGATTAAATACTGGGCGCGCTGGGTGATGGAACAAACGCAGTGTGATGGCTTTCGTCTCGATGCGGTAAAACACATTCCGGCCTGGTTCTATAAAGAGTGGATTGAACACGTTCAGGAGGTGGCACCGAAGCCGCTGTTTATCGTTGCCGAATACTGGTCGCACGAAGTGGATAAGCTGCAAACCTATATCGATCAGGTGGAAGGCAAAACGATGCTGTTCGACGCCCCGTTACAGCTCAATTTTCATGAAGCGTCGCGTCAGGGACGTGATTACGACATGAGCCAGATCTTCAGCGGCACGCTGGTAGAAGCCGATCCGTTTCACGCCATGACGCTGGTCGCCAACCATGACACCCAGCCGTTGCAAGCGCTGGAAGCCCCCGTTGAAGCATGGTTCAAACCGCTGGCCTACGCGCTCATCCTGCTGCGGGAAAATGGCGTACCGTCGGTTTTCTATCCCGATCTCTATGGCGCGCACTATGAAGATACCGGAGGCGACGGGGAAACCTATACCATCGACATGCCTGTCATCGAGCAACTCGCCGAACTCATTCTTGCCCGCCAGCGTTTCGCCCACGGCATTCAGACGCTTTGGTTTGATCACCCCAACTGCATTGCTTTCAGCCGTAGCGGAACGGACGACGATCCCGGATGCGTGGTGGTGTTATCCAATGGCGACGACGGTGAAAAAACGCTTATGCTGGGTGAAAACTACGGCAATAAAACCTGGCGCGACTATCTGGGAAACCGCGAGGAGATCGTCATCACTGACGAAAATGGCGAGGCTACGTTTTACTGCAATGGCGGCAGCGTCAGCGTATGGGTCATTGAAGAGGTGATCTGATGAAGCGCCCCGACAGGGAAAACTGTCGGGGACAATTGATTACGGTAATGGCGTTGGCAGCGGGGATTTCTCCAGCGCGGCGGCACACTCCACCGTTGGACGGTCCACGCGTTGCAGGGTCATCCCGTCATATTCCAGGGTGTTCCCTTCCCGCTCGATCTCATAAAGTTCACGTTTGACCGTCACGTTGGTTAAGTCACCGGACAACATCGTTAGCTTACCCGGCAGCGCAATAACCCTCTGCCACTGGCGACAATCGAGCGTATCGCCCTCTTTGGTCACCACCAGACTGGCAATAGCTTCCGGGCTCACCAGTTTGCGCTGCGGCCCGTTAGTCTGCCAGTACCCTTCCAGCCCGGCGGGCGCAGGCGTTTTGACCACATCATTGTAGTTTTCCACCTCGGCGCATCCCGCTAACATCAGTAACGCCCCAACGATTGCACATTTTTTCATCATTCATCCTGCATGCGAAGAAAAGAGGATTGTGGCATTAAAGGCCTGCGGTCGCCAGCCTTTCGCGGTGCCAGCAGAACTTTGATCCATTTGGGATTACCGCTTAATAATACCAGGCAAAATTGCCGCCGTGGTGTACTATCCGCTTTCTTGTTTCACACCTTCTGAGTTCAGAGGCAAAACACATGTCATGGCAACAATTCAAACAAGCCTGGTTAGTTAAATTCTGGGCGCCCATCCCTGCGGTCATCGCAGCGGGTATTCTCTCTACGTATTATTTTGGCATCACTGGCACCTTCTGGGCCGTCACGGGTGAATTTACCCGCTGGGGCGGACAAATCCTGCAACTGTTTGGCGTCCATGCGGAAGAATGGGGCTACTACAAGCTGATCCACCTGGAAGGCACCCCGCTCACTCGCATCGACGGGATGATGATCCTCGGTATGTTCGGCGGTTGCTTCGCGGCAGCGTTGTGGGCCAACAACGTCAAACTACGCATGCCGCGCAGTCGCATCCGCATCATGCAGGCGGTGCTGGGCGGGATCATCGCCGGGTTCGGCGCGCGTATGGCGATGGGCTGCAACCTGGCGGCATTCTTTACCGGTATTCCTCAATTCTCTCTGCACGCCTGGTTCTTTGCCCTGGCAACCGCCATCGGTTCCTGGTTTGGCGCGCGATTCACCCTGCTGCCAATATTCCGCATTCCGGTCAAGATGCAGAAAGTCTCCGCTGCGTCGCCGTTGACGCAGAAACCGGATCAGGCGCGCCGTCGTTTCCGCCTCGGCATGCTGGTGTTTATCGGCATGATTGGCTGGGCGCTGCTGACCGCCATGAACCAGCCGAAGCTGGGTCTGGCGATGCTGTTCGGCGTGGGTTTTGGTCTGCTGATCGAGCGCGCGCAAATCTGCTTCACCTCCGCCTTCCGGGATCTGTGGATCACCGGACGCACCCATATGGCAAAGGCGATCATCTTCGGGATGGGCGTCAGCGCAATCGGTATTTTCAGCTACGTACAACTGGGCGTGGAAGCCAAAATCATGTGGGCGGGCCCGAATGCAGTAATCGGCGGGCTGTTGTTTGGTTTTGGTATCGTGCTGGCGGGCGGGTGTGAAACCGGCTGGATGTACCGCGCGGTGGAAGGCCAGGTACACTACTGGTGGGTGGGTCTCGGTAACGTCATCGGCTCAACGATTCTGGCCTACTACTGGGATGACTTCGCCCCTGCGCTGGCCACCAACTGGGATAAAATTAATCTACTCAACACCTTCGGTCCGCTCGGCGGCCTGCTGGTGACCTATCTGCTGCTGTTTGCCGCCCTGATGTTAATCATCGGCTGGGAAAAACATTTCTTCCGTCGTGCCGGGCTGACCCCTGCTAAGGAATCCGCATGAAAAACATTGTTCCTGATTATCGCCTTGATATGGTCGGCGAGCCCTGCCCTTACCCTGCCGTCGCGACGCTGGAAGCGATGCCGCAGTTGAAGAAAGGGGAAATTCTGGAAGTGGTCAGCGACTGTCCGCAATCCATCAATAACATTCCGCTGGACGCGCGCAACCATGGCTACAACGTGCTCGATATTCAGCAAGATGGGCCGACAATTCGTTATTTGATTCAGAAGTAACTGTTTGCCGGAAGGCAACGGCCCCTTATCCGGTCTACAGGGAATCACAGGCCGGATAAGCGCCAACGCCATCCGGCACTCAAACCTAAACCTGCATGGACATCACTTCCTGATAGGCCGACACCAGTTTGTTGCGCACCTGAATTCCCATCTGCATGGAAACTGAGGCTTTTTGCATATCGGTCATCACATCGTTGAGCGCAATCCCCGGCTCACCCAGCGTGAATTTTTCCGCCTGTACGCGGGCAGCAGTTTGCGTATCGCTGATGCGGTCCAGCGCCGCGTGTAATTGACCGGCAAAACTCACGGTCGGTTGCGGCAGTGTCTCCTGCGCCCTGGCGCTCATCGCCGTCGCCTGGAGCTGGCTGATAACCCCTTCAATCCCCTGAATCGCTGACATGATAATCCTCTGGATGGTTTTCTACGCAGCAGAGATTACCAGTTTGTCAATAAGATAAAGGCGCTAAATAACGATAAAAAACCCCGGTTTTTGCCGCATAGAAAAAAACGAAACCGCAAATAATGAGACCGTCAATTTTTCGATTTTGCTGACCCGGGAGTGAGTCTTGTTCCACTTTGCAAATAAAGCCGTCCACGAGCAGTCACGAGGTGCGAGATGAACGCGACTGCATCGGCTGCAACCCAATCTAAACCTCTCGAGTGGCTTAATCGCCTGCGTGCGAATCCCAAAATTCCTCTGATTGTGGCAGGCTCTGCGGCTGTCGCCATTATTGTGGCGATGGTGTTGTGGGCTAAAGCGCCTGATTATCGTACGTTATTCAGCAATTTATCCGATCAGGATGGCGGCGCGATCGTCACCCAGTTGACCCAGATGAACATCCCGTACCGCTTCTCGGAAGGCAGTGGCGCGATTGAAGTTCCCGCCGACAAAGTCCATGAACTGCGCCTGCGTCTTGCCCAACAAGGACTGCCGAAAGGGGGGGCGGTGGGCTTTGAGCTGTTGGATCAGGAAAAGTTCGGCATCAGCCAGTTTAGCGAGCAGGTTAACTACCAGCGTGCGCTGGAAGGCGAACTGGCACGCACCATCGAAACCCTTGGCCCGGTTAAGCGCGCCCGCGTACATCTGGCAATGCCCAAGCCGTCTCTGTTCGTGCGTGAACAGAAATCCCCTTCAGCCTCGGTGACCGTCAATCTGGAACCGGGGCGTGCGCTGGATGAAGGTCAAATCACTGCGGTCGTGCATCTGGTTTCCAGCGCGGTAGCCGGTCTGCCGCCGGGCAATGTAACGCTGGTCGATCAGGCTGGTCATCTGCTCACGCAGTCGAATACCAGCAGTCGCGATCTGAACGACGCACAGCTGAAATACGCCAGCGACGTGGAAGGCCGTGTCCAGCGCCGTATCGAATCGATCCTGTCACCGATTGTCGGTAACGGGAATGTCCACGCGCAGGTCACCGCGCAGCTGGATTTCGCCAATAAAGAGCAGACAGAAGAACAGTATCGGCCAAACGGCGATGCCTCTCAGGCCGTACTGCGTTCGCGTCAACTGAATGAAAGCGAGCAAATTGGCTCCGGTCTGCCCGGTGGCGTACCGGGTGCGCTGTCCAACCAGCCTGCGCCAGCCAATACGGCGCCGATCACCACGCCGCCAGCGAATCAGCAAAATGCGCAGAATGCACAAAATGGACAGAACGCGCAGCAGCAGACGGCCACCAGCGCCAGTGCTGGTCCACGTAATACCCAACGCAACGAAACCAGCAACTATGAAGTTGACCGCACCATTCGCCACACAAAAATGAACGTCGGCGATATACAGCGACTCTCCGTCGCCGTGGTCGTGAACTACAAAACGTTGCCGGATGGCAAGCCACTGCCGCTCACTGCCGATCAAATGAAGCAGATTGAAGATTTGACCCGTGAAGCAATGGGCTTCTCGGACAAGCGCGGCGATACCCTGAACGTGGTCAACTCACCGTTCAGCGCTACCGATGACAACGCTGGCGAACTGCCGTTCTGGAAACAGCCGTTGTTTATCGAACAGTTGATCTCGGCCGGACGTTGGTTGCTGGTGCTGTTGGTGGCATGGATCCTGTGGCGCAAAGCGATTCGTCCGCAGTTGACCCGTCGCGCTGAAGAGGCGAAAGCCGCGCAGGAACGCGAGCAACTCCGTCAGGAGACCGAAGAAGCCGTTGAGGTTCGCCTCAGTAAAGATGAGCAGACTCAGCAGCGTCGGGCAAATCAGCGCCTGGGCGCCGAAGTGATGAGCCAGCGCATTCGCGAAATGTCAGATAACGATCCGCGCGTCGTGGCGCTGGTCATTCGCCAGTGGATGAATAACGATCATGAGTAATGCTCTTTCCGGTACCGATAAAAGCGTCATCCTGTTGATGACCATTGGCGAAGATCGCGCGGCGGAAGTGTTCAAACACCTCTCCCAGCGCGAAGTGCAGACCCTGAGCGCCGCCATGGCGAACGTCCGCCAGATCTCCAACAAACAGCTGACCGACGTGCTGGCGGAGTTTGAGCAGGAAGCCGAGCAGTTCGCCGCCCTGAACATCAATGCCAACGAATATCTGCGTTCGGTACTGGTGAAGGCGCTGGGCGAAGAGCGAGCCTCCAGCCTGCTGGAAGATATTCTTGAAACCCGTGATACCGCCAGCGGCATTGAAACGCTCAACTTTATGGAGCCGCAAAGCGCCGCCGACCTTATCCGCGACGAACACCCGCAGATTATCGCCACCATCCTCGTGCACCTCAAACGCGGTCAGGCGGCGGATATCCTGGCGCTGTTCGACGAACGTCTGCGTCACGATGTCATGCTGCGTATCGCCACCTTCGGCGGCGTACAGCCTGCCGCGCTGGCGGAACTGACCGAAGTGCTCAACGGCCTGCTCGACGGTCAGAACCTCAAGCGCAGCAAAATGGGCGGCGTGAGAACGGCGGCAGAAATTATCAACCTGATGAAAACGCAGCAAGAAGAAGCGGTTATTACCGCTGTGCGCGAATTCGACGGCGAGCTGGCACAAAAAATTATCGACGAGATGTTCCTGTTCGAAAACCTGGTCGATGTGGACGACCGCAGCATCCAGCGTTTGCTGCAGGAAGTGGATTCCGAGTCGCTGCTGATCGCCCTGAAAGGCGCGGAACAGCCGCTGCGCGAGAAGTTCCTGCGCAATATGTCGCAACGTGCGGCAGATATCCTGCGCGACGACCTCGCCAACCGTGGCCCGGTGCGTTTGTCGCAAGTGGAAAACGAGCAGAAGGCCATTCTGTTGATTGTGCGTCGTCTGGCCGAGACCGGCGAGATGATGATTGGCAGCGGCGAGGATACTTATGTCTAACGAGCTGCCGTGGAAAATCTGGACCCCGGACGATCTCGCGCCGCCGCTGGCTGAATTTGTGCCCATGGAGCACGACGATGACCCCGTGTCTGAAGAGGACGAACCCGAGATCAGTGCGGAACAACAGCTTGAGCAACAGTTAGCCCAGCTGAAAATTCAGGCCCACGAGCAAGGTTACAACGCGGGACTGGCGGAAGGACGGAAGTCCGGTCATGAACAAGGCTATCAGGAAGGGTTGGCACAAGGGCTTGAACAGGGCCAGGTGCAGGCGCGCACCCAGCAGGCCCCGCTTCATGCGCGGATGCAACAACTGGTCAGCGAATTCCAGCACACACTGGACGCGCTGGACAGCGTGATCGCTTCGCGTCTGATGCAGATGGCGCTGGAAGCCGCGCGTCAGGTCATTGGTCAGACGCCCGCGGTGGATAATTCCGCCTTAATCAAGCAGATCCAACAGCTCTTACAACAGGAGCCCCTGTTCAGCGGCAAACCGCAGCTGCGCGTCCATCCGGATGATTTACAGCGCGTTGAAGAGATGCTCGGTGCCACCCTCAGCCTGCACGGCTGGCGTTTGCGTGGTGATCCGACCCTGCACCATGGCGGCTGCAAAGTTTCTGCGGATGAAGGCGATCTCGACGCCAGCGTGGCGACCCGCTGGCAAGAACTGTGTCGTCTGGCCGCGCCGGGAGTGATCTGATGACCTCACGCCTGACTCGCTGGTTGACGACGCTGGATAATTTCGAAGCCAAAATGGCGCAGCTTCCGGCCGTTCGTCGTTACGGACGACTGACCCGCGCCACCGGCCTGGTTCTGGAGGCCACCGGGTTGCAGTTGCCGCTCGGCGCGACCTGCGTGATTGAACGCCAGGACGGAACGGAAACCCGCGAAGTAGAAAGTGAAGTGGTGGGCTTTAACGGTCAGCGCCTGTTTCTGATGCCGCTCGAAGAGGTCGAAGGCATTCTGCCCGGCGCGCGTGTCTACGCCAAAAACATCGCCGGTGAAGGGTTGCAAAGCGGTAAACAGTTGCCGCTGGGTCCGGCGCTGTTAGGTCGCGTGCTCGACGGCAGCGGCAAACCGCTTGACGGCCTTCCCTCCCCCGACACCACGGAAACCGGAGCGCTGATTACCCAGCCGTTTAACCCGTTGCAGCGTACGCCGATTGAGCATGTGCTGGATACCGGCGTGCGCCCGATCAACGCCCTGTTAACCGTCGGTCGCGGCCAGCGTATGGGGCTGTTCGCCGGTTCCGGCGTCGGGAAAAGCGTGCTGCTTGGCATGATGGCGCGCTATACCCGCGCCGACGTCATCGTCGTTGGACTGATTGGCGAACGTGGCCGCGAAGTGAAGGATTTCATCGAAAACATTCTCGGTGCCGACGGACGCGCGCGTTCGGTCGTGATCGCCGCGCCGGCGGACGTGTCGCCCTTACTGCGCATGCAGGGTGCCGCTTATGCCACCCGTATCGCCGAGGATTTCCGCGATCGCGGTCAGCACGTGCTGCTGATCATGGATTCCCTGACCCGTTATGCCATGGCCCAGCGTGAAATCGCGCTGGCGATCGGTGAACCACCGGCCACCAAAGGCTATCCGCCGTCGGTCTTCGCCAAACTTCCGGCGCTGGTTGAACGCGCAGGTAACGGGATCCACGGCGGCGGTTCCATCACCGCCTTTTATACGGTACTGACCGAAGGCGACGATCAGCAGGACCCGATTGCCGACTCGGCGCGAGCCATCCTTGATGGTCACATTGTGCTGTCGCGACGTCTGGCGGAGGCCGGACACTACCCCGCTATCGACATTGAAGCGTCGATCAGCCGTGCGATGACGGCGCTGATAACGGAACAACACTACGCCAAAGTGCGTCACTTCAAGCAGTTGCTATCGAGCTTCCAGCGCAACCGCGATCTCGTCAGCGTCGGCGCCTATGCCAAAGGCAGCGATCCGATGCTCGATAAAGCCATCGCGCTGTGGCCACAACTGGAGGCGTTTTTGCAGCAAGGTATTTTCGAACGCGCTGACTGGGAGGATTCTCTGTCGGCGCTCGATCTGATTTTCCCGACGGTGTGATGAAGCAAGAGGGTAATGGTCATGGCTGAACATGGTGCACTGGCAACACTCAAAGATCTCGCCGAAAAAGAGGTGGATGACGCGGCGCTGCTGTTAGGTGAAATGCGCCGCGGTTTTCAGCAGGCGGAAGAACAGCTCACGATGCTGCTTGACTACCAGAATGAATATCGCAGCAACCTCAACAACGATATGAGTCAGGGGATTGCCAGTAATCGCTGGATTAACTATCAGCAATTTATTCAGACCCTGGAAAAAGCGGTGGAACAACACCGCCAGCAGTTAACGCAGTGGACGCAAAAAGTAGATATGGCGCTGAACAGCTGGCGTGAAAAAAAACAACGGCTTCAGGCCTGGCAAACCTTACAAGACAGACAGAACGCGGCGGCCTTACTGGCTGAAAACCGCCTGGATCAGAAAAAAATGGATGAATTTGCGCAGCGTGCAGCAATGAGGAAACCAGAATGATCACTTTACCCCAACGGGTCACCACGGACACTGACCTTATTACCGGCTTGTCGTCCGGTAAGGCGACGGATTCCGCCCAGGATTTTCTGACCCTGCTGGCAGGCGCATTAGGCGCAGGCGACGCACAGAGTAAAGACGCGCCGCTGACGTTAGCCGATTTACATGCCGCCAGCGGCAAACTGCAAAAAGGACTGCTGGCACAGGACGGTGACGCTTCGCAGACCGTGAAACTGGCCGACCTGTTAGCGGCCAAAGAAGGACAGTCTGAAGAGTTGCAAAAAGGACTGAGCGATGCGCAGGCCCTGCTGTCCGCCCTGACACCCACACAAAAAAGCAGTGCGCTCGCTGGAGCGGCGCAGCCAAAGCGATCCACGTGCGCAAATATCGCGATCCAATCCAAACTGGATCACGATATTTGCAAAATGCAGACTTTAATGACATTTAAAGACGGTTTTAAACGGACGTCGATGACTCATGATGAGAGGCAGTCGAAGGAAATTTTTTATACAGCGTCGATACGCCTACACCAAATTGTTGAGCTACTTCACGATGTGAACGTCCCGCCAAAATTTCTTGCCCAAATGAATTCCAGTGTTCATCAGTAAATTTAGGCTTACGGCCACCAATCCGGCCTTTTGCTCTTGCGACTGCCAGACCTGCGAGAGTTCGCTCGCTATTGAGGTCTGATTCATACTGCGCCGCAGAGAGAATATTGCGGAAATTATAGCGGCCGCTTGCCGTACTGAGATCAACACCATCAGTTATAGAACGAATGTTGACCTGACGTTCGGAAAGACTCTGGAACGTTAACAGCGCGTGCAGGACGTTACGCCCGATACGATCCAGTTTCCATATGACCAGCTCGTCCCCCGGCTCCAGCATGTTAACGACCTTGTTGAGTATTGGCCTGTTGGTCTTACGGCCGGAAGCCTTTTCTTCAAAAATCATCTTACAGCCAGCGGCTCTCAGTGCCTGCATTTGCAGTTCCGTGTCCTGATGGTTACTTGATACCCGAGCATATCCAATAATCATAAGCCTTATCTCCGTTCGTTTGTATGGATTAAGGCTATCAAAAAGGGGCCTTTGGTTGGGGTTCAGGAACCGCAGGATTGAGTGGAGCGAGCAGCACTCCATGAAAGGTTCGTTTGGCAGAAATGGGGAATACCAGTGGCAAGCTGGCGATAATCGGTAACGTCAAAACAGATAATGATAAG
>PPYF01220407.1_pt1 | contig 14876 bp, 10 predicted proteins | sample 1559871 | NCBI WGS metagenome assembly PPYF01 (sample SAMN08240021, study PRJNA423297) | Human gut metagenome, whole genome shotgun sequencing project. | reverse complement strand
TGGCTGCCTTGCAGCGCGCCGCAGCCATTACCTGTTCGAGGAGCCCACGTCGCCGTTTGCACTCACGGCCATCAACAAGCTACCCGCGCTGGAGTTCGTGCGCGTGGAAGTCGCCGGCGTCTACGGCATCCCCGCGAGCCAAGGCGACTTTGACCAGGCGCTCTTCACCTGGGCACGCGATCACCACACCCAGTTCCACAAGAGCCTGTTCGAGGGGATCTACCTGTAGGACAAAACTCGAAAATCGAGTCCAGATTTCCTCGAAAATCGAGCGTGAAATTCCTCGAAAATCGAGTATGATTATCCTCGAAAATCGAGTATGCGCAGGTAGTGAGGTTTATCAAATCATGATTTCTTATGGTTCGGAACAGCCCAAATCCTACCGTCCTCGCCTTTTGGACGAACGACTGCAAACCCTGCTCCAGATTTTTGGAGCGGTCGAGATTCGGGGCACAAAGTGGTGCGGCAAATCATGGACCGCGCTCGCATTCGGTGAGAGCGTCGTTCATCTTGACGACCCAAACGTAAAGTCGCTGGTCGAAGCCGATCCTTCGCTCGCTCTTCAGGGCAATAAGCCGCACGTCATCGATGAGTGGCAGGAGGCCCCCGCAACATGGGACGCCACACGCCGCGCCGTAGATGCATCCGGCGGCGAGAAGGGCCTCTTTATCCTCACCGGGTCGTCAACGCCGGCAAAAGACTCTGTCACTCACAGCGGCGCCGGTCGCATAGCCCGTCTCGACATGAGCACCATGACGCTTTGGGAACGAGGGCTTTCAACGGGATCCGTTTCGCTGCAAAACCTATTCGAAGGATCATTCGAACCTTCGGCCTATACAGGCTCGCTCCCCATGCTGGCCGACGCAATTTGCTGCGGAGGATGGCCGGCGCTTGTCGGGGCGAGCCCTCAGATGGCCGCAGAGGTCGTCAACCAGTATCTCGATGCCATGTACGAAGTCAGCGTTCCGCAAAAAGGAGGCGTGGGGTCTACGGCACGGCACATTGTGTCCTCGCTCGCGCGCAACGTTGCGACCTCTGCCACGCTCAACACCATCGCGGCAGACGCCTCGTTGGGCGACAGTGACGCCCAGCCGGCAACTTCGACCGTGGCGTTTTACCTCGACATGCTGGAGAGCATGTATGCGATTGTAAATCTGCCCGGTTGGGATGCACCCGTCCGCGCAAAGTCCCGCCTGCGCACCAAGCCAAAGCGCTATTTCGCCGACCCCTCCATTCCCGCAGCCGCGCTTGGAATGAATCCCAAAAGGCTGCTTGCGGACGGTCAGACTTTTGGCCTGCTCTTTGAGTCTCTGTGCATTCACGATCTGAGCGTCTACACCTCGTGCCTGCCCGGCTCGCATCCGGGCTCGCTCCACTACTATGGCGACTCCGACGGGCTTGAAGTTGATGCCATTATCGAGTTGAACGATGGCCGCTGGGCAGCGATAGAAATCAAGCTCGGCGAATCCAAGGTTAGCGACGGAATCCGCAACATCGAGCGCCTGCGCCGCAAGGTCGCTCTGAACCCTGCCGCGCGCAACCCCCAGCCGGAGTTCTGCGCCGTCATCACCGCGACCTCGCCCTTCTGCCGCTACGACGCCGAGCACGACGTCTACGTGTTCCCCATTGGAGCGTTGCGGGCGTAGGGCGGTGATTCGGGGCACTGGGTTTGTTTAATGGGTAATTCGATCTTCGAAGCTACGGCTCCGTCTCGTCATAGGTAATGGCACATCCGCAGGTTGGGCATTGCTGAGGATAGACCGGGAGACGCAGGCCCGTTCGAGCCCGCGGGTCGATAGCGTGTTTGTCGCGGGTGTCGATGAAGCTGATGTCTAGGCATGGGAGGTCTGCACCGCAGCTTGGGCACGGCACACAGATTTGGCTGCAGGTGGCCTCAACGAGCGGGAACAGTCTCCGGTCCATTAGCGCTCGCGGCAGATTTCCGTACACGCCTCGTGCGATATCGCTTCGCCATCCCATGTTCTCCCCTTTCCTGTTTTAACTGTTGAGGAGAGGATGGCAGGATCGCGCAGCACTCGATGCGGCGCGGCGCGATCCGATCAATCGACATGATTGAGTTGCGGCAGGCTGCACCCAACTAATACGGAGTAACGGCTTCCGCCCGACGGCGCGATTCCGAGAAGTCGAATTCGGCGCGGTGGGCTTCGAGGAATCGGGCGTTGGGACGCAGGCGATACTCATCCGGCTCGCGCAATACCGACCCTGCAAACGCTGCATAGTCCGTATGCTGCAGAAGGTACGACCCGCAAAGCTGATAGTCACCGCGCACCAACTCAAACGAAATCAAATGAGCATCGAACAGCGAGTGCAAATCGCGGCGCAGCAGGATGCCATTGCTGACAACCTGCGACTTGGGACCCGAGTAATTCTCGATATGCGCGGCTTCGAGCGCTTCGTTGACGTTGCAACCCGAGACGGCGCATCGACCGGTATAGGCCTCAAAGAGCTGATTGCGAAAACGCTGCTGGCCGATTCGCTCGCGACGCAGCGCATAACGTACCCTTTCATCATCGCTCGCCGGAGCGCCGGTAAACTCCGCCGCGACCGGAGCGTCCTTCATATAGCTCATATCGGGGAAGAAACGAGCGTCGGATCCACCCTTATGGACGGGGCCGTGCAGCACAAACCAGCTATTCTCGGGTTCGTAGCGCTCGACGAATGCAAGGCCCAGCACCTTGTAGCCAACGCTCGTTGCAAAGAACACGCCAACGGGAACGCCGCATTCCATGCAGTTGATCATCTTTTGGTTGTAGTCCTGGTCACGCCAGTTTTCGACCAAAGCGCTTTGCGACGAGTACTTGAGCACCCACGTGCCATCCTCAAGATAGAGCGGCGGAACATCGGGGTAAGCGCCGCGCTTGGAATTGTGCACCGAGAGCGCAAAGGTCTTCTCGCGTGGATGTTTAACGCGCCCGCGACCAGGCCAAAAGATGCCCGAATCGCGCGACACCGGAAAGAGCTCGGAGTCAATCGTCAGACGGAAGGGATATTGAGGGCTGTCGGCGTTCGTGCGATGCGGTAGCTTGTCCCACAGGCCACCACGCTGCTCCTCGCGCAAGAACCACTCCCAGGCCTGGACATATTCGGACGGCACAAAGCTGCAAGCGCGGTCGAAACTCGGCCGAGCAATCAGCGGAACACTAAAAGCGATGCCGTCCATAAGGAACCTCCAGGAAGAACAGTTCCCCATATTATCGCCGATGCAGTGATAGCGCCAAAAGAAAAAAGGGCCCACTTCCTTCGAAGTGAGCCCTTGCCAGTCTGCATATTAGCGAACGTCGGCATTACGGCGTTGCGACACCGGCGAGCTTAACGCTGACGTTATAGGTCATCGGGCTGTTCTCGATGGACTTGCCATTAACACAATCCGCGTCGGTACCTTCCATCCAAATATAGACACGCACTGCAACGCCGTTGTAGCCAACGCCCCTAGCAATCGGTTCGGTACCTGTAGCAACCGAATAATCGTCGCTGTCACCCTTAGTAGCAACCCATCCGTCCGTGCCGCCTTTAAAGATATGGGGATAGGTTGCTTTCGCGAGCGTCGGAGTGCCATTCTTGTTTTGGATGCTCGTCCAGCCATCAATAGCGCTTGCATCGTTACCCTTGCCCGTCTCATCGCACATGGCATATACAACGCGCAGTTTTTCTTCGCCGACACACGACTTGCCGTCAGACCCAATCTCCTGCGTGGTAATCGCAACGCGCAGAGAACCAACCATGGTCTCCGACACCTCGCCGCCCACGGGCTCAATCGTTACGGGCTCACCGTCAGACGCGTCAAGGTAAACGTCAGCCGTGCCAGTATCGGTAATGGTGTAGACGATGTAGTCGCTTTTAATGAAAGCGTTGTACTTCTTGCCAGCAACCTCATACTCGCCCGGCAAAGCCTTAGCAGTCGTTGAGAAATTGGGCGTTGAATAGTCGGTTACCAGACCCTGGTTGTTCCAGCCGTTGCAAACGTACCAGTTTTTAAGGTCGTCAGTCGAAGACGGGCTGAGCGTAGCGCCCGTAGTCTGGGCTTCGAGCGACTTCTGCTCGCCACCGTGCTGGGCGCCCTTACTGAGTTCGTCGATCTGAAGAATGAAACCATTGGTCGTCGCGCTAATGGTTGACGTGGTTGCGGAGACCTTTGTATTCGCAACGTACCACGCATAGGTCGCTGCAGACAGAGCAAACGCAGAGAGGACCACGCTAACGGCAGCCGCAACAAGTTGTGTTTTGAGGCTCTTAGACGATTGCACGTGATCCTCCTTTCAAAAACAGAACGGGCGCCCGGCGCATAAGCCGGGCGCCCGTTAAAACGCGATGGATTTGAGATTAGCCAACATTAACAGCGTTGCCATCCGTATTGACCGGAGTAGCAGTAAACGCAACGGTGACACCACAGCTCTTCAGACTAGCAAGGTTATCGGAGAAGACCGTAGAAGCCGAGCCGTCGTAGAAGACATAGACATCCACATCCACAGTTTTATTTGCCCCAATTTCTGCTGCAAGGGCATCGCTGACATTCGTCCCGGCCTTCCCGGTCAGACTGTTGACGATAGCGGTCTCATCGCCATAGGCAGTCAGCTCGGTCCCATCGGTGGTCCCTTTGTAGACGCCCCACTGATCTCCACACTTAACGAGAACGCAAATGGCACTCTTAAGACCATCCGACTTCTCACCGGCATTAACCGTTACAGAAGCAACCTTAAGGTTCTGGAATGAGCCCGCTTTTTCATCCGTGGTGCCGATCTTAAAAGACTGCTTCAGCGCATACTTGGAGCGAGTCGGCGCATCGACTCCACCAACAGCGAAACGAGACTTAGCGAGCATATCCGACTTCTTTGCATCGGATGCGTATGCAGACTCAAACTGATAAGTGTCAGGACTAACTACATGATTCCATTGAGATGGGTAGAGCACGACCTCATCAGCACCCGCAGTCTGGGTTTCCTCGGTCTTCGTAAGCTCCTTATCAGACGGTAGGCCAATCTTCAGGAATGGAGCGTTCGACTGAGCAGAAACCGACGCAGTCTTAGCTTCGACTTTGTTGTTGCTCACAAACCATGCGAAGGTGGCGGAGCCGAGGGCTACGGCTGCCACGAGGACCATGGCGATGGCGGCGCCCATCTGCTTCTTTAATGCCTTGGCATCCATGCGGACCCCTTTCTTTCCCCATTCATCCCAGATGACCCTCGAGAAGCCCGGAAGGGGAGCCCGCGCTTTCGTGTTGGATGTTGCTTGCCCATCCTTTAGACATGGAATTGAGAATACCATAATTCTTACGATTTCCTTATGAGTTTTCGGCAGCCTACATTCCGGCAGATTCATAGGTCTACCTCGGGTTATATGTGGCGGTATGTGAACATCGTTTACCTTATTTGATCTCTCTCCCGCGCAGTCATAAGCCCCTCTTAAGGCTTGCGACCGCAGCGCCACGCCATCGCATACATTCACCCTCCGCCGAGCTCCGCCCTAGCCCTTCCCCACTGCTATATTGGTGTGGCACGTGTCATTTTTGCCTGCTAAACGGGCTATTTGTTGGGAGGACTCATGCCTGCCGCCAATCAACCCAAGGGAAGCGTTTCCACCGGATCGATTAAGCCGGTGACGCGTAAGGCCGTCCGTTGTCAGCGCGAAGTCGCCTGGTTGGTCACGCAAGCGGCCGGTAAGCTCGTCGCCACCACCGACGACGTCAACGCGCCCACACCCAGCTTTGTACTGGCGGCGGCATTGTCGTACACCCGCAAGCAAGAGCAAGCTGCTCAGGACAACGGACGCGCAGTTGACTACGATGCCGTCATAGCTCCCGACCTTGCGAGCTTTTGTCAGGCTGCGGGGCTGCCCGCAGCGCCCAACGCGCTTTCGGACGCGGGCTACATGTTCACGCTCTCGGGTGCGGATCTGATCCGCGACCTTTATGCCTACTGCAGCGACCTGGACGAACGCATGGGAGACGCGGCGCAGGTCAAGCCAGGCTACGCGATCAAACTCGCGCTGCGGTTGTTCTTGCTAGACGGCGCCTCAGCCGCCATCGCCTCCGACGGCAAAACCTCGGCATAAGCCACCACCAAAAGCGCCGGGCCGGGAAATCAATCCCGGCCCGGCGCTTCTTCGTTCTACTTGTCCCCGTCCCCTGCAAGCGAGTTCTTTTGGTTGCGACGGTTACTCCAAGTCACGTTGTGTTCCTTGTAGTAATCGGGCGCCTCGTTGCCGCTCGCGCTAATGGGGTCGTTGCCGGTCAGGGTATCGGCAATATCCTGTACGAACTTAACGAACAGGCTCGAATCGTCGGTCTCTGACGAATCAAAATCGAAACCGAACTCCACCGCGCCGCCGATGATCTTGTCCACGCACTCCGGATCGTCGCCGTCCAGCCAAATGACCACGGTGTACTTGTCCACATCGCCCACGCGGAAGTTCTTGTGGCTGATGGTCGTCACTACATCTTTTGACGCAAACGGTTCGGTGTTGGGTTCGGGATTGCCATCGGTCGCTGCCGCCGCATAGGTCGTGGGCTCGCCGTTGCGATACACCCTCACGCGTGCCGCCTTCTCCACGCCCTTGCTGGCGCTGACCACCTTGAGCTTGGCGCTATAGCCCAGATCGGTCTTGCCGGCGTTGCGGATATAGAAGGTGTACGCCACGTAGTTCTTGCCGTTGTGGCTGCCGTCGATGTCGTCCAGGTTGTCGGGAAGGTCCTCGGCAGCGATATTGGTGCCGTTGTCCAAGGCGTCGGCGGCCAGGCGCGCGGTGGCGTTGTTGAAGTCGCCGTTGTCGGCAATGGCCACGCCGCGGCGGAACAGCTCAAGGCGGTTGAGGTTGATGGTGAAGTTACCCATGTTTTCCTGCATAAACGATAGGGCGAACAACACGCCAAAGGCAAGCGCCAGCACCACGAGGGCCTTTTGCAGCTTGTCCATGCGCAGCAGCGCCGCGCCGATGCGCTCCATGCGACGCTTGGGCATGTACATGGACACGACCGCGTCGGGGTCGATGTCGTCGAGGTCCTGGTCGGCCAGCGCCTGCTCCAGCTCCTCGATGCGCACCACGCCGCACAGGTTGCGCTTGGGCTTGGGCTTGCGGTTGGGCTTGCCGAAGCGTTTGCGGGAGGTGGGAGCCTGCTCGAACACGGAGTCCTCGCCGGGCGCATCCTCGGCATTGGTGCCGGGCGCGTTCTGCGACGTGTCCTCGGCCAAATCCTCGGCAGCTTGATCTTTGTTGTCGTTACGCTTGAACAGAGCCATGGCGATCAGATCTTATATTTGGTGCGGATGTAGCCGACGTATTCTTTGACGAGCTCGCGCTCCATGTCGTCGGCATAGCGGAACTGCAGACCGCAGACGTTGCGGTACAGGCTGCCCTTGGGCGCACGGCGCACCCAGCATACGATGCCCAGCTGCCCGGGCAGCTCGTGGCGCTCGCCCTGCAGGCGGATCGTGGGCATTTGTACGGCCAGGGCCTCGCCCACGTCGGGGTAATCGTTAAGGTAGATGGCCAGACCGCCGGCCGAAACGTCGATGGTCATAGCGTCCTCGGGCTCGGGGGTCGGCGCGTTGTCGCGCTGGTAGGTCAGGCGCATGGCGACCTTAAAACGCTCGTCGCGGCGCTTGACAAAGGTGCGCTGCTCGGCGACTTTGCGCATTTTCCAGAAGGTGCGGATACCCTTTTTCTCGACCGACTCGGGGTAGCCGGCGAGCACGAACGTCTCCTCGCCCACTTTGTATTGCAGCAGCAGCTTTTGGTTTTCGTCCATGATGAGCGGCTTACCGGCGAGCATGGGCGCGCTCATAAGAAAGTACGCCTCGTCCAGGTTCTCTTTGTACGTGGCGAGCATGTTGAAGTCGGTTTTTTGGCCCATGGGCACGTCGAATGCCACCTGAAGCTTGGTCCCCGGCGTTATCTGCTGCTCTGCCATGTTTTCTCCCCCAGTCGCGGGCGCCGATATCGTCGTCGTGCGCGATACGCATTGGGTTATTGTAACTGCTTTGCCGTAGGTTTCGATGTGCAGCGCGTGAAATGGCGGGATGGTGGGGGCCTAGCGCACTTTGGCTCGGCAGCGGGCACAGCGGGCACCACACGAGCGTGGATTATTGGACAGTCGGAAAATCCACGCTCGTGCAGTAGCCGCAGTCGCCGCCATCGACATTCGCTAGCGCATCTGCTCTGCACGCCCTGTTAGTCGATACTTGCGGTTACGGCTCGTCGCCGCGGCCGTAGGCTCTAGCTTGCCCTGCGCGATAAGCGCATTGACGCGCGTCCTAACCTGGGAGACCGTAAGCCCCGTGTGCTCTGCCAGCTCGCGCGTTCCCAACTCGTCATAGCGCTTTAGGGCCGCCATGATCAGGTCCCCACCATGATCGACCTGCTCAACCTTGGAGCGATAGAGGACAACCTTAAACCGGTCAAAACCAGGGCAAAACAGGGGCTCAGCCAGACCGTGCGCACGCATAGCATCGAGCATCATCGGAATACCCGAACCGTTACCCTCGGCAGGCGAGCCCGCGCCATCGGGCAACGGGACAAGCGACATGAGCTTCACGAGCGTCGCGTTGCGGCACCGCGAGCTGCCATCAAACAAGTTCTCACGAGTTTTTCCGCCATAAAGGCCACCGGGGTTCACCACCTCGATACGATCGTCAAAAACGTCGACGGCGATCGATTGCCCACAGAACCGATCCCCGTATTCCCTGTGGATAACCGCGTTAGCGATTGCCTCGCGCAGGACCTCCTCGGGAATCTCCAGCGAGTCGATACGCGAAATGCCTTGGACGGTCGAGGTGCGGCGCAGGTTTTTGGCGACAGCCGCGACAGCATCCGAAATCATCTCGCCCAGGGTGCCCTCGCAGACTGTGCGGTCCATAAACCTTAGCGGTCCCGCAGCGCCCTTTTGAGTTCCCGCATGGACAGCCACATCAATGAAGAGCTTGGGATAAAACTGCTGAGGGTAAACGCCCGCGGCAAGGAGGCCAGCCTTGGTAACATTGCCCTGGGAGTCGAGGAAATTCAGACGCTCCATCTTTGTCTTCTTGTCCGTCGCACCGTGCATCGCTCGAGGCGTCAACGAATAAGCACGCTCTATCGTGCGGTCGACCAGCGACTCGTCGAGATCGCCCACGCTCGCGCAGGACACCGCATCGCGATCGCTAGGGCTCGTCCGTTCGTATGACGACAGCGCCAAAACCTCGGTCGACGAAAGCGGGACATCTTTGTCATCGATGCGTTTGTAGCTGCCACCTTGAGCGCCCCGCTCTATGACATAGCAAGGCTTGCTCGACGGGTCGAGCTCCTCAATCGTGATGACCAGAACCACGGTGCCCTGGAGCTCCACGCGCTCAATGGTGTATTTGGGCGGATTGGCCAGCTTTCCACGACCGCCGGCATCGCCCATGCCCGCCACGAATTGGTTGAGCACTTTCTCGGTCTCAAAGTTTGCAACTGGAACAAAACCCGCGTGCTCGCTCACTCCGAGTACGATGATGCCGCCGGCGGTGTTTGCGAAAGCGCTGACCGTTTCCCATACGTCGCGGGAAAGTGTCGTGGCGCTCTCCTTGACCTCGACGTTAAGATCGTCCGAGCCCATGCGCCTTAAAGACTCGAGCAGACCGGTCAGTTCGTTTTCGTTCATCTGCACGTCCTTTCGCTCGGTTCTGCGAAGAATGCCGCGGATAGATTTCCCTCGTCTCTCAGTTATCTCTCGTAATTATCTCTCATCTTTCTGTTATCTCTCATATTAGAGATGAGTGAGAGATGAAAGATAAGATGTCTGTCATCTGTTTCATTTAAACATGTTGTTGCTGGTAAAACAATCTATATTGAGACAATACCATGGTTGCCCGTCTCTTTGCAGCATTGTTATCTCTCATATTTATCTCTCATCTATCTGTTATCTCTCGTATTAGAGACGAATGAGATATGAGAGTTGTGCGGGCGGCGGATGAGCGTGGATTATGAACGGTCGGATATCGAGAGTGGATATTTGGACGGTTTTTGGGCTTTTGGCGGCCGATTTCGTCCGAAAATCCACGCTCATGCGGCAGACGTCCGAATTTCCACGCTCGTGTGCCAGAAAATCCACGCTCATCCGGCAGATTGGTCGAAGGCCCCATATGGGTATACTCTCGGGGATTCGACTCGATTCGCCCCCGTTGGGGCGTCAAAGGAGACTGCATATGTCCACTACCTCAACCGACCCGCGCGCCGCTGCTGCCGCGCTGCTGGTGCCCGGCACTACCTGCCACGGCTTTACCGTCGAGCGCTGCGAGACCGTGCCCGAGCTCGACGCAGACGCTTACGTACTGCGCCATACCACCTCGGGCGCGCGCCTGCTGTACCTGGCGTGCGACGACGAAAACAAGGCCTTTGCCATTGGCTTTAAGACGCCGCCGGCCGATTCTACCGGCGTGTTCCATATTCTTGAGCACTCGGTGCTGTGCGGATCGGCCAAGTTCCCCGTCAAGGAGCCGTTTGTCGACCTGATCAAGAGCTCCATGCAGACGTTCCTCAACGCCATGACCTACCCCGACAAGACCATCTACCCCGTTGCCACCACCAACGAGCAGGACCTCTATAACCTGATGGACGTGTACTTGGACGCGGTGTTCAACCCGGCCATCTATACCAAGCCCACCATCTTTGAGCAGGAGGGCTGGCACTACGAGCTGGACCTGCCGGAGGACGCTGGCGAGGTAGATTTTGAGGCATGTCCCAAAAATCTACGCGAGGGGACGCTGCGCTATAACGGCGTGGTGTTCAACGAGATGAAGGGCGCGCTGTCCGACCCCATGAGCGTGCTGGACGACGCCGTCAACGCCGCGCTCTATCCCGATACCGCCTATGCGCACGAAAGCGGCGGCGACCCGCGCGCGATTCCCGCGCTCACTTACGAGCAGTTCCTGGACACGCACGCTCGCCACTACAATCCTTCCAACTCCTACATCACGCTCTACGGCGACCTGGACGTGGACCGCGCACTGGCCTTTTTGGACGAGCGCTATCTGTCGCAGCCGAGCGCCGCGAGCCGCCGCATGGACGCAGCCGTCGCCGCCGGCGAGGACCCGTCCACGCTGGCACCCAATCCGCTGGGCGTGCAGGCGCCCGTGACCTGCGAGTATAAGCGCGTCGAGATGGCAACCACGCCCGAGAACGCCCTGGTGGGCCTGGGCCTTGTGCTGGGATCCGCGCTCGACCGCAAGCGCACGATCGCGGCGGATATCCTGTTTGAGGCGCTGTTGGGCTCCAACGAGGCGCCGGTTAAGAAGGCCATTCTGGCCGCCGGCCTGGGCGGCAACGTGGTGAGCTACACCGCGGCCGAGAGCCTGCAGCCCTACGAGCTCATCATGTTGCAAAACGCGCAGCCCGGCGTGGCGCGCGAGCTGCGCCGCGTGTTCCAGGACGCCTGCCGCGACCTGTGCGAGCACGGCGTTCCGCGCGAGCGCTTGGAAGCCATCATCAGCAGCAACGAGTACGACCTGCGCCAGCGCGACTACGGTATCGCCGACGGCGTGGCCATTGCGTGCGACGCGCTGAGCACCTGGCTCTACGATGACGACGCCGCGACGCTGGCGCTCAAGTACGGCCCGGTGTACGAGGAGCTGCGTGGCGAGCTGGACGGCAGCTACTTTGAGGACCTGCTGCGCGAGCTGGTGCTGGAAAACGACCATATGGCGCTGGTCGAGCTGGTGCCGGTGGACGCCGCCGAGGGCGCAGAGGGTGCCGAGGCCGCCGAGCTAGCAGCCAAGCGCGACGCCATGACCAATGCCGAGCTGGCCGACGTGGTCGAGCGCACGGCCGTGCTGCGTGCCGCACAGGAGGCCGAGGACACGCTCGAGGCCAAGGCCACGCTACCGCACCTGCGCGTTTCCGACATTGGCGAGGCGCGCCCCGAGCCGCCGCTGGTCGTGGACACGACTGCGCCCATCCCCTGCCTGCGCCACGGCATCCCCACCAACCGTCTGGCCTACGCCATGCAGTACTTCGACCTGAGCTGCGTCGCATTTGAGGACCTGCCCTATGTGACGCTGCTCTGCCGCCTGCTCAAACAGCTGCCCACGAGCGAGCACTCGGCCGAGGAGCTCGACAACGTGCTCGCCGGCAAGCTGGGCTTTTTGAGCTTTACGACCGAGGTCATGACCCAGCCCGACGTGGACGGTGTGCGTCCCTACCTGCTGGTGAGCGCCGGCGCCCTGTCCGAGAAGATCGATGCGCTAGCGAGCCTGCCGCGCGAGGTGTGGTCGAGCACGCTTTTGCTCGATGCCGACGCCGACCGCGTGCGCGACGTGCTCACGCAGATTCGCATTGGACTTGAGCAGGGCTTTATCAACAACGGTCACTCGGCGGCACTCGGTCGCGCGATGAGCTACAGCTCGCCCTCGGCCATGGTGCGCGAGCAGCTTTCGGGCGTGGACTTCTACCTGTTCCTGCGCGATCTGCTCGACCACTTTGACGAGCGACTGGATGACCTGCGCGCCAAACTTGCCGAGCTGGCAGGCCGCATCTTTGTGGCCGATGGCTGCATGGCGAGCTTTACCGGCAGCGACGAGGACTTTAACGCATACTGGGCCGCCGCGGACGATCTGGGGCTGGGCGCTGGCGACGGCGCCGATGCCGGCAGCGGCACGCTCGTGGTACCGGAGCCGCGCGACCGCCACGAGGCCTTTGTCATCCCCAGCGACATCTGCTTTGCGGCAAGCGCGTGCGACCCGCGTCGCCTGGGCATCGACGTGACGGGCGCCTGGGCGGTTGCCGCCAACGCGCTCTCCTACGACTATCTGTGGAACGAGATCCGCGTGAAGGGCGGCGCGTACGGCTGCGGATTCCGCGCGGCAGGCGAGCGTCAGACGGCGTTCTACACCTACCGCGACCCGGCAATCGACCCCTCGATTGAGCGCGTTGCGCGCGCAGGCGAATGGCTCGGCAGCTTTGAGCCCGACGAGGCCGCCTTTGAGGGCTTTATCGTGAGCTGCGTGAGCGGCATGGACGCGCCAGTGAAGCCATACGCGCTCACCAAACGCCGCAACACGACCTACCTGGCCGGGCTCGATCCGCATGCACGCGAGGAGCGCCGCGCCCAGATGCTCGCCGCCACGCCCGGTGAGCTTCGCTCGCTCGGTGCCGACGTGACGCGAATCGCAGCCGAGTCGCCAACCTGCGTCTTTGGCGGTCGAGACGTCATCGCCAAGAGCAACGCCGGCTTTAACGTCGTCGACCTGCTGGCCTAACCCACAAAGGTAGATTTTTGGGACATGCCTGAAAATCTACCTTTTCTTTTGCCGCTGCTTGGGCGGGGCAGCTCACCCGTCCCACCAGTTTGTCTAAATCTGTAACATCTAGGCGGCAATATTGGCTCCAGATGTTACAAATCGAGACGTTTTCGGATGACGCCGGCCCTTTGTCTCAATCTGTAACATCTAGGTCAGATTTTGCCGAGTTACTGTTACAGATCGAGACAAACCGCCGCGAACACCTGCTCTTCGTCAAAACCACCACGAAGGTGTCCATGAACTGCCCCCTTTGCAATGGTTTGTGTGGTGGTTTGGGTGTTTGCCCAGATAAAACCTGCCAAAATAAACCTGTCCCTTTTTGGCAGGTTTGCTAGAGGAGGCTGGGATGGATAAGGTTGAGCTGCGACGGGCGGCGATTGCTCGGCGCGATGCGATTGATTTGGATGTGCGGGCGGCGAAGTCCGCCGTTATCTGTGCGCGGCTTGTTGAGCTGTTGGATCGCTTGGATGCCGCGACGCCGCACACCGTTGCCGCCTATGCCGCGATGGGTTCCGAAGTCGATCCTGCCGCGTTTGCCGCAGCGGCCGCCAAACGCGGCTGGCGCGTGGCCTATCCGTGCATACTCTCGGCAACAGACGCCGCAGCTTGTGGCCAGCGCATGTGCATGCGGGCAGTTGCCGGCGGCGATGCGTCCGCGGCTCCGTTTATCGCCCACCCCACGCGGGCCTTCGCGGCCATGGACATCGACAGCGACCGCTTCCCCATCGTGTCTGCCGAGGCCCTCGACATGGTCGTCGTGCCACTCGTAGCCTTCGACCGCGCCGGCGCGCGCCTGGGCTACGGCGGCGGCTGCTATGACCGCTACCTGCCCATGCTCTCGCCCGCATGCCAAATCATCGGCATCGCCTTTGACGAGCAGCGTGTCGACCACGTTCCCACCGACGCCCACGACCTGCCGCTACCCCACATCATCAGCGCCTAACGGCTGACGCACATCCCGACGGCCTAGTGCTCCTCGCCGGCGCGGGCCAGGTCGTAGGGCGTGGTCTGGTAGACGTAGTAGTTGAGCCAGTTGGTGTAGAACAGCTGAGCCTGACTGCGCCAGACGTTGCGCGGCTCGGCGGTGGGGTCGTCGTTCGGGAAGTAATGCGCCGGCACCTGAGGGTTAAGCCCGCGCTTCACGTCGCGCTCGTACTCCAAACGCAGCGTGTCGGTATCGTACTCGGGATGGCCAAAGACAAAGAAGCGGCGGCTGTCGGTCGACTTGACGATGTACAGGCCCACCTCGTCGGACACGGCCACGACCTCAAGCTGCGGCTCGGCCTCCACGTCCTCGCGGCGCACATCGGTGTTGCGCGAATGCACGGCATAGAAACGGTCGTCAAAGCCGCGGACCAGCGGGCTTTGCGGCTTCACCAGATAATGCTCGAACACGCCACTCGCCTTTGCCGGCAGATCGTACTTCTGGATACCGTAATGATGGTAGAGCCCCGCCTGCGCGCCCCAACAAATATGCAGCGTAGAGTGCACATGCGTGGTGGACCAATCCATGATCTGGCAGAGCTCGGGCCAGTAGTCGACCTCCTCGAACGGCATCTGCTCCACCGGCGCGCCCGTGATGATCAGGCCGTCGTAGTGGATGTCGCG
>PPYF01115230.1_pt1 | contig 14878 bp, 14 predicted proteins | sample 1559871 | NCBI WGS metagenome assembly PPYF01 (sample SAMN08240021, study PRJNA423297) | Human gut metagenome, whole genome shotgun sequencing project. | reverse complement strand
TCAACGTAGCTGGGCTGACGGTAGCCACGGGTCAGCTTGGTGGTCTTCTTGGTCAGGATGTGGCTGCGGAATGCATGACCGCGCTTGATCTTGCCGTTCTTGGTCAGCTTAAAGCGCTTCTTAGCGCCGGAGTGCGTCTTCAGTTTCATCTTAGCCATTTTAGTATCCTCCTAAAATTAGTCCTTATTGGGTTTCGGGATCAGCAGAATGGACATCGTGCGGCCCTCAAGGACCGGCGGCTTATCCATGCTTGCCTGAGGCAGGGCCTCAGCGAAGCGCTTCAGCACGTCGGCGCCCAGAGCGCTATGCGCCATCTCACGGCCGCGGAAACGGATCGAGGCCTTTACCTTGTGGCCAGCGGCCAGAAACTTGGCCGTCTGGTTCAGCTTGGTGTTGAAGTCGTTGGTGTCAATGTTGAGCGAGAGGCGGGTCTCTTTGACTTCGACCACCTTCTGGTTCTTCTTGGCTTCCTTCTCCTTCTTCTGCTGTTCAAAGCGGTACTTGCCGTAATCCAGCACCTTGCACACAGGCGGGACAGCCTGCGGGGCGATCTTGACCAGATCAAGGCCGGCGTCCTCAGCAGCGCGCATGGCCACCTGAATGCTGACCACGCCCTTCTGCTCGCCGTCAGCACCGATCAGGCGAACCTCACGGTCACGGATCTGACCGTTGATCTCCAGTTCCTTCGACTTTCCAGCGGTAGCGATAATGAATGCACCTCCAAACAATAGTCCATAGTGTTGCGTTTTTGGCATAGAAAACGCGGCCGCCCCAGTTTCGGGACAGCCGCGCGAAATTCTGCCGTTCCCCCGTTGATTGCATCTGGCGGGTGTGCCCGTTCCCGCATTTCTTTTGACCCAGTGGGTGTGTAGCAGCACGCTCTCTACTTCAAATGCACTCTTATCCTATGCTGATTATACCACGATTATTCCCGGCTGTAAAGCAGCCGATTCTTCTCCATCAGCTTTTTCAGGTTGCGCTCCCGGATGCGGTAAAAGGTCATGACAGAGTTCTTGCGGTCTGGCCGGTCTGTTTCCATCACCAGCCTTACGACGACATTCAGATTCGTCTCCGGGAGACGCTTTATTGCAAAGACTGTTCCGATATGCTTTTCATCCACCAGCAGAATATCCGGCTTCAGGACGGTTTCCTTACCATATAGAGCGAACAGCTCCACATCCTCCGGATGGCGTTCCCGGATGTGTTCCATCCTCTCCTCTGTGACCACGACCTCCTTCGTCCGCAGCTCGCCGAAGTATCCCTGCAGGAGCGACGATTCGATTTCACCTAAAAGCAATGTTCCCATAGTTCTATGCTCCTGTCGTTTTATACTTCGATCAATTCCCCCAGCTCCAGCGAGTAGATTCCCTTATACGTCACCCGCCGGGGCGCGAAGCGCTTGTCGATGGCCTTGGCGTACAGCTCCAGCTGGGCGCGGTAGGCGCGGACGAAATCGGCGCGTGTCTTGCGGCGGTCGGTCTTGTAGTCCAGCAGCTCAAGGTGGTCGGGGTAGATAAGGACGATGTCCGCAATGCCCTGCACCAGCACCCCGGCGTCGGCAGCGCTGTCTCCCTCCGGCAGGGCACGTCCCTGCGCGGCCATGACCTCTGCGGCGGGCAGCGAGGTGATGAAGGCCAGCTCCCGCAGCACCTCCTCCGCACCGCAGATGCGGTCAAAGGCCTCGCTGCGCACAAAGCGGAGGATCTTATTTTCATCCAGTTTTTCGGCGATGGCGGGGGGCGTGAGCTGTGCCGCCACCTGACGCTCCCGCTCGGTGCGGACTGCATCCAGCACAGCGGCATCCTCCCCGCACCGCACCGCCGCCAGCGCGGCGAAGTCGGCGTGCTCGAGGAAGGCGTGGAGGGCCGTGCCCATCTCGGCAGCGGTGAGGCCGTCCTTTGAGAGGAAGCCCGGGCGCTCAAGAGTGGTGCGCTCGGCGGCGTGGACGAGGCTGGTGACGCTGACCTTGGCGGGGATATCCGCCAGCGCCGCTGCCGGATACTGCCAGCCGAAGCCCTGCCGCAGCGTTTCCACAAGGGCGGGGTCAGCCGCAGGCTGAGGCGGCGCATTCTCCTCGGTGCGCGGCCCTGCGGGCGGGAGGGGGTCTGCCTGCACCGTGAGGGTGAGGGTGCTCCCGGTGTCCACAAAGGGCAGTTCAAGGTTCCCCGCAAGGCGGCGGAGCGGCCCGCCGTTCGGGTGGACGAGGAGGGCCGCCCGCAGCCAGTCGGCAAAGCTGCCCGCCTGCGCGTTCAGGGTCTGGCCCGCCCCGGCGGCAAGGAAGGCGGCGGCTTTGGCGAAGGGGTTGGACGTCCGGCCGATGCCCAGCGGGACGGTGAGGATGAGCTTGTCCTGCGCCCGGGTGAGCGCCACATACAAAAGCCGCATCTGCTCGCTGCGCAGCTCAGCAGCGTGGACAGTGGCAAGGGCGGTGTAGGCCGCCGTCCGATAAGACCCCTCGCCGCCCTCGGGACGGAGGCGGAGTCCCGCCCCGCAGACCCGGTGGAGCAGGACGGGCTGGCGGGTGTCGGCGGCGTTGAACTGCCGGGCCGTGTCGGCCACAAAGACCACCGGGAACTGCAGGCCCTTGGAGCGATGGATGGTCATGATGGTGACGCAGCCGGGCCTTGCCCCGCCGGGGGTGGTCTCCTGCCCGGTGGAACCGGCCAGCGCGGCCGCGTCGATGGCCCGGACGAGGGCCGAGATGCCCCCCGCGCCCGCACCGGCGCAGAAAGCGGCAAACCTTCTTGCGTCCTCCCGGCGGCGCTGACCGTTCTCCATGGCACCGAGGGCGGCGAGGTAGCCGGTGGAGACGAAGATCTCCTCCAGCAGTTCCTCCACCGGCACGCTCCGGGCCATCCGGCGCAGGGCGGCGAGGCGCTGGTAAAAAGCCCCCACCCGGCGGGTGAAGTCATCCTCCGCCCCGCTGCGTGCGGCCTGCAATACCGCGCCATAGAGGCTGATGCGGGTGTGCTGGTCGGTGCTCTGCGCCCCTGCCCGGAGGCGGACGAGGTCATCGTCGGTGAAGCCGAACATGGGGCCGAGCATAGCGGCAGCAAGGTAGATGTCCTGCGCGGGGTTGTCGATGACCCGCAGCAGGGCAATGAGGGGGCGGATGTGGGGCGCGTCCAAGAGGTTCTCCCGGGCGTCGGCGTAGACCGGGATGCCCCGGGCCGTCAGGGCCTCGGCGTAGGCCGGAAAGTCGCCGCGTGCTGCCAGCAGGACGCAGCAGTCCTCATACTGCACCGGGCGGGTGGTGCCGCCATCCCGCACCGGCTCACCGGAGGACACCATCGTCTCGATGCGGTCGGCAATATAATTTGCATCCGTCTCGGCGGTGTCATCGGACAGGAAGCAGGCCTCCACGCTGCCCTCATACTCCCCCGGCGCACCGCAGACAAGGCGCTGGCCGTCGCCGTAGGCCGTATCGCCCAGCTGAGGGGTCATGAGCTGTTCGAAGAGGAAGTTGATGCCCGCCACCACCTGCGGGGCGGAGCGGAAGTTGGCGTCCAGCGCCAGCAGGGCGTTCCTGCCGGAGGCACCCTCTTCGGGGCGGGGGCGGGCCGCGCCGCCGGGCAGGGGCGGCCAGCTCTCCAGCTTCTCCCGGAAGATGGTGGGGTCGGCCTGCCGGAAGCGGTAGATGCTCTGCTTGAGGTCGCCCACGAGGAAGAGGTCGTCCCCTGCCGGGCTTGCGAGGCAGCGGTAAAGGGCATCCTGCAATGCGTTGGTGTCCTGATATTCGTCCACCATGACGGCAGCATAGCCCTGTCGGATGCTCTGGCACAGCTCAGTGGGCTGGCCGTCCTCGTCCCGCAGGAGGCGAAGGGCCAGATGCTCGAAGTCGCTGAATTCCAGCAGCCGGCGCTCCCGCTTCCGGGCCGTAAAGCGGGCGTCGAAGTCCCGCACGGCGGCAAAAAGGGCGCGCAGGCGGGGTTCGGCGGCTCTCCGGTCCAGCTCAGCCTCGTCCAGACTACAGCTGATCAGATCTTCTATTTTTTCAAAGAGCTTCGCGGCCTCGTCGGCCCGGGTCTTGACAGCGTCCTTGTGCTCGCCGGTGAGCCGCTTTTTCATATTCTTGAGGCCGGGGACCTGCTCCATGCCGAGGACGTAGGGCGTCAGCTTATCGTAGAGGGGCGTCCACTCCCCTGCCTCCGCCAGATGCTCCACCTCTCCCAGCAGGGCGGCGGCGCTTTCGAGCCGTTCCAGCGGCTCGGCGAACCGCTCATTCATGCCCGCCACAGCCTTTTCCTTGGCGGCGGGGGTCTTTTTGCTGGCCTCGGCGTCGGCCCGCGCCGTGACGAGGTCGGCCCGGCTGTCCTTCAATGCGGCGGACAGCAGCTCCCCCGCCGCCCGGGCCGACCGGGCGGCTTCAGCCAGCAGGATGTCGTGCCAGCAGGTGCGGACGAAGCCGTTCTCGTCCTGCCACGGGGCCAGCATCTCGTCCAGCTTCCTGCCGTAGTCGGGCAGGGCGCGGAGGAAGTCATAGACCTGCAGGACGGCCTCCCCCGCCGCACTGTCGGTGCGGCCCTTGCCGTAAAGGTCGGCAAAGGCACAGAAATCCGCGTTCAGATAGGCCGCTTCCAGTGTCTCGGCGAGGGCCGCAGTGCGCAGCGTCTCCACGCTGCCGGGGTCGGCGGGGGTGAAATCGGGCGGGATGTCCAGCGCCTGAAAGTGCTTGCGGAGCAGGTCGAGGCAGAAGGCGTCAATGGTGCAGATGGGGGCGCGCTGCAAAAGCATCCGCTGGCGGCGGAGGGCCGTGTTGGACGGCTCGGCCTGACTGCGGCGGAGCAGCGCCTGCCGGCGGCGCTCACCAGCAGCGCACCGCCCCGGTCGTCGATGGCGGCACGCTGGGCCGGGGTCCATTTTGTCTCGCTCACGGGTCTTTCTCCTCCTTCTTATCGGGGTCTTCGGACGGCTCAAAGGGCTTTGCGGGGGCGTCGAGGGCGCGCTCCCCCACGCCGTCCTCGTGGCAGCAGATAAAGCCGTAATCGCACCACCGGCAGGGGCTTCGGCCCGTGACCAGCGGCTCGGCGGCGATGCAGCCGCTGTAGAGCTGCTCGCCCATCCGGGTGACGAGGTCGTCGAGGTGGAGCTGGATGCGGGAGAGCTTGGCCTTGTCGGCTCGCTTGTTCTTCTGGTAGGGGCTGGGTTCGCCGCCCCGGAAGCTGAAGGGCAGATACCGCCCCGTCTCCTCGGCGTCCATGGCGTCGAAGACCTTTCGCTCGTCCCGCACGAGGCCGTCCAGCTTGTAGTCCATGGTCTGGGCGGCCTTGTCCCGGGTGGTGGTCTCGGGGGCGGGGTCGGCCAGCAGATACAAAACGCCCGCCGGTTCGGCCCCGGTGAAGCGTCCGCCCGCGTCCCGGGTCAGGCTGAACAGGTAGAGCAGCATCTGGCAGTCAAGGCCGCAGTAGACCTCCCGGAGGTCCAGCTTCTTCGAGCCGGTCTTGTAGTCCACCACCCGCACCCAGCGGGTGCCGTCGTCCTCGATCCACTCGTCGGCACGGTCCACCGTGCCGATGAGCTGCACCGTCCGCCCGTCGGAGAGGCGGTAGGTCTGGCCTCGGACAGCGTCCTCGCCGGGGCCGATCTTCAGCTCACAGGCCACGGGGCGGAAGCTGGACTGGCGCTGCTCGTCCCGCAGGTAGCACAGCAGGCCTGCCATGCTCTTTTTCAGGCGGGAGAGCAGGTAGGCGAAGCGGGCCGTGTCCTCGGGGAGGTAGCGCTTTGCGTACTCGTCCACCAGCAGCCCGGCCAGCGCTGCCATGGCCTCGTCGTCGAGGTCGAGGAAGGGTTGCAGGCCCGCGCAGGGGTTGTCGGGGCCGGGATGGGGGTCGAGGGCCATCTGGAGCACCCAGTGCATGAGGGTGCCGCTCTGGTCGGCGGAGAGCTCGGCCCGCCTGCGGGGGCGGAGGCCCAGAACATATTGCAGAAAATAGCCGTACCGACAGGTGTAATATTTTTCCAGCTGGCTGGGCGAAATGCGCAGACGCCGCCCCAACAGGGTCTCGAGGGCCTCAAGGTCGCTGACCTGACGAGGCGCGCGGCCCGCCATCCGGCGCAGGAGGGCGAGCCCCTCCGGCTCGGCTGCACCGGGGGCACAGAGGGCCTCGGTGAGGCTGGCCCGCTCGGTGTCCGTCAGGGGCCAGCCGCCGCCCAGCACATCGAGGCCGTCGGCGGGGGTGGCGGCGAGGTCGGGCAGCTCCAGCACAGGGGCAGCAGGAGCCAGCAGGTCCACGACCGGCTCGAGGGCGGCGCAGAGGGTCTGGCCCTGCCCCTTGGGCCAGCTGAGCCAGAGGCCCTTGGCCGGGGCGGTGAGGGCCTTGTAGAAGCAGACCTGCTCACGGACGACCCGGTTCTCGAAGCAGTCGGGCAGCTCGACCTCCTGCGCCATGAGGGCATCCCGGTCGGCGTGGGTCAGGAGGCCCGTCTCGCCGGGCGCGGCGGGAAACTCGCCCTCGGAGAGGCCCAGCACAAAAACGTAGTCCGGCGCATCGAGGCGCATCTTGCCCGCGCTGGCCAGCACCACAGCGTCCAGCGTCTGGGGAATGTGGCCGAGGTCGGAGGAGCGCAGCAGCAGGCCGAACAGCTCCTCGTACTCGGCGATGGTGACGCTCTGACCACCCAACAGGCTGGCCATCTCGTCCAGCAGGCCCATGACCACGTTCCACTCCCGGGCGGCTTCCTCGGCGGCGGGGATGCCCCGCTCGGCCCGGATGGCCTCCACCTGCGCGGCCTGTGCCTCCTCGGCCCCCAGCTCCTTGAGGCAGAAGTAGAGGGCGCGGCTCATCTGCTCGGCGCTGGCAGAGCGGAGCTTTGCACGCAGACCGTCGGTGGCCGTTACAAGGAGGGCGCGGGCCTTCTCGGCCCGGGCGAGGTTCTCGGTATCCTCGGCGGTGGGGTCTGCGTCGCCGAAGCCCCGGGGATTTTTTTCGAAGGGAGCGCGCCACGCTGCCGCGCCCGGCGACCATGTGTAGGCGTAGTTCTCGAGGGCGCAGACCTCCTCTTCGGTGAGGGCACACAGGCCCGTCTTTGCCAGCGTGGTGAGCTGTTCGGTCAGCTCTGCGCCCCGGGCAATGGCCAGCAGGCAGCGCACCGCCGTGGCCGGAGCGCTGAACTCAGGGGTGGTCGGCTCGTCGCAGTAAAGGGGGATGTCCGCCATCCGGAACTCGTACCGGACGGCGGCGCGGTACTTTGCAATGTCGCGGCAGACCACGGCGACCCTGCCGCAGCGGACGCCCTGCCGCATGAGGCGGCGGATGGCCGCAGCAGCAGCCCGGGCTTCCTCCTCCCGGCTGGGGGCGGCGAAGAGCTTTATTTCCGGGCAGGCCGGGGGCGGGTCGCACTGGCCCGACGCCAGCAGCCGGGCCGCTGCCGCGAGGCCGGGGGCATCGGCGTGGCGTACGTCCCGGCGCAGCAGCTCCGGCACGGCCACCTCGGTGCCGCTCCGGCGGGCCAGCTGGCGCAGCTGTGCCGCCACCTGCTTTGCCCCCGAGAAAAGGCTCATGTCCCCCGGGATGAGGGGGGCGCCGTCGTCGCAGAGGGCCACCGTCACGGTAGGCAGAGAGGCCAGCAGCGCACCCATCAGCCGCTTTTTCGGGGCGTTGAAGGTGTCGAACTCGTCGATGAACACCTCCCGGCCGCGCAGAAACTCCGGCAGTCCTCCCCGGGCAAGGGCACTCTCAAGGCGGGACGCGGCCAGCGTGAGGCGGTCGGAGGGGTCCATGCCCGTCCCGGCCAGCAGGGTCTCGTAGCCCTGAAAGATGAGGGCCAGCTCGCTGAGCTTTGCGCTGTCTGCGCCGCACTCCTGCGCCAGCGCATAGAGCCGCTGGCCCGAGAGGCCCGCGCTCTTCAGCTCGTCGATGGTCTCCGCAGCCATCTGGCAGAAGGCGGCAGAGCGGCGGTGGCGATAGTAATAATGGACGTTGTCCTGCAATTCCTCGAGGGCGCGGCGGACCAGCACGGCCCGGCCCGCATCGCTGAGGGTCTGGACGGCGGAGCCGCCCTCCGCCGACAGGATGTGCTCGGCGAGGCTGGTGAAGGAAAAGCTCTCCACCAGCCCGCTCAGCGCGTCTCCCAGCTCCCGGTGGATGCGGCCCTCGGTGGACGAGGTGAACTGTTCCGGCACCAGCAGGATGCTCCTGCCGCCCGCCTCGGCCCGGGCGCGGATGCGCTGGTACAGCAGGGTGGTCTTTCCGCTGCCGGAAGCGCCTAAAAGTAGTTTTAACATGATGAATCTCTCCGTTGGGTAGATTTTCTGCCTATCTCTCATTGTACCACAAAATTGCAGCAACATCTATTCTGTGGTACAATGGAGAAAAATCATCTCAGGAGGATGACCCTGCATGAAAATATTAGCAGTAGATTACGGTGACAGCCGCACCGGCCTCGCCACCTGCGACCGCACCGAATTTCTCACCACCGCCATCACGCCCCAGATCACCCTCAAGGCCCGGGACAAGGTGGCCTCGAAGGTCTGCGAGGTGGCAAAGGACATCGGGGCGGAGCTGATCGTCATCGGCCTGCCGCTGAACATGGACGACACCGAGGGCGAGCGTGCCCGCAAGAGCCGGAAGCTGGCCAAGACTGTGGAGATCTGGAGCGGGCTGCCCGTCCGGATGTGGGACGAGCGCCAGACCACCTGCGCCGCCGCCGACCTCCTCGACGAGAGCGGCACCTTCGGCACAAAGCGGAAGGACATCCTCGACTCGGTGAGCGCGACGGTCATTCTGGACGACTATCTCGCATGGCGGAAGGAGCATCCGGGGGAGGTCTGAAAGCCCCCCGCCGCCCCTGCGGCAAAGTTTCTTTGCGAAGTCCGGACAGTTTGTTGCGAAGTCCGCAGAAGATCGTCGTTTTCCGGTTTGTTTTCACAATTTTCCCGCGCCGAATTTGTATAGTTTTCCAGCTTGACAGCACCGGCTCTTCTCCGATAAAATGAGGGTAGAAGAACCCCCTGACCAGATGGCCGGGGATGACGCTTCTTCATGAGAAAAAACAACTGGACTCACCAAAACAAAAACGATCGGAGGCGACCCACATGACAAAACTGAGAAAGCTGACTGCCCTGCTTCTGGCCGGTGCACTGACCCTTCTGTTCCTGACCGCCTGCAGCGGTGGCGGCGGCTCTTCCGGCCCGGAGGCCCAGGCCGAAGCCAAGGTGATGCGGGCCATTCGAAGCAACCCTTCCACCGCAAGTCTGGCATATGACGATGAGATGCGGGACATTGCCAAAGCCAATCTGGACGCCGAACTGAAGGGCGACATTGGAAAATACGGGGTCTACCACAAAGTAAATATTGATCGGAAAAAATCCACCTTGACCCTCATCGCCCAATACGATTATAAGGGCACCAAGCTGGAAGAACTCATCAAATACATCACTAACGACAGTGATGCTTCCCGCTTGAACTTTAATCAAGTTGGCCGTTGGACCAAGGTAGGCGTAGCAGCCAAGATCCATCAGGGGCAAACCTACATCGCCATCACTCTGCAGGTAAAGACGACCTGACCTGTCCCTTTTCCCCCATAAACGCAGATCACCCGCCAGTTGGCGGGTGATTTTTTTGCAGCTGTCCCACCGCCCGGAGGGCGGAAAAGCAGCTTCTTATTCAAATTTCGTGATGGTCACACTGTTGATGGTGATGGGTTCGGTGGGGCGCTGGGCCTCATCCACGCCGGTCCGGGCGATGGCGTCCACCACGTCCATCCCCTCGTACACCTGCCCGAAGACGGTATCGGTGTAGTCGAGATAGGGTGCGCCGCCCGCCGTCTGGTAAGCGCTGATGACCTCGGCCCGCCAGCCGGCGGCGGTCATCTGGTCGGTCAGCTCCTGCGTCACTGAGTCTGCGCCCGGCAGCGTCTCCATGACATAGAAAACGCTGGCGCATTCGCCCGAGGCGTCCGCCGCCGCGCAGAGGGCACCGGAGTAATGGTGGAGCTTATCGGTGGTCTCGGCGGAGTAGCGGCTGCCGTTCCAGATGGTGGTGCCCCTGCCGTCTGCGCCCTGCCCGGCCTCGACCACAAAATCCTTCTCCACCCGGGTGACGGTGAGACCGTTATAGAAACCCTGCCCGGCCAGCGTGGTGAAGTTCTGCACCGCCTGCGGGGCTTCGTCGGGGAAAAGCACGGCCTTAAAGATGCCCGCCGAGGTGTCGAACACCGTGATGGTGTCCCCCGCCGCCGGGTGGGTGAACTGCAGCTCTGCCGACTCCACCGCCGGGCGGCTGATGCTCTGGGCCGACGTGCTGCCGCCCTTGAGGCTGGAGAGGACGCCGCCCCCGCTGCACCCGGCCAGCACTGCCGTCAGGGCCAGTGCGGCCATTATTTTTTTCAAGGCTCTCATATCCGGGCCTCCCTCTTCGTATGCTGTAGTAAAAGCTATCGATATAGTATAGCACATTCCGGGATGAAATGCGAGAGAAAAAAGCATCAAACTTTGTCCGATAATTTCTTTGAAAAAACTCTTGACGAGTGACGATAAAAACGCTAAACTATAGGCGTACCCGGAACCCGCACCACCAGAGCGATGGGGCCGCCGGGGCATATGTGAGATAATCTGTTTGTGTATAATAGTGCATACCCGGTATTTCGATAGGAGAACGTGATCTATGGCAGAAGAGATGAAGAAGCCCGCCGCTGAGACCGAAGAGGAGTATCAGCCTGACCTGATGACCCTCGAGGACGAGGATGGCAACGAGGTCACGTTTGAAGTGATCGACGCTCTGGACCACAAGGGCGTGCATTATCTTGCCGTCGTGGAATACGCCGAGAACGAGGATGATTTGGACGAGGACGCCCAGCTGGTCATCCTGAGTGTCGGCGAGGACGACGAGGGCGAGTATCTCGACGTGGTGGAGGACGATGAGACGCTGCTGGAGGTCAGCAAGCTGTTCGAGAAGCGTCTGAGCGACCAGTTCGAGATCGACTGATTTGTCAACTGCGTAAGGTTTTCCTGCCCGACTCGATTTGTTGCGGTTTATATGATCCTACTAATCAATCAACGGGAGCTTGGAGTTCTCCGGTGGATTGCAGACCTCCCCGTCATGGGTCGACCATGAAGGCTCGATGAGGAAGCGCGAAACCGGCGACAGGGCACCCACCTGTCCGTAAGGGTAGGTTTGATTGCCGCAGACGATCGGGTGGGATATCTTTTTATAAAACACACTGGCTTTCGTGCATTCTTTTCGGTCGGCATGGGAGTCCGAGGTACTGAGATTCGTTCGTGCCATTATTTCCTGCTGGCATGAGCGCCCTGTACGATACAAAAAAGGCTTTCGCGCCGCATTCCTGACGGCACGAGAGCCTTTTTGCTTTGTCCGGAGACCGGGGTCACTCCCCGGTCTCGTCGTCACCGAACAGCCCCGGGATGCCGCAGACTGCGGCCACGCCCACCAGCGTAAAGACGATGCGCGACCAGATGGACGCGCTGCCCCCCAGCAGCCAGCCGACGAAATCGAACTGGAACAGGCCCACCAGCCCCCAGTTGATGCCCCCGACGATCATCAGGATGAGACAGATTTTGTAAAAGCTCTGCACAAAAAGGCCCTCCCTTCCTGCGGGCAGTATGCCCAAAGGAAGGGAGGGTTATGCATTTATAGCAGTTTGCGTTTTTAATGCACAAGCAACATCCGCAAACTGCATATCGCAAAGATGCCGTGTTGATGGGCACTATTTTTGAAAATTGCGATAATGGGGATAACCTCTCCGTCATCGCTTACGCGATGCCGCAACCCGGCCTTGGCGGGCGCGACGAGTGAGAGGTTGGCCGAAGACAGTCCTGCCCGCAGGCAAGGTCAGCGCCGTCTCACCGGCTGCACCTCCGCCCCTCCCCTTACGGGCTGGGCGGTATAGACTTCCGGCCAGCGAGAACGGAGGGCGGCGGCAGCGGCAAGGGCCTTGTCCTCGGTGCGGAAGACGCCAAAGACCGCTGCGCCGCTGCCGGTCATGAGGGCAGCGACCGCGCCGTTTTCCCGCAGGGCGTTCTTGATGGCCTCATTGTCCTTCGCGCCGCTGCACTCTTCGAGGGCGTTGCCTGCGGCGGCACAGACTCCGTCGAGGTCCTCGGCCCGGATGGCGGCCTCCTGCGCGGCGCAGTCGGGGTGGACGCTGCTGCCCACCCGGTCATAGGCCGCAAATGCCTCAGGGGTGGAGACGCCGTAGTCGGGCATGACCACCGTGAACCAGCACTCCGGCAGGGGCGGCAGGGGCTTGAGCACATCGCCGAGGCCCTGCACCCGGCAGGTGCCGCCCATGAGGGCGAAGGGCACGTCCGCGCCGATGGACGCCCCCAGCGCGCACAGCTCGCTCATGGACAGCCGCGCACCGTACAGCTCATTCAGGCCCACCAGCACGGCGGCAGCGTCGGCGCTGCCGCCTGCCATGCCAGCCCGGACAGGCACGTTTTTATAGATGGTGATGTCGGCCCCCGCCAGCAGGCCTGTGTAGTGAAAAAAGGCCAGCGCCGCCTTGATGGCGGTGTTGCCGGGGCCTGCCTTGACCTTGCTGCCCGGGAGGGTCAGGTCGAGATAGGGGCTGCGGCGGATGACCACCCGCTCATACAGCGAGATGGCCTGCATGGTCATGTCCAGCGCGTGGTAGCCCCCGGGCAGGATGCCCACCACATCCAGCGCCAGATTCAGCTTGGCCGGGGCCAGCACCGTCACACTGCTGCGCATCGTCTGTCCCCTCCTCACTTGCCGTTCTCGCTCAGGAACTCCCGGATGCGGCGGAGGGCCTCCATCAGGTGCCGAGGCGGCGGCGCATATTGTACTCGTTGCGCATCCGCTCGATCTCGCCGTCGCAGTCCTTGAGGGCCGTGATGGCGGCATACTGGCTGGTGGTGGGGGCGCTCATGATGGCGCTCTGATGAATTTTCGTCATAATTTTGATGATGGGCGCGGGGCCGCAGGCATAACCCAGCCGCCAGCCCGTCATGGCATAGGTCTTGGAGAAGCCGTTGACCACCACCGTCCGCTCAGCCATGCCGGGCAGAGTGGCGATGGAGACATGGTTCTGGAGGCCGTAGTTCAGCTCAGCATAGATCTCATCCGACAGCACCATGATGTCGGTGCCCCGCAGCACCTCGGCGATGGCCTCAAGGTCTTCCCGCTCCATCACTGCGCCGGTGGGGTTGTTGGGGAAAGGCATGATGAGGAGCTTGGTGCGCGGGGTGATGGCGGCTTTCAGGGCGTCGGCCCGGAGGCGGAACTCGTCCTCCTGATGACAGGCCACATGCACCGGCACGCCGCCGGAGAGGGTCGTGATCGGCTCATAGCAGACGAAGCACGGCTCGGGGATGATGACCTCATCGCCGGGCTGTACCAGTGTGCGGATGCACATATCAATGGCCTCGCTGCCGCCCACGGTGACGAGGACCTCCTTGGCCGGGTCGTATTTCAGGCCCATCCGGCGGTCGAGGTAGCGGGCGATCTCGGCCCGCAGTTCCTTCAGACCGGCGTTGGAGGTATAGCGGGTGCGGCCATGCTCGAGGCTCTCGATGCCGGCCTCCCGGACGGCCCACGGGGTCTTGAAGTCCGGCTCGCCGACGCCGAGGCTGATGCACTCGGGCATCTCGGCGGCAAGGTCGAAAAATTTGCGGATGCCGGAGGGCCGCATGGCGGCGGCGGCAGGCGCGATCAGTCTATCATAATCCATCACAGCACCGTGCACTCTCTTTCATCGATTTCTTCTCTGGCCCTTGATGACCAGCTGCAGGTCGTAGCCGCCGCTCATCAGCAGCACGCTCTCCACCTCGTCGAAGGAGGCGATAGTGGCTGCGATCTCGTCGAAGCCCCGGCTCTTTTTGGGGCTGACGTTCAGCTCGATGACGGCCTCCACCCGGTTCACCCCGGCCTTCTCCCAGTCCACGAGGGTCTTGTAGCCCTTGATGATGCCCTGCGCCCGGGCAAGGTCGATCATCGCCGCCACCTCAGCGGGGGATTTGTTCAGCATGGCCGCGATGTCCTCCACCGACATCCGGGCGTTGTCCTCAAGGATCTTCAGAAGCTGTTCCATAGTCGTTTCTCCTTTGTTCAGCCTGTGGCGATATTTCTATCAGTATAACACACCAGCGGGCGGTTTGCACCCGGTTTTTGCAGTTTCCCGCCCCATTCCGCCCGCAATAGACACTCTTTTGCCCTTCTTCCCTGCTCTTTTTTCCAAAAAGAGTGTTCATTTTTCGTGAAATCTGCTATACTGGAGTTGCCCTCTCAGTCACGCCGCAGGCGTGACAGCTCCCCCAAAGGGGGAGCCATTGGCAGGCCGGACAACTTTGAGCTGGACGCTTAGGTGTAACATGACGCAAAAGGGCGGGCCTTGCTACAGAGGGCAGCGGCTTCGAAACAAGCGCACCTTGTCTAGTTGCCGTCAATTCAGGCAGCAGGGCACTACCGTTCCTGAAATATTGCGCTTCGTTCGTCCAGCGTGAACCTGTCCGACTCGCCAGTGGCTCTCCCTATGGGAGAGCTGGCGCGAAGCGCCTGAGAGGGCTACAACATCACAACAAAGGGGTAGAACTATGAAAGCATTCATTACCGTCATCGGCCACGACACCGTGGGCGTCGTCGCCCGCGTCTCGGGCCTGTGCAGCGAGCTGAACATCAACATCGAAGACGTCACCCAGAGCATCCTGCAGGGTATGTTCGCCATGATCATGCTGGTGGACATCACCAAGTGCAATGTCTCCCACGAGGAGCTGCACCAGAAGATGAATGCTCTCGCCGCCGAGATGGGGATGCAGATCAATCTCACCCGTCAGGAAGTTTTTGACGCGATGCATACCATCTGAGGAGATACGAATATGAACATGATGAACACCGGCGACATCCTCGAGACCATCGAGATGTTCACGCAGGACAATCTGGACGTGCGCACCGTCACCATG
>PPYF01306514.1_pt1 | contig 14885 bp, 16 predicted proteins | sample 1559871 | NCBI WGS metagenome assembly PPYF01 (sample SAMN08240021, study PRJNA423297) | Human gut metagenome, whole genome shotgun sequencing project. | reverse complement strand
GAAAATAAAGTGATTTATTCTAAATTATTCAACACATATTATTATTTTGACAATGTAAATTACAAAAAAGCATTAGAAAATTTTGATTTGAAAATATTTAAAGAGACCTGGCCGGAGTTAGCTATTGATTTTCAAAAAAATATCATTGCTTTAAATATCTTAAATAAGCAGAATCAGGATTCAAATGATAAAACGAGATTTGTTGATCATAAACAAAAGAAATATTATATGCTGGCTTCAATAATTAATAATTCTAAACGTAGAGGAAAAGAAAATAAGTTTGATGATGCAGTAGCTAGATTATATCGTTCATTTGAGTTGATTGCCCAAATTAGACTTTTAGAAAAGTATAATATTGATAGTTCTAATGTGGATATTGATATTTTAAAAGAATATGGGCTGGCTGATGATTATTTGGCTGAATTAGAAAATTCAAGAGATAAAAAATATAATGATATTAAATTAGGTTTAATTAAGGATTATGTCCTGCTTGAACAGTTAAATGATGATTTAGGTAAATTTTATTTGGAAAATGAAAATAAAATTAGGAATATTATTAAATTTAGAAATAATTCTATTTTAGCTCATGGATTTGAATTCTGTTCCGAAGAGGATTTTGAAGAGTTTAAAGAAATTGTTTTAAAAGCGGCCGATTTATTAAATAAAAATATGGGAAGGTTTATTGAAGAAACTAAATTTCCAATGTTTTCTTAGTAAGTAATTAAATACTTACTAAGACATTTTTATTGAATTTAATCTATTTTTAAAGTAATTTTGCAAATTATTATCAGCACAATAGATGTAGCAGCCTTTCATTCCGCGGGTCATCAGAGTTTTATATGTATTTTTAATAATTTCATCAGCTGTTTTTTGAGCCTTATCAGGATTTTCTTTATACATTTTCTTGATTCCTCTTAAAGACTGGTCTGTTGATGCTCTTTTGTTGAAATCAGTTATGATTTTACCGTTTTCAAAACGCATGTCCTCTCCGATGATGACTCCAACATAATCAAATTCCAGACCCTGTGATGTGTGTATGCAGCCTATTTCATTTACGGAATCTTCATCAACAGCCCAGGTATCAGTATTTCCAAGATTCCAGCTCATGGACAATCCGTCAATTTCTATATCATGGATATCAGTATTTTCACGGCCTTCCTTTTCCCATTTCCAGCAGTATCCTGCAAGCAGTCGGGATTTGTTGTTGATTTTATTTTTTTCAAAAATCAAATCTCTTAATTCATTTGGGCTGCCAATAACTTCAAAATCATAATCATAGTCAAATCCGTCATAATTGGCAGTATCTTCAATTTCCAAAACATCATCAAGCCAGGACAGGTATCCGTCAGACCCGTTGCATCTGAATTGTGAATGCAGTCTGATTTTTCTGACTTCTGCATTTAACTCTTCTGCACACTTTTCAATTTCTTCAATGCTGCCGTAATCTTTTATATGGACTTTCTGATGAGGATCTATGAAAAATATTGAGAATTTTCCCGCATTAATCAGTTCTTTTATCTGGTTTTCGCCCTGATTTCCATATAATCCTGATTTTTTATTTAATCTGTGAGCTTCATCTACAATTACAGCATCAATTTCATTGCTTTCGGCATTGATGAATGATCCCGAACTTTTAAAGAGGTTACTGATATATTTCTGAGTGTAACTGCCTTTCAGCTGCTTGAAGTAGACATTGCGGGGAGCACTGTTTTTAGTAACATACAGTGACACCAGATCATCAGTGGTTAGGTTTACAAGCAGATTAATAGCTACAACTGATTTGCCGGTTCCAGGTCCTCCTTGGACAATCAGCACTCTTTTTTTATCATCAATATATGAATCTCTTGCCATCTGTTTTGCCAGTTCATAGGTTACTTTCTGTTCATCGACCATTATGAAATGTTCACTGTTTTCAAGCATTCCGTTTAAAACATCCTGAAGTCTTTTTGAAGGCCTTATTTTTCCATGCTCTATTTTGTATAGAATTCTCTTATTGTCACCTTTTTTAATGTATTTTTTAATGAAATTCCTAAGTTTAATAACATCTCCGTTTCCATATAATGGAGCTTTGTCAATATACTCTTTATAGAAATCATCGGATATAGGGTCATCTTCAGATATTTTATAGTTATGGAGATATGCACATGGATATAGGCTGATTTCATCTTCCTGAACAGATTCATTGAAGTCTTCAATCAGTGAAGCATAAGACCAGGCCTGATAGGAAGGATGAGCAACTTCCCTTTGTCTTTTTCCAACAAAAGTCTGGACAATACCGTCCTTATCTGCTTTTTTGGCACTTTCCCACTGTTTCAGTTCAATGATTATGACGCTGTCTGAATCTTTTTCATCAAAACCTGAAATTATAAAGTCAATTCTTTTTGAAGTGGTAGGAATGGTAAATTCAATAGCTACTCCTGCATTGTCCGGAATTTCAGAGTCATTTAAAACTTTGTACATATATTCCATGGAATTGGTCCATGATCTGATTTGAGCTTTCGGTGATTTTCCAAGCTTTTTTTGATAAATTTGGTATATGTCATCTGTAATGCTGTCATTTGTAACGGAGTTCAGAAAACTTTCCTTGGTTGATTCATAAATAATCAAGGCCATAACCTCTATAATTTAGTGTATTTTGTTGAATTGTTTTTTGATTTGGATATGGGATATTTCAATTCATTTTTTCTGATTTTATTTAATGTTATTTCTTTAATATCCAAATTCAGACTGTCGGCCATTAAAATGCAATAATTAAAAACATCCGCAAGTTCATCAGCTACCTCTTCCAAATCATAATTGTCATCCCACTGGAAATGTTCCAGCAGCTCTCCCGCTTCAACGGAAATGGATTTGGCAAGATTTTCAGGTGTATGAAATTGTTTCCAGTTCCTGTCCTTTTGAAATTTGATTATTGTTTCTTTTAATTTGTCCATAAGTAATGTTGTGTTTATTGAATATTTATGTGTTTGTGGAAAATTGAGTTATTATTGTAATAATCTAATAAAATAGTTAATACTATTGGTAATGTTTGCAAAAATCAATTGGTAGATATCTAAAAATAAAAAAAGGGGAGTGTCCTAAAACTCTCAAATTTTTTTCTTTTTTTTATTATTTCTTTTTATGGATTATTTTAATATTGTGGACTGTTGCTTCGATATTTAAATCAACAATGTATTTTCTTTTTCCTAATCTTTTTAAACCATTGTAATTGCGACCTGTCTTTAAAACACCAAATATTGATTCAGTTATGGGTGCTCTTTTTTTGTAAATTTTTTGCCCATAATCAGAGAAATAATCATCTTTTAATTTTTCCTTATATGGGTCTGCTACTTCAGTTATTTCTTTAACCCTACTATATGTACATTTTTTAAGTTTGGGGCATTGTTTACATTTTGTTGTTGAATATATTTTATGTAATCGTCCGTTTATTTTTCTATAATTTTTGAAGAATAATTTTTCTCCTTCTGGGCAAATGAAGTAGTTTTCTACTCTATTTTCTATAAATTTGCATTTTGCATATTTCTTTTTTGGCCTGTCGCTTCTTCTTTCTGCTTCAGTCCTATCGGGAATTATTATTTTTATATCATGCTTAAAGCAGTATTCTAATGCTTTATCTGTGTAATATCCATTGTCTGCGGTGAAAAATTCTGGTTTTGTTTTCAAACTCATGATTGAGGATTCAATCATATTTATTAATTGTCCATAATCGTTATTTTGAATATTTACTGTATTATATATTATCATTTGGTTTTTGGAGTCTGTTGCTACTTGATAATTATAATTGTAACCATATACTCCTTTTTTATCATTCATAAATCTGCATTCTGGATCTCTTAAATTGATGTCATAATTAGTTTTTGAGGAATGATAAGTCTGTATTTCTTTTAAGAAATCTAATATATGTCTTTTATTCTTTTTTGATATTGTACTTTGTTCTAATAATTTTTTTGCTGGATTATTTAGTTTTTTAAGTATTTTACTTATTTCAGAGGTCTTAATTTTATTTTCAAAGTAATTTTTAAGATCTTTTTGAAGTGAATTTTTTTGATTTTTGAAGTCCAATGTTTGGATTGTTTTTTCCAGTAATTTTATTTCTTTTCGACTAGCTCGATTGTTTATTCCTGTATTTGCTTTTAAAAATGTTCCATCAATTCCAATTACTTCATTTGAGATTAAATTTAGTTCTTGTCCTTTTTTGACTGTAAAATAGAAGAATTCTGAAATCAATAATTCATTTTCATTTTTGAATTTTGAAATTGTTGATTTACTTGGTTTTTTATTATTTAAAATGTAATTTAATGATTCATCATTGTTTTTCACTGCTTTCTCGATTTTTCTGCAGGTTCTTATTTCCCTTTCGTGACAAGCGATTGTCAAACCTAATAATTCTTTTTTAGAATAAGTTTTTGGCCTTCCAGTTTTTTGAGGTTCGTGAAATAAATATTCAAATTTATCCCAAAATTCTTTAATTAGTTTTTTAATAGTAAAAATAATATTATTTTTATCTAAATTAGAACCAGTTTTGCTTAAAATAAAAATAGGTTGTTGTACAGTTATTAATGTCATTTTTATCACCGAATTTTCAAAAAACACAAAACAACATTTTCATCAACAAACCAAAAGATTTAATTGTTAAAAACAATTAAAATATTAATTGAAGAGAGATTTTGTGTTTTTGTGGTTATTAATACTTTTATCTTTCTTCATATTTAAATTTATTTTATAATTTTAACCTATTTACATTTGAATTAAAATAAAAAAAGAAAAAAATTTGAGAGTTTTAGGACACTCCCTATTTTTTATTTTTTTTACTAAACACCAATTTGAAAAACACTGATGATTATTTTTTGAGGGTGAACAATCAAATATTAAAACTCTTTTTATAATAAATATTATTCAATAAAAACCAATAGTAATGTTTATATATTCAAAATACCAAATCTATGATTAGACCTCGCCAAGTGAGAACAATTTTTCAAAGTGAGAGCAATTTTTCACACTGAGAACAATTTCTCAAATTTTAAAAAAAATTTTTGTGAGGTACTAAAACACGGGGTAAATTATCAAAAAAGACAATGAAAAAATAGATCATCATAAAAAAAGGATTATAGAATTAAAAAATATATTTATTTGATAACGAGCTATTAAATATTATTTTTTAACATAATCCAGTGGGTCAGTAAGAAAAATAAAAATAATTAGACACGTCACCAAACGATGTTAAAAATTAATACTTTCCAAAACTTAACTCAATATTTAGTTTATTCTAAGAAATATATAAATCTATATACATTTAAAATTAAATGACTTATTTTACTTTAAATATCCGGTAAAAAATGGAAAACTATTTTTGACAACATGCTATTTTATTTTTAAAGACTTCTGACCCACACTGCGTTTTAGATTGTTGATTATACTCCCCACGAGGGAAAAACAGGAGACAAAACACAATGTGTGAAGTAATAAAACCCCGACCCAATGAAATAATAATTTTCAATAATTTCAGGGCACTTGAAGAATGCATTGCCGAAATTCAGGAAAACGAAAACATTCAAAGTGAAAGGGAATTTTTCAAGTCATACAGAATCAAGATAATGAAACTTGATTAACACCAGACGGATGAACAAATTTGAAACATTAACAGGAGTCTTAATAATGATAGAAATGAAAGACATTGACGGAGAACCTCACGTAGTAGTTCCAAAAGACATATGGGACAGAATGTGGGATTTATTTAATAGAATGGAATCAGGTGAATAGAATGAATAGCTATTCATCAAATTATGAAATTGATCACAATCAATTCAAAGACAACTACCACGGCATATTAACACACAAAGGTGAAATCAAAGTTGCCAAAGGTGATGTTGAACAGGAAATCCTCCATATTGATGACAATGGCACTGTATTGGTAATGGGTAGGAAAAAAGCATATACCACACTAATACATGTAAAGCTATTGCCATTAATTCAATATGCTGCTAAAGGTGATGTTGGTTTTGTCAAATTCAGAAGAGGCGAAGCATTCATTGTCGGATTTAGGAAAAACAAAGGAGATAGTAAAAATGTCAAAACCTGCTAGATTATATCCTAAACCAGAACCAATGAACATCAATCCAAGATTAATCTGGATAGGAAGCTTCATATTTGCCTTAGTGATTGGATGGATTGGAATTATAACAAGTACTGTAGGATTATAGAAAGGTGATAAAAATGGTTAAAGCCGAAATTATTGAAAGTCCAGAAGAATCCAAAGAAACTGGATTAATAAATGTTGACAACGTCCCTAACGTTGATATAGCTATTGAACAATGGGACGCTTATCAAAAACTCTGCAAAGGATTATTAAACGAAAGTGATTATCAAGAAATCATTGTAAAAGAAAAAGATGAAAACGGAAACTACGTTAAAGTGAAAAGACACTTTAAGAAAAAGTCAGCATGGCAAAAACTCTCCCGTGCATTCAATGTTGACACCAAAATTGTTGATTGTGACATTGAAAGAACAAAAATGGGAAGAGTTAAAGAGGCCTACTATTGCGTTAGAGCAACTTTACTAAATGGTAGAAGTGTTGAATCAGATGCATTATGTTCCAGGTCTGAAAAAGGAAAAGACAAAGTCTCAGACCACACCATAATGTCCACTGCAAAGACACGTGCAACCAACCGTGCAATAGCTGAACTAATAGGTGCTGGTGAAACATCAGCAGAAGAAATGAATGCTGAAAAATTACCAAATCAATCAAGATTTCTAAAAGAGGATAACTCCTCTTAAATATTTTTTTAAGGAGCAGATAAAATGAGTTTTGAAAACACAAAACAAAGTATATTCACAGGTACAGAACTTGACTACGAAGAAATTGTGGAAATTCCGGAAGGATATGAAAAAGCAGAACTAAAAGACTTCCAAGATGGAACACTAATCAGAGGAAGACCTGAAATGGCTTCCGTTACATCATACACATTTGATGATGACGGTGAAGAAAAAACAGTAAACAGATTCAAACTGTTCATCTTCCAGGATGCCGACCAACTATATGTTGAAATAAACATCAACCTTAAAAACGATGGAGACATCCACAAAAACATCAGAAAAGGAAGCGTTCTCTTTGACTTCATCAATTCAATCCTTGAGTTGGAAAATACAGGTTCAGTAGGCAAATCAAATATCTTAAGAAATGTTAACCTTGCCGAATACCGTGATTTCGTAAACAGATTGACTGAGATGACAATACAGGTCAAAGAAAGATCCGGAACATACACATACTACAGTTTCACAGTAAGGGATGTTCAAGTATAAGGTAATTACAATGAATGAAGGAAGTTCAGCTAAACAAATTAGAAAAGCTATTGGTCATGTATATAAACCAGATTATGAGTTTACATACTTTAAAAACATAATTAGTGCTTTTTATATGCAGGGTACTGGCTCAGAAGTTGTTGAAAAGATTCTTACAGAATTATACAACAAACTTCCTTTTCATGAAAAAACATTAGCTGAAATAATCAAACTATTAGAAGATATTTATTTAGGCGATGAAAATCCGAACAGTGGCATAAAAGGTATTGAGCAATTTGTTTCAGACAAATATGACAAAAAGACCAGCGTTCTAGTTGGACGTGAACTGAACAGAGCAATAATACCATATGACACCAATAAGATTTACAAGCTCCAAACAGGCTCCAACAAATACATTGTCATGGATTACAGGAACAATGAAGTCACTACACAAACCATTGAATGGAAGAAAGGAAATGAAGTGGCCGATTATACAAGAGTACTGTTCTGCTATCCGTTAAGGATAACAATACATGATAATCCTATAAGTGAAGCCGGCAGAACATTTAGCATCGAATGGAGAACAGCAGATGGAAGGCGTTTCCATACCAAAGACATGAACATCGTTGAAATAGAACATTATATAATTGAACACGGTTATGTCATCTCACACTACCAAGCCAAAGATGTTGTTCCGGGCTTAATTCAAATAGCTATTGAAAACAATCTGGTAACAATCAAAAATGAAATAGAAACTCCAGGTTTTTATTATAATGATGAAACAAAAAGCCTGACAATAGTTGAATTTGAATTGAAAGAAGCTGACATTAACAAAATGAATATGGCTTTGGATCTTATTGAGGATTTAAGGAATTATTTTCTAGGCCAAGAGGGAAAGCTGGCTACAACACTAAAGCATGCGATGATTGTTCCTTTCGGATTTGCCAAAAAGCAGATGGGACTGCCTTTGGAAAATCTGATACCATACATGTTTCACTTCGGAAAGGGCGGAAGCGGTAAGACAACCCTTGCACGTATTGGAGCATACTTTTATGGCGAACCCGATAGCGAAACCGATATTGGAGGTTCCGAATTTGATACCGTTCCAAGAATAGGTGCTCAAATATCAAAATCCACTTTTGGATTAATCATCAATGAGCCCGTTGGAGTGTTCAACTGCAAAAGCTGTACTGAGACATTAAAGACATGTGTTGAAAGGACAAATGCAAGACGCAGATATGAAGGAATTTAGCCATTATTCTTGCATTGTCTACCTTGTCTTTTACATCCAACAGCCCATTGCCTAATGTAGAAGGTCTGACCAGAAGATTTGTTCAGCTAATGTATACCCATAGTGAGAAAAAGACAGATGATGAGAAAAGGGAATTCATGGATTATTTCAAAATGGATGATCCAGAACAATGTCTGTTTCATCATCTGAAGTATCTTGCAGACTTTGTAGTGAATGAAATAAATGAGAATATAGAACTGTTAAGACAACCTTGGCAGGAATTAAGCAATACATTAATACTTAAAGCATACGAATACTGTGGCCGTGAATGTTCCGATTGGCTATTGACATTTGCCGAATCAGTAACACCTGAAGACTTGGACGATGAAGAAATAGTGTATTTGAGAATGTTTTTCATCGATGAAATCAACAGGCACAACAAGGCCATTAAGGTCTATTCATCAGAAGATGGATATCCAATCAGATATCATGATTACTTCACAGATTCTGTTAAAGACTCAAATGACTTTTACGAACGTGTCTTTAACATTATCAATGAACGTTTGATACCTTATATGGTGCTGCATCATGGCCGTGATGGTCTTGACTATGTATGCTTTACAAGCGGTCTTAAAAAGGCATTGAAAGATGCCAATGAAGTGTACTATGATGTAAAAGGAATTGCAGAATTGTCGGGTTGGGAATATAAATCTGTTAAGATACCCAAATCTACAAAAGTCATGGTTGTTAGATTTGATAAGTTTTTAACATTTCTATATCCTAATTTAAGTGAAAAGGAGAGTAATAATTGAAGTAACTTGTGAGGTAACTTTTGGTAACTTGAGGTAACCTGAGAGTCAAGTTACTTCACTGAAAAAATTATAATGATTTTAAGCTCTTTATTTTTAGATTAAAACTATTATAATTAATTTAATTTTTTCATAATTTGAGGTAACCTAACTGCCATCGGAAGGGAGGCTATAGTAATGAAAAATACTCCGGTTTGATAAGTTACCAGGTTACCAAGTTACTCTAATTTGATAGGTTACTAAGTTACCAAGTTACTTTAGAAACGAGATGATATTTATGATAAGATGTGAATGCTATCCGAATCATGAAATCTGCAGAAACAAAAACACATGCGAATTCTGGATACCATTAAATCAAAAACTCAAACAAATAAATCAACAGATAACTTATGAGTTGAATATATTGGAAAGTCTCAATCAAAGAAAAAGAGACTACTTCAGAATACTGTCTGAAATTCAGCATGAAAGATATACTGAAATAGTAGCTATTGACGGAAGATTAAAAAGAGTGCCGAAAAAGAATGCACGAGGTAAACCCATACTGAAGCCGGAAGATGTACAAGTCGGATTGGATTATAATCTTATATCACAAGAGATTACTGACACAGAAGCAATGATTCGAATATTAAGAATTAAAGAAATGAATATTTTAAAGATATTAAAGAAACGAGCCAGTAAACATGCACAATATAAATGATTATATTTAATAGATGCACTTTCCTTAAAGTACATCCTTATACATTTTAATTTTATCTATTAATTCTATGAACCTTTTATCAATAAACGTAATACTTGGTTGTATTTTTAGTTCACTAAATTCATTATATTTCACAACACAAATTTCACCTTCAATATCAACTTCATTTATTAAACTTTTTAAAAATTCATAATATTCTAAATGAAGATCCAATTCATATTTTAATATTTTACCTGCCAATTCTAACAGATAAGAATTCATGTTCTCCATGTGTTTATAAATATCAATTAAATCCTCCAATTCTTGAAATTCAGAATCCTTTTTTAATTTTCCAAAATTTAAATAATCTTTTTCAATATAAAATTTAGCTTCAAGAGGTTTTAAATATCCACTTCTTTTAGCTTTTATTGTGAAAGCAGGAATCTTAGAGTGACGCACTTCGTTTTGTAATTCATAAATTATCCTATAAGATAAATGTTCAAAATGCAAGTTATTTCGTAATTCATTGAATTCATCAACCAAATCTTTTTCATAATCTCTTTTCACATTAGCCCCATATTGGTTTAAAAACAAAATAACTGAGGATAAATAATTGTTAAGTAGTTTAAAAAAACTAAAAATTACTTCATTAATATTTACAGATATAAGATAATAATTTATGTTATCATTATATGATTTCTCAAAATTCTTTAATTCAATATAATCATAATCAACCATTCTAAAAAAGTATAATTTAGTATTTAACTTCTGCATGAAAATTGAAGCTTTATTGAATCTTTCATATTCTTCATCAGTGAGTTTTCTGATGAGTTTAAAATTGTTTTTATCTTGAAGGACATTTAAATAATAATCATCACACATAAATAAGCATTGAACTTTATAAATTATATGATTTTTTATTCTAATCTAATTTATTATGTAGAATACCATTTATCAACATTAACCCTTTTGGTTTGATTGTCAACAGCTATTTTTTCATATCCTCCAGTAAATGCAACAACACAGTCATCATGAATGGCTTCATTAGGATAGGCAGTTATTTTTTCTAGAAATTCCATCGCCCATTTTTTGGTGAACCCGGTCAAATCCTTTCCAACTAGGAAAATTCCATTCTTTTGAATATCTGCTGAAACCCTTCTTGCACGGTCAACTTTATTCTCTCTTGAGTTACCAGTGCCTGTAGCAAATCCTCTTCTTGATAACTCATCAATAATTAACAGTCCAAAGTTTTTACCCGTGCTTCCATCGAGTTCAAGGTATTGGACATCTGACTTGTCACGTGCTGCAGTATTGATAATTTCATTAATCAGGTTTCTTGACTCAAGCTGAAATTCATATGAATCCAAAATGTAAATGTTACCGTTTAGATCCTTAGCCAACATGACCCCCTGCTGTATAATCCGGATCACTACCTTTCAGTTTGTCATCATTCAAAACTTCAGTTGCAGCAAGATCCCAATATCTTATAACTTTAACGATTGGTATTTTCATGTATTCATCATGAGCGATTAGGTGGAAGTCTGATTCATCGAATAGTTGACCTTTAACACTTGCATACCAGTTACCGTTCATTAACTGTTCCCTTGTTACTCTGTCAAGTCCCATCAAGTATTCTTCATAATCATTTCTATCAAGATAAATGTTATCTAAATAGCTGGATGAAATAAATCTGATTTGTGATTTATCCTGAATGTCCTCATCTATCTTTTCAATGAATCGTTCTCTTACCCATTTGTTTCCACGCTTACCAGGATTACTAGAACACATTAACTGTGTTGGAAGTTTATTGTCTTTTGTTTTCCTTACACGAGAACGCATATAAATATATTTGAATCTCTCCAATTGAGTTAACTCATCAATTCCAATGAATTGATATTCAGAACCCTGATAAGTATCCATGTCATTGATGTTTCTCAAATATCCGAAGGTTAGTGAATTTCCATTGGGAAATGTCCATGAATGTTCAGTTCCATCCCACTTTGGTTTGATGGCTGAATTATTTTGAATTTCCTTTCGATTTAACCATTGACTAGCTTTGTGGATTAAAGCTCCTTTACGCTTCAGGTCAGATAAAGTACGTCTCAATATCAATGCATGATATTCATTAACATCATCCTGAACATAAAACAAAGCTCTCATCAAGAGACTTGTTGATTTACTTCCTCCAGCCGCACCTCCAATCAGAACTTCCTTTTCACTAGCTAGTATCATTTCTGCTTGTTTTGGAAATAGATTGAATGGTATATATGGATTTTCATATACGCACTTCTAAAGAGTAGCTTTATCTTTAGCGCTAAGATGGAATTGGTTGTTTTTATCATATATTGTTATCGTCTATTTGTTTTGCAAGGATTTCAATTTCATTCATTATGTCTTTTTGTGAGATTTCTATTTTCTTATCTTCCAACTCAAGTACTCTGTTTTTGAATAGTCTGTCCATTTCATCTTTGAACAGTTTATTTTTAGCGTCAAATGCTTTAACGGATAATTCAAGATATCTTATCTTTAACTCAGTTAAATCCAGTAAGTATCTCGAAAGACTTTTTTCATTGGCATTGTATCTTATTTCCTGGTCTAGCTTTTCAAAGTCAATTTCAATACCTACTGCATTTTTTGTAATCTTATCCAAATTCTCTAGGCCAGTTTTGATGTCTGTGACCTGTTGTTGAAGGATAGAGTCAATAGCTAAGTCAATATTATCTTGATGAACTTTATTGTCTGTTATTTGTTTTTGAGTGATTGCTCTGTTTGTTAATGCATCTTTTTGTCTGGCTCTTGAGTCTTTCTCATTATCAGTTAGATGATATTTCTTTTTGAATCTTGAGAATGTTGCTCTGCTTACTTCAAAGTTGTGTTCCTCATCCAGCCATCTTCTTACACTTTCATCTGTTGCACCCTGAGTTTTCATTAATTGGATTTCATCTAAAAGTGTTTCTAGGAAATCTCCTTTCGTTAATTTCAATCCTGCTTTGAATTCTTTAAATGTTGTAAGTGAAACATCACGATTATATTTTGTTTTTAATAATTCTATGATTTCTTTGTTGCTCATTGCCTTCTTGCAGCAGTTGATGATTTCCTGTTCGTGCTGTTCTAAAAAATAATGAACATCTGAATTTACTCGACCCATAGGTAACCTCCTATAAATCTCTTAATTCTTTTTCTAGCTGTTCTTTTTTAGCTTGGATTAATTGGTATTCGTTTTGTTTGATGATTTTTTGAAGAACCGGATCATTATCGATTAATGTCATTGTTTCTTCTGCATCGCCAATAGCTATTAGTTTTGCTCCAAGCTCATAAGCATCTTTATGTGTGAAGGTTGAATCTTCTACAATTTTTTTAAGTGTCATTTCCACTCTTGCGCTGATGTTGGTTTTTTCTTGTAACATAATATATTAATTTATTATGTATTATATATAAAATTTTATTATTAAAAAAATATAAAAGTAATAATAATTTTTATTATTACCTTTGCAATCAAAAATAGTTTCTATTAAGAGTTATTACCAGAGATTTTAGTTTTGAAGTTTTATTCTGGCATTTCATCAAGTTCTTTTTGTAAGTCATGGATTTGCATTTCCTTATAGAATCTTTCAAACTTTCCGACTTCGATAAGATATGCTGAAACTTCAAGAGCATCTCTATAGGTATAATTGGACTCTTTGATAATTTGCTTTTTGTCTTCATCCATGTAAGATGAGGTATTATTAACATTGGCCATAACTAATACAACCTGTATATAATAATTAATATAATATTTTATTATTCCATTTATATAAATCTATCATTATTAAATTTATAAAAATGTATATCATACTTTACAAATAAATTTATATTTAATATTTACTATAAAATAAATTAACTACAAATATCAATACATCACAAATTTAATTGTAATTTTTTTAATTTAAAATATAGGGATTAAAATGAGTACTGAAATAGTTAATGTCAATACTAAATGGCTTAAATGGGCCAGAACATCAGTAAAATATGAAAAAGATGATGTTGCTAGAAAATTAAATATTAATCCTGAAAAAATTACAGAATGGGAAGAAACAGGCGAATTAACTCATGACGAATTAATAGCTTTATCAGATGTTTATGAAGTTTCTCCCTACACATTCTTCGATGGTAATGACCCAGTTTATGATGAAGAAATACCTGATTTTAGAACAATTAATAGTGAAAAAATTAAACTTACGCCTGAAATCATGTTTGAATTAAGAAGAGCTAAAGAAAATAGAGAAACATTGCTTAATTTTGAAGAAGATTTTGATGATTTTGAATTTCCTTTATTTTCATCATATACTCTTGATTCCACTAATCCACTTATTGTTGCTGAGAATATTAGAAATCTTTTAGAGATGAGTAGGTCAAATTCACATAGAAAATTAGATTATTGGATTAATTTAATTGAATCTTTAGGAATACTTGTTTTTGAGTTTTATAATATTGAACCAGAACAATTAAGAGGTTATGCATTATATTATGATAAATTACCAATTATTGGAATTAACCATAAGGAATCCACTAATGCTAAAAAGTTTACTTTATTCCATGAATTAGCACATTTAATTATGAAAAAAGATGGCATAAGTAATATAAATGAATATACTATTATTAATAATGATGAAGCATATTGTAATAAAGTAGCAGCCGAAGTATTAGTGCCTAATAAGTTATTTAAAAATTATATTCGAGATAATTCCTCTTATAAAAAGTTCAGAGTTGAAGATATAAAAGGATTATCTAAAATATTTAATGTTAGTAGACAAGTTATAGTTAGAAGGGCATTAGATTTAGGATTCATTAGTCGTGTGGATTATAATAACAGAATAAAAGAATTTAATGAGTATATTAATCCCCCTAAAAA
>PPYF01130151.1_pt1 | contig 14888 bp, 9 predicted proteins | sample 1559871 | NCBI WGS metagenome assembly PPYF01 (sample SAMN08240021, study PRJNA423297) | Human gut metagenome, whole genome shotgun sequencing project. | reverse complement strand
AAGCGACCCGCCCTTTCGTTTTAACCCCTCAATGGAACCGCCTCCTTTGCTATGTTGCTATCCTCTTTTTCGGGAGGACGAAACAAGCATAGCAGTTAAACCGGACAACTATTGTCCGGTTTAACATGCCGCTGAAAAAACTTTTTGGAGTTAGATGAGGTGCGTTCGGGAAAGCCCGCCGCCGGCTTGGCAGCGGAAATCGTTAGCGGAGACAAGTGACCCCGTTGTCAGCCAAAGACAATTTGTCATCTTGCCTTTCTGATGGTACAATATATAGAAAGGAACCATTGATGCATCCGTTCCGGCTGGCATCCACAAGGAGGTACTTATTTTGAAAGACAAAAAGAAACGATCTATTATTTTCTACTATGTTGCCGCCCTGATTATCATTCTCCTGCTCAATTTGGTGGTCTTTCCCAAATTTATGGAGCCCACGGTAAAGGAAATCGAATACAGCGAGTTTCTGCGGATGCTGGAAGACGGCGAGATCGCCAAGGTAGAGATTGAAGGCACGCAAATTACGATTGAGCCCAAGAATCTCGACAAAAAGAATCCGGTCTACTACAAAACCGGCGTCATGGTCGTAGAGGACTCGGAGCTGATTTCCATGCTGAAGAAAAGCAATGTGGATTTCAGTTCCCCGATTTCTCAGGGTTATTCCTTTTTTACCCTCTTTTTGCTCAACGTACTTCCCTTTCTTGTCGTCGCCATTGTCATCTCTCTCATTTTCCGTTCCATGAGTAAAAAGATGTCCAGCGGCGTCATGTCTTTCGGGAAAAACACCAGCAAGATCTACGCAGAAAAATCCACGGGGAAAACGTTTGAGGACGTGGCCGGTCAGGACGAAGCGAAAGCGTCTTTGGCGGAAATCATCGACTTTCTCAACAGTCCGCAAAAATATACCGATATCGGCGCGAAACTTCCCAAAGGCGCTTTGCTGGTGGGCCCTCCCGGAACCGGAAAGACGCTGCTGGCCAAAGCCGTGGCCGGGGAAGCCAAGGTGCCGTTTTTCTCCCTGTCCGGTTCGGAATTTGTGGAAATGTTTGTGGGAATGGGCGCCTCCCGTGTCCGGGACCTGTTCCGGCAGGCAGTGGAAAACGCGCCCTGTATCGTGTTTATCGATGAAATCGATGCCATCGGCAAAAGCCGTGACAATACGTTCAGCAGTAACGATGAACGAGAGCAAACGCTCAATCAGCTGCTTTCTGAAATGGATGGATTCGACTCTTCAAAAGGGGTCGTAATCCTGGCAGCGACCAACCGGCCCGAGGTGTTGGACAAAGCATTGCTCCGGCCCGGCCGTTTTGACCGGAGGATCATCGTGGATCTTCCGGACCAGGAAGGAAGAGTGGCCATCCTCAAGGTTCACGCAAAAGCTGTCGTCATGGAGGAAAACGTGAATCTGGACGTCTTGGCCCGTTCCACGCCGGGAGCGTCGGGCGCGGATCTGGCCAACATCATCAACGAAGCCGCCCTGCGTACCGTCCGGGCCAAGAAAACAAAGGTAGGGCAGAAGGAACTGGAGGACGCGGTGGAAGTCATTCTGGCAGGGGAAGAGAAAAAGAGCACCGTTTTGTCCGAGCTGGAAAAACGAGTCGTTGCGTATCACGAAATCGGTCATGCCCTGGTGTCGGCCCTGCTGACCCATACGGAACCGGTACACAAAATCACCATCATTCCGCGAACCTCCGGCGCGCTGGGATACACGCTTCAAGTCGCGAAAGAGGAAAAACATTTGATGAGTAAAAAAGAAGCGCTGGAACAAATCACCGTGTTTGCCGGCGGGCGGGCGGCGGAAGAAATCGAATTTGATTCCGTCACCACCGGCGCATCCAACGATATCGAACGAGCAACACAGATTGCCCGCAATATGGTCACCATCTATGGAATGAGCGACCAATTCGGATTTGTCAATCTGGAGCGGAAAACCAACATTTATTTGGGAGACAATACGGCTGGACAGTATTCGGAGGAAACCGCGAGCAAAATCGACAAAGAGGTCCGCCAGATCATCACCCATTGTTATCAGCACGCCGTATCTCTTTTGCAGGGCAACAAGCCGCTTCTGGATCAGCTGGCGCAAGTATTGTACCAAGAGGAAACCATAACGGGCGACCGGTTTATGGAACTGCTGGATTCCTTCCGGAACGGGGAAGAGTCAGGACCGGCCGAAAGCAAGATAGAGGAAGAAGAAATCACCCAAACAGAGACTCCAGCTTTGTCAGAATAACGGCGGTCCGGGAATCCGAAGCACGCTGTGTGGAACGAACCAGCTTCAAAAAAGCGAAAGCGGCGCGCTGGGCGTCCCGGTATTGGGAAATCCCGTCATTCTCCGGATGGTCTTCCAGCAGTCCCTGGAAGATATCGCAGGTATTTTGATAAAGCTCTTCGTCAAACTCATCCGGATTCTCCAGCAGACCATCCAGCTTGTCGGCTAATCTGCCTTTTGTTGCGCACACATTGGCCAGGTAAGACAGACCTACGGTATTGCCGCAGCCTTTCCGCAAAACCCACTCACGGGCATCCGGCAGCTCATAATCCAACTCGTATAGGATGGCAATCTTGCCCCATCCTTCCAGCCTTTCCGCCAAAGTCATCAAAAAGGCGTTGGCCTCTTCGGGATTTCCCAGAATGTTCTTCGCTGCCACCGCGGCAAACAGAGTAAATTCCTCCATACTACCCAGAAGACGCAGCAACGGAATGTCTTCCTCTTTTCCGCACTGGCCCAACAAAGCGATGCCGATCTTGACCAATTCCCTCTTTTCCGTGTTTTGAACCAGCCACAAGGCCTCTCGGCGCATCTGCTTCAGGTCTATCCGCGAAGAAGACAAAAAGGACAGCAGCGGATCCACAATGGAAATTGCAGAATATTTTATCAACTTCTCACAAGTCCTGGTCCGGCTGGCCGGCGAGGAAGAACGGATTTGCTTCCGAACGATCCGGGACAGGTAAAAATTAATGAGAAGATGCTGCTTCAAGCTATAATTGCTCCGCAGCAGCGTTCCTTCGAACGCGCCGGGAATCCATTTTTCCCCCCACTGCAGCATCAAATCCTGCTGATCCGGAAGTTCGCGGAAGCCGGTAGGCAAATAACCGGCAGAATCAGCCTGTTCTACTAAAAACGAATAAATACTTCCCATATGTGACCGTCTTTCCTTCCTTGTCCCAAAAATGTAGAATAAGTATAACATACCGGACGTGCAAGAAGCAATCTCCGCAAAACACTGCACCAAAATAAGGCCCGGAGCAGGATCCTTACGGACCCATCGCCCGGGCCTTTCCCTACGCTCTTACCGAAGTTCCGCCCCCAAGCCGGTCTCCAGTCCATGAAGAATCTTCTTCATGCATTTGTTCACCTCGTCATCGGTCAGGGTTTTCTGCGGATCGCGGAACGAAAGCGAATAGGCCAGGCTCTTCTTTCCATCCGGAACCTGAGCTCCTTCATAGCAATCGAAAAACCGGCAATCCTCCAGCAATTTCCCGCCCCTTTCCCGAATCATCTTCTCGACGTGACCCGCCGGAACCGTTTTATCCAGCACAACGGCCAGATCCCGGGAAACTGCGGGGAACTTGGGCAGTTCCTGATTTTGCGGAATGTCCACGGCGCTTTCCGCCAACGGCGCAAGCTCCAGAATTGCCACGTAGGTGTTCTCCGGGCAATCGAAATTCTTCGCGGTTTTGGGATGAATCTGACCCAGGAATCCGATCTCCCGATTTCCCAGCAACAGTTTGGCCGTCCGGCCGGGATGCATGGAAGGATCCTCCTTTTCCGGTTCCCACACGACGCCGTTCACCTTGCACAAACGAAGGAGTGCTTCCACATCTCCCTTCAAATCAAAAAACGTATCCGAATCACCGTAACAGCCAAAGCTCACCAGTTCACGATGCTCCGGTAAATCGTCCGGATCGTCGGAACGTTTCCGATAAACATAGGAAATCTCGAAAAGTCGGGCAGCCGGAATCCGATGCGCGTGATTATTGGACAACGATTCCAAAAGCGACGGCAACATGGACGTCCGCATAACGCTGAAATCCTCGCCCAGAGGGTTCCGGATAATCAGCACATCCCGGAGCGGACTCTCTTGAGGGAGACGCATGTTATCCAATACGGATGGACTCTGGAAAGAAAACGTGAGCATTTCACAATATCCCAGTCCCACCAGGCCGCTGCGGATCCGATTTCGGAACCGCTGCCTCTGATTACGATGTCCCAAAGTCGTTTCACAGCCCGTCAACAGACGGGAAGGAATGTTGTTATAACCGTAAAAACGGGCAACCTCCTCAGCAATGTCCGCTTCACATACCAAATCATCCCGGAACGAAGGAGGCAGAACCGTTCCATCCTTCCGGTCAAATCGGCAGGAGAGAGCAGATAGAATGGATTCCATTTCCGCTTGACTGGCTTGTATCCCCAGAAACGCATTGATGCGTTCCACACAAAAAGGAATCTTTCGCTGCGGTTTGGGAACAGGATAGCAGTCCACAACCCCCTGGCAAACTGTTCCCGCCTCCAATTCTTCCACCAGCTGCGCCGCCCGATTCAGAGCATCCAGGCAGGTAATCACATCCAGCCCCTTCTCAAACCGAGAAGACGCCTCCGTTCGAAGCCCCACCTTTTTGGCCCCCTTCCGAACCGTTACCGCATCAAAAACAGCGGATTCAAAAACAATGGTGGTGGTATCCGGCTCAATTTCCGAGTTTTCCCCACCCATCACTCCTGCGATAGCCAACGGGCCTTTCCCATCTGCAATCACCAACATGGTCTGATCCATGGTCCGTTCCTGGCCGTCCAGTGTGCGAATGGCTTCCCCATCCAACGCACGGCGAACCAAAATCCGATCCTGATGAATCGTCCGTTTATCAAAGGCATGCATCGGCTGTCCATATTCCAACATCACATAGTTGGTGATGTCCACAATGTTGTTGATGGGACGGATACCGGATGCCTGCAAACGATCCCGCATCCACTTAGGAGACGGTGCGATTTTTACATTTGTCACCACTCGGGCAGCATATCGCGGACACAGATCCGGCGCCTGAATTTCTACCGTCAGCAATTCGGCTGCGGGCAGAGGGCTTTCCTCTTTTAGTGAAATAGACGGTGCGTGGAAAGATCGATGCATGGTAACCGCCGCTTCCCGGGCCAGTCCCAACATACTAAAGCAATCCGCCCGGTTGGAGGTCACCTCAAAATCGATGACGGTGTGGTTGGCTCCCAGCACGGACATGGCATCCTTCCCCAGAAAGTGGGATAATTCCGTTTCCGTATAACACTTAAAATCCTCCAGATCCTGCAGGATCAGGATTCCGTCTTCTACGCCGCCCGGATAATCTCCGACATGCAGGCCCAGCTCTTCAAAAGAACACATCATCCCGCAGGACTCCACGCCGCGCAGCTTGCCGTTTTTGATTTTTACCCCTCCTGCAATGGTAGAACCATGCAATGCAATGGGAATATACGCATCCTCCCGTACATTGGGAGCTCCTGTAACAATTTGAAGAATGGTGTTTTCTTCTCCCAGCGCCCTGCCGACACTAACCTGGCAAACCTGCAGATGATCGGAGTTGGTATGGGGCGCAACAGACAAGCATCGTCCGATCACCACATGTTCTATTTCTGCTCCTTGTTTGTCGATGCTTTCTACCTTGGTCCCGCTGAGCGTCATCTCGCTGGCAAGCTCGTGAACCGCAGCATCCGTATCACACACGATATCCGTATATTCCAAAAACCATGTAATTGGTGCTTTCATGAGACAATCATCCTTTCTCTATCGTCAGAACTGCTGTAGGAACCGCATATCGTTTTCAAAGAACTGCCGCATATCGCTGACACCAAAACGCGCCATGGCAGTTCGTTCAATCCCGATACCAAAAGCAAACCCGCTATAAACCTGCGGATCGATACCGCACCGGCGGAGTACCTGCGGATGGACCATTCCGCAGCCAAGCACTTCGATCCAGCCTTCCCCTTTGCACATCCGGCAGCCGGACCCGCCGCAGCTCCAGCAGGATACGTCTACCTCCGCGCTGGGCTCGGTAAAAGGAAAATGATGAGGACGCAGACGAATTTTGGTGTCCGGTCCAAACATACTCTTGGCATAAACCTCCAGCGTGCCTTTCAGATCTCCCATGGTAACGCCCTTGTCCACTACCAGGCCCTCCAATTGATGGAAGATGGGAGAATGCGTCGCATCCACATTATCCGCCCGGTAAACCTTGCCCGGACAAATGATTTTGATCGGCGGCTTTTTTTCTTCCATCACGCGGATTTGCACGCTGGAAGTCTGCGTACGAAGTAGCACCTTGTCTGTGATGTAAAACGTATCCTGCGTATCGCGGGCGGGATGACCCTGCGGCAAATTCAGCGCCTCAAAGTTATAATAATCGTATTCCACTTCCGGTCCGTCCGCAATTTCATAGCCCATACCGATAAACAAATCCTGCATTTCATCACTTACCAAATTCAGCGGGTGTAAATTTCCCTTCGGCCGGCTGCTTCCGGGCAGCGTGACATCCACCGCGTCCCGCTCCAATTTTTTGGTTAAGCTTTCTTCTTTTAATTGCTCCACCCGGCCGGCAATGCGGCGTTCCATCATCTCTCGGATGCTGTTGGCCAGCTGTCCGATCGCCGGGCGCTCTTCCGCGCTCAACTGGCCCATTCCACGTAAAACGCCGGTCAGTTCGCCCTTCTTCCCCAGATAAGCAACTCGCAGGTTCTCGATCACGGACAGCCCATCGGCCTTCTCCACATCCCGTTCGAACGCTGCTTTGATTTTTTCCAATTGTTCTCTCATCTTTCTCACCATTCCTTATGAATTCGCGGCGTATCGCAAACCTTGCTCTCCGCCGTACAAAAAAAAGTCCCTTTGCCGTTGCCAGCAAAGGGACGAAATCACTTCCGCGGTACCACCCAATTTCTTATCAAAACAAATCACGTTGTGTCAGATAAACACTCACAGAAATAACGGTCTGAACCGGAACCGCTTACAGGAAGAACTCGTTCGGCGATTCTGCTCCGGAGGGAACTTGGGCAAAAGAACCGGCTCGGCGCTCGCAGCATATGCACCGTTCTCTGAAAGACGCTCCTCAAGCTTACTTTTCTCCATCAACGCTTTTCCTATTTAGTTTTGCATAACTATACAACAGCGTCCGCAAAAAGTCAAGAAAAAAATCAAACCCACATCAAGAAATTCGCATCATCCGATATCCTCCTGGGTCAGTGCCCGGTTGAATATTTTTAGTTCATCCAACGCACCCATGTAATAATAGAGTTCCTCGTCCAACGAGCCGAAACGGATAGCCTCCTCGCTGGCGGCCGGGCTGCCTCCCGCTTTTTCTTGGTAACAAATCTCTCCATCCAGGTAACAAATAATATTGGCTCCATCGTATACGAACATCACATGATGCCATTCTCCATCCGCGACGAATCCATCCGTATCGTGTGCACCCAACTCATATTGGTAAAAACAAATCGTGCCGTTCGGATGAAGGTAAACTTCAAAGTGTCCGCTCACCTTCGGACCGTTGGAAAACAAAACACTGTAGCTGTCACTGAAGTAATCGGTATTCATATAAAAGGACAGCGTGAATGTTTGCCCTAGCTTGACTACCGTTCCTGTCTGCGAAATCGCCGTCTCACCGTCAAACTCTGCCGCTTTCCCCAAGACGCCGCCGGAAAATGACAGACCGGAGATGTCTGGTGAAATGGCGCCCGCGTGCTTCTGTTCGGTCACGTTGCCATCAAAATTCCAATACCAATCCGCCTCCGCATTGAGGATGGGAGGATGGTCCGGCTCCTCTACCGTCAGCCACTTGGCATCCTCTTTTTTCACCCATTGTAGTTCCTGCAAATATACCCCGCTCAAATCATGTTGCGCGGGCTCTCCACCCGTTTTGGTATGGATGGCCGCACAAGCAATATAATCCCGTCCATTCAGCGAAACAATTTCCGGGGCGTGACCGCTGATTTCTCCCAGTTTATTCTCATCCGGATCTCCAAAATCCGCCGGATTCCGAGAAGCATAAACTGCCACGCGTCCGTAATCCACGCCGCTCACAAACAAATAATAATACCCAAAGCGTTTGATGACAAACGGAGATTCCGGCTGGACAAAACCTTTGGCCGCGGTCATCACGGACTCCGGCTCCGACCAGTGAATCAGGTCCTCCGACGTCCTCAGCTGGATACAATTCGTTTGCTTGGCATCGGTGACCGCATAATACATAAAATATTTTTGCGACGCCTCATCAAAGAAAACACAAGCATCCCTGGCCGCTGTCTCCTGGAACGCAATGTTTCCGTCCTCAAGAGAATCCTCCTGCAGCGGTGTCCAGGTATCCATGGCACCGTCGGATTTCAGGATTCTCATCTGTGCCCCCTCCGTTTTGTCCCAATGGCAATAATAGAGATAGGTAGTCTCATCATCTGCCCGGTAGGCATACGGAGCCCACATCCAATCCATGTTGTCCAGCGCTTGAGAACCGCCGCTCTCTACCCGAGTGGTATAATCAAAACGCTCTAGTAAATCCTCCCCCACTGCATGAAAAAAGCTGTCCTGCACATGGCCTTGTCCACCGATTCCAATTCCATGCCAACGATTTTGACTATCCTGGATTAGTAAAAAATCGCTTAGAAATTCACTGTCGTCCTTCCCTACAATTTTGGTTGCTTTGTCCCACGTTACCGTCAAACTGGGGACGTAAATCAGCTCGTCCCCGCCCTCTGTCGGATAGGGAGTATGCACCGGCGCTGCGGTTGTCTTACCGGTATTCATCGCGGTCCCTCCTGTTTTTCCCGGGTCATCGCCGTTCCGGCAGGCCGTGCAGCAAAACATTGCACAGCAGCATACTAGAAATACCATGACACCTCTCTTTTTACCAATCATCATAAACAATTCCCCTTTCTGCTTCCTATTCAATTGGAACTACGAAAGCGGCGGTTCCGTCGCATGGAGAAACCACTTTGCCTCTTCTTTTTTTACCCACTGCAATTCTTGCAGATAAACACCGCTCATGATGGTGTACCCGGGAACACCGCTTTCTTTTAACCAAATAGCCGCGCAGGCAATATAGTCCCGTCCATTCAGCGAAACGATCTCCGGCGCGTGGCCATTGATTTCTCCCAATTTATCCCGATTGGGATCACCGAAATCCGTGGGATCCTGAGAGGCGTACACTGCCACCCTTCCATAATCGAAACCGCTCACAAATAAGTAATAATAACCAAAACGTTTGATAACAAACGGAGATTCTGCCGCACCATAGTCCTGCGGCGTGGTCATCACCGATACCGGCTCCGACCAATGAATCAGGTCTTCCGAAGTCCGCAAATTGATAGAAGATTCCGGCCGGGCCGGGTGCGTCCCGGAATAGTACATAAAATACGTTTGAGCCGTATCGTCAAAGAAGATACACGCGTCTCGGTCGCCGCCTTCCTCAAAAGCGATGTTGCCGCCCTTCCATTCCTCTCGATCCGCTTTCACCCAGGTATCCAGAGACGCATCGGTAGATTGCAAAACACGCATTTGGGCCTGTTCGGTTCCTTTCAGAACATGGCAGTAAAACAGGTACGCCGTATCCTCATCCGCATAAACCGCATAAGGAGCCCACATCCACGCCATATTGGACAAAGGCTTCGTACCGTTGCTGTGAACCCGGTCCGTATAAGTAAAATGCTCCAGCAGATTGTCGCTTACCGCGTGAAAAAAACTATCCTGGATGTGTCCCTGTCCACCGATTCCAATACAGTGCCAGCGGCTTTGTTTGTCCTGAATGAGCAAAAAATCACTCAAAAACTCGCTTTCGTCATCCCCGACAATTTTAGTGGATTGATCCCAGGGAAGCGATAGCTGAGGAACATAGATCAGCTCTCCCTCCCCTTCCACCGGATAGGGAGTCTGGATGGATGGTGTTTGCATTGGCACTCCTCCTTTCTGCGGCTGCCTGCACGCACATAACAGCAAATTAAAAAACACAACTAGCAAACCGAGTCCAAATTTTTTTCGTAGGAACAAAATCACCACTTCCTCGCTGTTTTTGCTCTTTCATTTACTTTTGTTTGTAATCGTATTATATTGTTTATTTTTCTTTCTGTCAAGTGCCTTTTTCTTGCTTGTAAAAATATTGACGCCTCTTTCCCCGTAACCTTCTTCGCGCCCCACAACGGGCGGATGGATACAAAAAAGTCACAAATTCACCACATCTTTTTCGTAATTCAAGGGTATCTTGATGATGGATAGGAAAAGCATTCCTCCTAGCAGCAGCGATCAGAGCCGTATCCTTTTGGGGAACCGTTCATGGCTGGAACGGCCGCCAAAGTAAGCGGCATGAATACACTTCTTCTCTCCATTGTAGAAAAGGCCCCAGGCAATGCCGGGGCCTTTTCTAACGCAGCGAGGAATCGCGCCTTAACTCTTATTCTTCTTCTTTTTCAGCGAGAGGAAAACAATCACACCCGCAGCCACCACAACCACGGCGGCAATCCCGGCGATCAACCACGGCAGCTTACTTGCCGGCGGATGTTCTACCACCAGAGTAGCACTGGGCGACACCGAGGGGACAGAAGAATGCTCCGGAGTAGGAGTAGGAGTGGCCGGCGGCTTCGTGGCCTCCGCTTCGATTTCCGTATCGCTTTCTTTGTATGATACCTTGACCGATACCATATAATAGCAGAACGGACCGCCGTCGTTCTCTTCGTCTTCCATGATATTCTTCTCCAAATATTCACTTAGGGGTTCGCCCTCGTAAAAACAGATCACTTCGCCCTCCATACCATCCGGCCCCTCTTTTGTCCGCCAGGGAGAGACGCCTAATCCCGTAGAGCCATCCGGATTGATCGCATCGATTTCACTCATAACCCATAAATACCGGCCGGCAGGCAGGGCTTCCGGAAATTCAAAAGTGCGGTTCGCCTCGTTTGGGTGGTTCTCAACATATTGGCTGAACAGCGCCTCTCCCTCTACTGTAGTAGCGTAATCATATTTCCACTCATACAAGTCAAATTGGAAGCTGTTCATATCCACTTGCCAGGTGGGCAGATTCACAAAAGTAAGACTGAGCAGCTGTCCCTTTTTTACCGCGAATTTTCCACCAAGTTCTTTATAGCTGGAAGCCAGCGGCATATGTTTGTCCGTGCCTTTATACAGCGGTTGTGTTTCATAATGAACCCTGTCCCCCGGATCAGGTGTTTCCTCCGGTCCCAGAACGGGATCAGACTCCTTATATTTTGTAGTATAAGAAAATTTGAAATACCGGCCATTCATGGCCACGCCATCGTCGTAGCAAATCAGTCCTTTCAAATTGCTTTTGTCCACCAGCCAGGGCGACACCCCGATACCGACAGCGCCCTCCGACGTGGTAGCTTTGGAATCGGATATCACCCACAGATACCGTCCGCTGGGAATGGGCGTGTCAAATCGGATCACACAGTCCTCTGTATCCGGATGGTTTTCTACCTTTTGGGTAAAAATGGCGTCTCCGCGCAGCGTCTCTTCATACGAATTACTCCACTGGTATAAACTGAATTGAAAGGAATTGATGCTGGTGGACCAGGTAGGCAGCCGAACAAAATTCAGTTCCGTCATCACGCCCCTGCTCACCTCGAATTTAGCGGCCAGCTTCTTCCCGCCCGGTTCAATGGGGAGAGATTCCGTAGAATCCTCTGTATAGGATTGATTGATGACCGTGGATTCCTGTTCCGCCCACACGGTCAAGCACCCAATCAACAGACATAAAGTGAGACATAGTACAGCGACCAGTGTCATCCTTTTCCGAAGATGTGTCTTTTTCTTCATAACATTCCTCCTTTGGGGTTGGAGCTGCGACCGGGATAGAACATCAGCATACGCCACGGGAAACAAATCCAACACGACTTGATTGAAAAATAACCATACTTTATTATATCATGTCGGCCGCGGATTTCACTGACTTTTTTCTGGCAATCTACCTGATTTTTTACGGACGGTCGAAAAAAAAGGAGGGGATCGGGAGGCTAACCATTAAAGGATTCGCCGCCCTCTCTCACAATCTGGCGCACGGTTCCGTACACGGCGGTTCAATCATAATGAGTGTTCCTAACTTTCTTTCACCGCCGTTATCCTTTGGAAGTTCTACTCTCCTGACAGGTGACACCTTGTATTGGCAGTTCCTGATCTTTTCAAGCAGCTCATTCCCATTTCCTTTCAGCCGAAGCAGTGCTTCGTCTACGGTCATTCCGTCTACTCCTTCGCTCCTGCAAGATCTCCCCGAGTAAGAGAAAAACCTTCGTCTCGTGTGTCTGCCACATTTACGCAGTAAAATTCGGGCCGCATTGAACTTCGCTTTGTTAGGCAAGCCGTCCGCCCATACACGGCCTTCTATATGCTGCTTTCCGTTCGTCGGTTTGGGACTTTGCCCGCCACGTTTTTTTCGTGACATCCGGCTTCCTTTGAAAAAATTCGCCGGGTTTACAAAAACAATTGCAGCAGTATCATAATAACTCTTTTGTTTTTCTAGCGAAGTACAGCGGAAGATTGGTGATGTATCCATCTTTCCGATATCCGCGCTTGGAAAATCGAATTGCGTGTTCCGGCGTATGGTCGGAAATGTACTTTTTGAAAGATGACGCGGATTTGTCTTCGCCGCCTTTCACTTCAACCGGGATAATCTCTGTACCATATTGAATCACGAAATCAAGCTCACTGCTCTTATCTGAAAAATACCGGGGTTCAACTTCAAACTGACCGTGAAGCTGCTGCAAAACATAGTTTTCGGTCAGCGGCCCCTTAAACTGATAGTTCGTCTTGAGAAGAATTGCACTGTTATCAATGCCAGCCATATGCTTGAGCAGTCCGGTATCAAAGACAAATAATTTGAACTGATCCAGCTTGTCAAAGGCGGAAAGCGGATGCTCTGTTTTGGAAACATTATAAATGCGGTTGAGCATACCGGCTGACACAAGCCATTCGATTGCCTCTTCAAAATCACGCGCTCTGCCGCCTTCACGCACAGCGCCGTACATAAACTTTTCATTTGGCTTTGCAAGCTGCGCGACGATACTCCGAAAGACCATTAGAATGCGTCCGCTGTTTACCTTACCGTTATGCTTGGAAAAGTCGTTTTCATAGACCTCAATCAGCTCTCGCTGAATCTGTGATATTTTCAGCGGATCTTTGTATTTTACCCACGAGGCAACGCATTCAGGCATCCCGCCGATGATGAGGTAGCTATTATAGGCGTCAAGCAGCCGGGTGTGGAAGATGTCTTCAATCTGTTGTTCCTTCTGAATACTGTTATAATAAGCCAATAAAGCTGTGTCGATTGCGCCAAGAAATTCGTCAAAGGCCAGCGGATAAATGTTAAGAAGATTAACCATGCCGACCGGATAGGACTTCGGCTTTGCAAGCAGAGTACCGAGCAAACTACCGGCTGCGATAACATGATACTCGTTTGCTTTCTCTTTAAAATACTTGAGCGCATTCAGTGCAGACGGGCATTCTTGAATCTCATCGAAGATAATCAGCGTCTCTCCGGGAACAATCTTTTCTCCGGCAATGAGAGATAACAACTCAATGATTCGCTGAGGGTTTTTGTTCGCCTCGAATATGGATTTCAGTTCATCTTCCTCGTCAAAATTAAAATAGACATAGCTCTCGTAGTAATTTTTCCCAAATTCCTTCATAAGCCAAGTCTTACCGACCTGCCGTGCGCCTTTCAGTACCATCGGCTTACGTTCCTGGCTGAATTTCCAGTTTATTAAATCTTGTATGGCATTGCGTTTCAATCAAATCACCTTCCTTTCCATGAGATTGGTTTTAGTATATCACATTTTTCTCGATTATCAATTGATTATTGTCACATTTTTCTGAAATTATTAGGTTTAAGAAAACACATTTTTCCAAAGAGGGGATATGTCTTTGTACCAGTCAAGAAAAGTGGACACGGTCTCAGAATGTGTCAAAGCACGGCGCTTTTTGACGAACTTGGGCTCCGGTGTCAGCTCTCGTTGCTCAAAAGTTTTTTTGCGGTATCTCACTTCTTTGAAATCTCAGATAATAGTTGTGCGGCGCATAGCCAAGGGCGTAGCAGGGGCGTTGTTTATTGTAATAATCGACGTATTTCTCTATACCAGCTTTTGCCTCATCACGTCCCCGACATTGATCAAGATTGAGGTCAAGGTACCGTTCTTCTTTGATCTAGCCGTTCAGTGCCTCGTTAACCGGGTTGTCCGTTGGCTTACCTGCTCTGGACATAGAACAATTATGTTCTCGTCCTTGATCAGCTCATTGTAAGTCATCGAGGCATACACGCTTCCCTGTTTGGTGTGTATCACAGTAGGTTCTCTTTTTCCCCGAAGAAGCGTGACAACATCAACCAGTCCGTCTATGTACGGCTCTCTGGAGCCTCGCCTCTTGGCAAGCTGCCAGCTCAATATCTCTTTCGTGAAAGCATCAAAGTAAAGCGTAACCTCAAGGTAGATTATCCAGAACTTGAATGCTGTCCTGTCCGAAACGATGACTTGCCTCGGTCTGTCCGCCATATCCCATGTGGAGAATAGGAGGTTCGGGTATCTGTCCTTGATCTTTCTTGGTTTGTAATGGATTTTATGCTTTGTTTCGGCTCTGATTCCAAAATATCGAAATGCTTTGTAGGCGTAGTTGTCACTGATTTCTAAGCACCAGAGCGACTTACTCCCATTAATCTGCACAATGTTTTTCTATCGTTGTCCCTGAATAGAAGGTCAACTATTTCAAACTCTTCGGCTTTAAACAAACATATTCCTGATCCCCATCTTCGTTCGTCCGTACTGTATAGTTTTTTTAAGGCGTTCGTTCTCGATTCTCAGTTTCAGTCTCTCTCGCTTGCAGGCCTCTTCCGTGCTGTCTATAGATGGCGGCAGCACATCCCCGATC
>PPYF01525844.1_pt1 | contig 14896 bp, 13 predicted proteins | sample 1559871 | NCBI WGS metagenome assembly PPYF01 (sample SAMN08240021, study PRJNA423297) | Human gut metagenome, whole genome shotgun sequencing project. | reverse complement strand
GTTATAATAGTTGGATACTTTTTTTTAAGTATAGGCCCAAGTGAAGGAGAAGTATTCAACCAAGGATACTCTTTTTTTAATACTCTATTTAAAACAATTGCTATAAATATCGCTGTCAAGAGTTCAAGTATCATCCAATAAACATATCCATTGGATAAAAATCTAATAGCCACTATTTGTAATACTATCTTAGCTAATTTAATGCTCTGTACATTTAAGGTGATTTTATATTCTTTTTGATCAGCAGTCAATATTACTTGAGGATAATTCACAAAATAGCTTAACAACGATGCAACTAATAATACAATAAATGATCCATAAGTATACCATAGTGGAAGTACAGCCTTTTCAAATATCATTGGAAAAAAACACATAAATACACATGCTCCTCCAACAACGATATAAGCCACCCTTCTGTATAACCATCCTTGTAAAGAAACAATTTCATTTATTACTTTTATATCATTTTGATATAATGGCTTATACAAAGTATAAGATATAGCTCCACCAATTCCCAATTCGGCCAAATTTAAAAAGCCTAATAAATTCTGAGCCGTTGTATTTAATCCTAGCACTTCCGGACCAAGATAATCTAAAAATATTTTTCTTGAAAAGAATTGCAATATCAAATTAGCCAAATAAAATAACAAAGCTATTTTGGCATTTCGAAGACTTTTAGAAGTACGGCTTTCAGTAATTACATTCATATATTGATTCAAGAGCTAAATACATTATATCAAAATAAATAGTAACATATTCGATCTCGATATATAATATAAAAATCAAGAGTTAATTGATAGTTTTTCTTTCAATTCACAGAAAACTTTTTGTACTAATAACACCCAAAGAAGTGTACCTAGTATAGCCAAAGCCATAAATAACAACACATATATTTTCAATCCTATACCAGAAGCGGACAAAGGAACCACCGCTGGTTCCACTACTGCAAACACAGGTTTCTCTTCTTGTACTTTTGCCCTTGTAATCTGCAATTGATTAGCCACTTGGCTATAAATTTGAAAAGCTAAATTCATATCATTTAGTAATCGTTCCTGCTCTGTACGCACACTCAACAGTATAAGATTATCATGTGTATCAACATAATTAGCATATTTTTTTTGCGCTAAGTAATATTCTCGTTGACGTTCTTTAAATAATTGTTCCAAATAGAGACAGTCCTCTTTTGCTTTAGAAGTACGATAGTTAATAATATACTCTTGCAATTTCCGCACAACGGAATCTGCAACAATAGCTGTGACCTTGGGATCCTGTAATGTAACAGTTATTTCTGTAATAGCAGTTTTTTTATCTACAGAAGCAACTATTTGCTTCCTCAGGTATTCTATTTTCTCCATATCTTTTCTAGATAATTCAATAGCTCCGTTCGTTACATTATTAGCAACCTCATCGTTATCATCTGTAAACAGTTTTTTGATTCCACCAATCACCATATTCGGCAACTCTATAACATTACTCCACCAAGGAGATGATAACTCACCTAAATATAGATTTAATGTAGAAGCTACTTTCATGTCTTTTACAGACACGTTCATATTTAACAATTCTAATAAAAATGGTGTAGAAGCTACTATATCTGCTGATATGGATGCATTCAATGCATCTATACTATTCCCCATAGTACTTCCCTCTCCCAAGAAAGAGGCAGCAAGTCCTACCAAATTACTATTATTTTTTTGATTTCCCATTTCCGGTGAAAGCGTTACTTTTACTGTATATTGCTTAGGAATACTTAATGCTACAATAATACCAATAATCAATCCTATTCCTGCAGCCCAATATAGCCTCTTGCGAATATTAATAATCTTACATAATATCCCCAACAAATCAAGCTCCATCTGACTTACCGTCAAATCCTCTGAATTTTTTTTTTCTATATGTATCTTATCGTTCATAAAAAATGGCTATTTTTTTATTAGATTAGCAATAGATGCAATCATCATTCCCAATGAACTAAATGAAGTAGCATACCCCAAAATATTACCCATATTTACCTTTTTCTTAGCCTTACTAGGCACAATTATCTCACAACCTGGCTCTATCTGCTTCTTACCACTGCCCTTCACCTTCGTGACCTGACCATTCATATAAACTATGAACTTCTTACTCTTCTTCGCATTTTCAGAATAACCACCAGCCTGATCCAAATAATAATTCACACTCTTACCTTCTATATAGGAAACAGTATTCGGAACCATTACAGCACCATTAATAGTTATTGTATTATTGTTCTTCGGAATAGAAACAACATCGCCTTCACGCAATACAAGATCTGCAGTACTTCCAGGTTTAGCTAAAGCTTTTTCCAAGTCAATGCCGACTGTAAATGTATTCTCAATACGGATACCTAAAGAGTCAATCATCGCCTCTCCCAACTGTCTGCTCATTAGACGAATCACATCACCCATGCGTTTCTTTTCACTGGCGTTGGCAACACGAGTCAGTTTTGCACCACGTAAATATGCGTAATTCGTAGCACCGCCGGCTTTGTTTATTAAATCTGAAAGGCGTTCTTCACGGCTGGTCATCGCGTAAGAGCCACCGAAAAGGATTTCACCTTCAATAGCTACATTTTGTTGGGGCTGATAGCCGGGACTTCGACGTACATAAACCTCATCATAAGGTTGAAGTACAAATCCCGGCTTCCCATCCACCACAAATCCCTCTTTCAAAGAAAATGTATATATTTGACCGATTGTATCGCTGTCTACGGTACTTCGGGGATTCTTGATTCGGCGGGATACATCCACACGGACAACCGAAGCTGCTTCACGCAAACCGCCTGCCTGGATAATAAGGTCTTCAAGAGTCATATTATCTGCATAAGGATAAGAATCCGGCTTGGCTACTTCGCCGTGGATGACAACATCACCTTTATCTTCCAGATCGTGGATGCTGGGGATATAGAGAATGTCGTTTTTCATCAGGATGATATTGGGGGAAGTACCATCCATTATAGCTTTGATGTCTACCGGGATAACTTCGCTGGTCAGGTCTTCACGTTGGCGGTAAAGAACGGCACGGTTCAGGAATGCATCGCCTGTAAGGCCTTGCGATTCGTTGACAAGTTCGCGGATTGTATTCAGTTTACCGTTCAATTCATAGATTCCCGGACGGTAGACTGCACCACGGATTTCGAGTTTATTAATAAAGCGGTTAAGGATGGCTTCGGCTGTAACAACATCACCATTTCTCATTTTATAGACGCTGTAATCAAGGTCTTTGACTGTATTTACTTCGTATTCCTGGCCGTTCTGACGTACTACACGCAGTGAACGGGTGTAGGCATCCGCTTCAAAACCACCGGCGTAGCTGAGAAGGGTAGATAAAGATTCGTCCTTCTTCATTTCGAAACGCATGGAGCGTTTCACTTTTCCGTCAATCTTTACCAATACTTCGTAGGCGGGGACAATAACAACATCGCCTTCCTGGAGACGGATGTCGTCCTGGATGTTTCCTTTCAGTATGAATTGGTAGACATCAATTGTGGCGATGTTCTTACCGTTTCTTACCAGTTGGACATTGCGAAGGCTTCCTATGTCACTGACTCCGCCTGCACGATAAAGTGCATGAAATACAGTAGCAAAAGAAGACAGGGAATACGTGCCCGGTTGTACAACTTCACCCATCACGTTGATTTGGATCGTACGTATGCTGCCCAGAGTCAGACGGATATCCGAAGTAGGGTCGTTGGCGTTGTTAAGGCCGTTGTATATCTTATTTAAAGTTTTCTTGAGATAGTCGTTGGCTTCGGCGATAGTCATACCGTTCAGGTTGACAGGGCCGATTTTCTGAATGTTGATGGTGCCATCAGGGGAAATCTGCTGGCGGATAGTGTTCTGGCTGGCTCCCCATATGTCAATTATCACTTCGTCACCCGGGCCGAGACGATAGTTCAAGGGAGTGGCGATATTTACACTGGGTTCAAAAGTCAGGTTTCGGGTATTGAATATATTTCTGCCGAAGACTTGGTTGCCACGGGCGAGGTCTTGCGTGCTCGGGTGGTCTTCCAGCATATCGGACGTATTTTCTTTCGTTTCTTCACGAAGGCGCGATTCATTGACGTCGGTACCGGTGGCATTGGAAGTATTTACATTGTTCTGACGTTCATACAACTGTTTCACGCGCATCGCCTGTTCCTTGGTCACACCTTTGCGGGCTAGTTCCGAGGCTAGTTGTTTTTGTTCTTTTCCTTGCTTGATGCCGTCTTTTACGTATTCAAGAACTTGGGAATCACTCATACTTTGAGCCAACAAAGGAGAGGAAACCCCTAACATTAGAATGAATAGAAACGCAGTAATCTTTTTAGATAGTGTCATTGGTGTTTTTTGTAGATTCTACATAACCGATTGGCATGTCCACGCAAGCACAGCCAAGCATATTTAAACGGACAGCGATTTTGCTCTTGCCGCCTATCGTGACAAGTTCGCCGACAAGACCGCTGAGAGGGCCTTTGATGACACGGACTTTCTCGCCACGTGCCAAAGGAGAACTGTTCATACAAATTGCTTCATCGGAATAATCGAGCATGAAACGAAAACGAGCCATCTGCTCATCGGGAATAACGGCAGGAGTGCTTTCACCACGCATCACCATATAACGGCTGACCGTGGAAAAACTTAGAACTTCTTTGCGTTCTTTAGGATCAGCATGTACAAATACCATCATCGGAAGTAATACAGTATTGACTGCCTTACGACGGTCGCTCCATTGATGTACCTCTTGCTGGACAGGAACGAAAGTATCGATTCCCATCTTGAACAAACGCTCGGCAACCTTCTTCTCGTGATGCATACGAACCAGTGCTACATACCAGCGTTTTGAGTGTGCTACGCCTTCCCCTGTCCCACAACCGGGCGCGGCGCTAATAGACTTTTCCTTTGCAAAAATCATAATTTTTTACCCCATGTTTATCTGTTACTTCTTAGGTAACGGATAATACACATGCAGAACGCATACAACAGCAATAAAAAGGAAAAAAAACAACATGAGGGAAGAAAAGATATGGTTATTTGGACTTCAAGACAGACGCTTTTTGAGGTTAGGAAATAGAAAATCACAGAGCATGAAGAGCTTATTCCTCATGTTCAGAAACTTTATGTGGGTATATTTGAAAGAAAAAGGAAAAAAAGAAGTTTATTGCTTGTTTCCTATTATTATTTTTCTCTATCTTTGTAGCAAATAAAAATCCGTTACCTAAGAAGTAACAGATCAACGAAGTCCCTAAACCCTAATACTTTAGCTGAATCATTCAGAGTTCTCTAAAACCCTTCACGTAAGAATAATTCAATTTATTTACTTTTGTTCTTTCTTCTAATTCAAAGCCTTTTAAATAGATTTGCGTTGTCTTAATCGATTTGTGTCCCAGTGATTCGCTTATCATCTCGATAGGAACCCCTCTGTATTTCGCAGTGGTAGCCCAGGAATGGCGGAGCGTATAAGATGTGACAGACGACCGTATTCTCAGTTGTCTGGACAAACACTTCAAGTCATTATTAAACCGTCTCAAAGCCGTCTGATACTCGCGATATGCCTTTTCATCCGTTCTCTTATATTCTCCGCTCAATATTCGGAAAAGATAGTCGGGACGATTATCGGGATACTCCTTATTATATCCGTTGCACAAACGGGCAATGGCATCCTGCGCCGAATCCAAAATCTCGAGACTCATGGGCGTACCGGTCTTCATACGGTTGTACTTCAAAAGTCCCTGCTCGACGTTAGATTTCTCCAAATGGGCAAAGTCAACAAACGGCATGCCGCAAAACTGGAACAACAGGCTGGCAACAGCTTGTGTACGACGCAGTTTCTCCGTCTTAGGGTCTTCGTTAAGCAAGACATGAAGTTCTCGTATCGGAAGTGCCTTCTTCTGACGGGTATCAACCCCAGTAAAGACATCCCGGAACAGGCCGTACACATAAGGAGCTTGCCGACTATCAACCCCGCGGTTGTAGATACAACGTAACATACGCATGTATGTAGAAATCGTATTAGGCTTCAAGTGAGAAGCCGCCAAATAGTTACTATACGCCTTCAACGTATCGCGGTTCACCCTACTGAAGGTAATGAATTGACTTCCGCAAAATTTCGTAAAGGAACGGATAGCATGTTTGTACACATGAGCCGTTGAATAACGGCCCTCCCTTCGCAAACGATCTATATATTCGTTTGCACAATTAGTAAATTGCTTTTTCTTCATAAATAAATAATTACTTATCTAGTTGGTCATCAAATGACGGACGGAATATACCAAGATTATAGATAAAATAAGTTACTATTTCAGAATTACTCACTGTTTTCAACTGATTTTCGAATCTTTTCTAAAAAAAATAACAGGAACGATGCAGTATTCCGGGAATCTCTGCATTTATCCTATAAAGCCAAGAAATAAAAAAGATAATCAGACCTATATCATAAGACCTAAAACCTGAGCTTAACAAGTGGGGGAAAAAACAGAAAAGAGAGAGAGTTTTTTATTTAACGTCCCCAAAAAAGAAACCCCTGCTAACTTTGAAGTTGGCAGGGGTTTTATTTTTCATATTTCCGAAGGTCACTTCTTCTACTTCTTCTCCAAAAGCCTATCAATCGAATCTATAAAATCCAAAGCTAGAGGATAAAGTTCGTTCACTGTTTTCTGATCATGGCTGATAAAGTCTTCATAATCGCCAGAAGAACGTTTATTAAAAATCAGGGTATAAAATTTACCTTTCTCAACAGACAATTGTCCAGTAAGAATAAAATGCTTCCCCAACATTTGCCGTACCCCATCATGAGACTTAACAATAATCTTATTTGCAACCAACAATGCACTTGCCGCATAGAAACAAGCATAATACATCCTATTTATTGCAGTATTCCAATATCCTCTTTCACAATGATCTGCTATTTCATCCAGAGTACGTCTGGCATTCTCCATTCGATATGCCACAATAGCATTTCTCTCTTCATCTGTCATAATAGCGCAATCCCTTCTTTCATTACATTTTCATAAAAAGGAGTCACAACTTTTCCCCATATTTTCTTTGGCAAAATAAAAGGGTTTATTAAGATACCAGTTTCCAACTCTATTTTATACAGAGGATCTGTAATATTCAGCTCATCTTCCGCAGAAACATGCTCTTTATCCACCAATATCAATAAATCAATATCTGAATCAGGACGCGCGTCTCCTCTTGCTTCCGAACCATATAATTTTACTTCTACAGCCGGCACCATACCTTGCAAGGCTTTTTGTATTGCTCTTATCACTTTCGTACGTTTCATGCTTGATCCTTTTATCTAATATATACAAAGAAAGGGATTTTCTTTCAATAATCAAAAGATAACCCCCTCTTTATTTTAGAAATATATGCCTCAATACACTCCTACCAGCTTTTACAGTCAATAAGAGATTTACTTTCTGTTTATTAAAACTGCACTTGAAATACAGTTTTTACTTGCAGTATTTCTTAATCAGCTCATCCACGTTCGGATCCCCCAATTCTTTAGCTTTCTTGAAGTTTCCGCAAGCCTCGTCTGTCTTTTTCAACTGTATCTGGCAGAGTCCCAGCAAACGGTAGGCTTCGCCATATTTCGGGTCTGTTTTCAGGATATTATTCAGAATTTGAATGGCTTCCTCATAACGTCCTACACGCAGATTTACCACAGCGTTTTCAGCCTGATAAGTCAAGTCGGCCGGATTCAGTTCGACGGCTTTGGCAATATCGTCCAATGCACGTTGATACTGGCGCGCTTTCAAAGCAGCCTGTTCACGATAATAATAGAATACGTCGTTCACCTGACCGTTGACAGCTTTAAAATAAGCGTCATAGTCGAACATAGCGTTTCGTGGCTGGTCGGTGTTCATATACATCTGTGCACGTTCCAGCAGATAAGGAGCGAAGTCCGCCGTAATGGGTTGCGGGCAATGGGCGATACAGCTATCCAACAGCATCAAAACTTCTTTCGGGTCGGCTTTCATCAACTCTTTTGTTTTGGCAGCACTGAAGAACGTACCGGCAGAAGCGATATTGCTGGCATTTACTTTCTCGTAAGCAGCCAAAGCTCCGGCATAATCCTGTTGGGCAAATAAGATATCGCCTTCCAGTTGGATATAAACAGGCAGCGGATCGATAGTGACGGCCTGACGTACATTCTTCAAAGCAGTGTCATATGACCAGTCCTTATATGGTTTCTCCGGTTTCGACAGTTGGTAAGCGTACATCAGCTTACCTATATTATAATATACATCATCTTTCTTCTGAGCTACTTTCAACGCTTGGTTAAAGTCAGCAACGGCCTTATCGAACCAAGACTGGTCGTCCTTGCCTTTAGCTACGTAATAATTCGCACGGCGAAGATAACCATCCGCATTCATCGGGAACTGACGGATAAAATCATCCAACAGCTTTCCGTAATCTTCTTCCGACAGACTTGAAGAAGCCATGAACAGATATACCAATGCCTGGTCTTCCGTTTCGGGCAGACCTTTGCGGATACCTATGCTTTTCAGTGCCGCATCTCCCAAAGAAAGGGCACTAATCTTCTGTGACATGGCAAAGGCAGCTCCTGCGGCATAGCAGGTAGTCACCGTGTCAAGACCGGATGATTTCTGCGCAATACCGAACACCTGACCGTCCACATTCATCACCGGACAGCTCACCATCTTGTCTTTCATCTGCATGCTCAACGTATAGTAATGATACTCGCCGGCTACTTTTGAAACCTCTTTCACTTTACCCGATACACAAGCAATGCTTTTCTGTGTAGAATAAGGAAGCATCCACGCGTCGGCTCCCACTGCCGGAGCAGTATTCGCTACAATCAACGCAGGCACTTTCTTTTCGGTAATAGCTACGCGGAACTTGATAACATCATACATATCATTCGCTCCCAATATCGTGCTGACAGGCATTTGTTTGCCTTCGGCCGTGATAATCACCGCACGTTCGGCACCTTTAAAGAGAGAGTAGTCGGACAGAGCCAACCCATCTTCGGATACAAAAAATCCGTTTCCGGTATTCAGCATTTTGTCGTTTTTGTCGTAAGTCACCACAGAGAAGACAGCGCGTTTCGCCTTCTCTACCCATTTTGGGGTTTGTGCCATGCTCCCCTGTGCCAGGAAGATGAACAGTAAAGGTAGGATTAAAATCTTCTTCATATCACTCGTTATTTCTTTGTTTCACACCTTCGTAAATCAGGATACCGGCGGCAACGGACACATTCAGGGATTCGATGGTTCCCAACATCGGTATCTTCACCCATTCGTCGCAGAGTGCCAGGTTGTCATAAGACACACCCGTATCTTCCGCACCCATAATGACGCACACCGGCCCTGTATAATCAGCTTTCGTATAGTCATAGTCCCCTTTTTCGGTGGCAGCCACGATGCGGAAACCGCTATCTTTCAGGAATTTCAGCGTTGAGCGCAGACTCTGTTCGCGGCATACGGGAAGCGTATGCAAGGCTCCTGCCGAGGTTTTCACGGCATCGGCATTCACCGACACGCTGTTACGGGAAGGGATAATCACCGCGTCTACGCCGGCACATTCGCAAGTACGGGCAATCGCGCCGAAATTGCGCACATCGGTTATTCCATCCAGCATCACGAAAAACGGATTCTTACCCTGCTCAAACAAGAAAGGAACCATATCTTCCGTCTTCTGATAGGTCACAGAAGAAATGAAGGCAATCACACCCTGATGATTCTTGCGGGTGATGCGGTCGATACGCTCTACCGGAACACGCTGAACAGGAATCAGCAGACCATTCAAAGCCGCAAACAGCTCTTTAGAAAGTTCACTCTGAATGTCTTTCTTTACAAGGATTTTATCAATCTCTTTTCCAGCCTGAATGGCTTCTATCACGGCACGAACGCCGAAAATCATTTCACTTTTATCTATCATCGCGGTTATTTACTATTTTTCTATTTACCAGTTACTATTTGTTGGCTACTAATCGCTAATTACTATTTAACAGAGCTTTGGCATTGCTAAGGGCTGCTTCGGTCAGTGTGGCACCACTCAGCATATGAGCGATTTCCTCTACCCTCTCCCCGTCGGTGAGACGACGGATATGGCTGTTGGTTTCCGTATCACTATCCTTCTTATATACCTTATAATGCGCACATCCACGAGCGGCAATTTGCGGCAAGTGGGTGATGCTGATAACCTGGCGGTTCTGCTCGCCCATCTCCTTCATCATATCTGCCATGCGGTCGGCTATTTCGCCAGATACTCCCGTGTCTATCTCATCAAATACGATGGTCGGCAACTTCACGGCTCCGGCAATCATGGCTTTGATGGAAAGCATGACGCGGGCTATCTCACCACCGGAAGCTACGGAAGAGATATTCTGTAACATACCGTTCTTATTGGCAGAGAACAGGAAGCTGACCGTATCTTCTCCCTGCAAGCCCGGTTCTTTCTTGAGTCCCATTTCCACCAGAAAACGGACGTTCGGCATCCCGAGTGGAATCAATCGGGCGGCCAATTGCTTTTCCACTTCACGGGCAGCCTTTGTACGGGCTTTCGTGAGCAGTTCGGCATGTTGTTTTACTTGCGTATATTGTTCATCCTTGCGGGCGGTCAGTTCGGCTATACGTTCATCGTAAGAAGTGATGTCGGACAGCTTGCTGCGGTATTCTTCCGTCAACGCTATCAACTCGTCGAGCGTCTGCGCATGGTGTTTCTGTTGAAGGGAATAAATCAGGTTCAGTCGCTCGTTCACTTCGTCGAGACGCACGGGGTTGAACTCTACGGAGTCGCTTTGCGAAGAAACTTCGTGCGAAATATCTTTCAATTCGATATAGGCGCTTTCCATGCGTTCGGTAAGTTCCTTGGCGGGTTGGAAGACTCTTTGCAGGCTGTTCAGCGTGTTCAGGCTATCTTTCAGGGATGAAAGCAAGCCACCTTCGTCCGAGAAAAAGGATTGTTCCACCCGATAGAGTCCCGCCTTGATTTCTTCCGCATGACTCAACATTTCAGCTTCCTGTTCCAGCTCTTCCTGCTCACCTTCGGAAAGGTGGGCTTCTTCAAGCTGTTCCAGTTGGAAACGGATGTAATCTTCATCGGAACGGCTTTTCTCCGCCAATGACATCAACTCCGCCAGTTCGCGCTCGGTCTGCTTCCACTCTGCATAACGGGCATGGTATTTTTCCAATGCGGCGTCATTATGTGCCAGGATATCAAGCACGTTCAACTGGAAACCTTCTTTATTGAGCAACAGGTTCTGATGTTGTGAATGTACATCAATCAACTGTTCGCCCAATTCCTTCACCTGTGCCAGCGAAGCGGGAGTATCGTTGATAAATGCCCGGCTTTTGCCGGATGCCTGCACTTCGCGGCGCAGGATGCACTCCTCGTCATATTCCAGTTCGTTGTCCTCAAAAAACGGGCGCATACCATAACCCGATATATCAAAACGAGCTTCTATTATACATTTAGAAGCTCCACGGCGAATCGCCTTCACATCGGCACGCTGTCCCAACAGCAGTCCGATGGCTCCAAGAATGATTGATTTTCCGGCTCCCGTTTCACCTGTTATAACGGAAAAACCTGTGTCGAAACTAATATCCAGTTTCTCTATCAACGCATAATTCTGAATGTATAGTGAACGTAACATTGGGATAAGTTGAGAGTTAAGAGTTAAGAGTTAAGAGTTGAGAGTTTCAATTCATCAGACAGACGGTCGATGATATCCTGCGCTACTTCCGTTTTCGGTTTCAGCGGATAGTCCGTGCGGCCTTTCCGGTCGATGATACTGATTTTGTTTGTATCGTGACGGAAGCCTGCTCCCATATCGTTCAGCGAGTTGAGCACGATAAAGTCGAAGTTCTTGCGTTCGAGCTTTCCTTCGGCATTCTGCTGTTCGTTATTGGTTTCGAGAGCAAAGCCTACCAACAACTGGCCTTTCCTTTTCGTAGCTCCCAAACTGGCTGCAATATCTTTCGTTGCCTGGAGATGCAGGGTTAATTCTTCTTCCTTCTCCCGCTTAATCTTCCTGTCGGCTACCTTTTCGGGGCGATAGTCGGCTACTGCCGCGCAGAGGATAGCAGCGTCGGCATCAGAGAAGCAGGCTTGTGAGGCCGAATGCATTTCTTCCGCAGATTCCACGTCGATACGGTGAATACGGGAATGATTCGTCTCCAGTTGCACAGGGCCTGCTATCAGCGTCACTTCCGCACCACGGCGGGCACATTCTTCCGCCAGAGCAAATCCCATCTTTCCCGAAGAATAATTGCCTATGAAACGGACAGGGTCTATCTTTTCGTAAGTCGGGCCGGCCGTTATCACGATTTTCTTTCCTTGCAGTTCGTCGCTTGTCGAAAAGAATTCATCCAGCGCACGGATAATCGCTTCCGGTTCTTCCATGCGCCCCTTCCCTACCAGATGGCTGGCAAGTTCTCCCGTCCCCGGTTCGATGATATGATTACCGAACGAGCGGAGTATATCCAAATTCTTCTGTGTGGAAGGATGGGCAAACATATCGAGGTCCATCGCCGGAGCTACAAACACCGGAGCTTTGGCCGAAAGATAAGTCGTTATCAGCATATTGTCGGCTATCCCGTTTGCCATCTTGCCGATGGTGGAAGCAGTGGCAGGCGCAATCAGCATGGCATCCGCCCACAGGCCGAGGTCTACGTGGCTGTTCCACGTCCCGTCGCGCTGGGCAAAAAACTCGCTGATGACCGGTTTGCTAGTCAAAGCCGAAAGAGTGATGGGAGTAATAAATTCTTTTCCCGCCGGAGTAATTACGACTTGCACTTCCGCTCCCTGCTTAATGAGTCCGCGGATGATGTAGCAAGCCTTGTACGCGGCAATACTGCCGGTAATTCCAAGAATTATCTTTTTTCCTTTTAGCATTATTTTGTAATCAAATTACTCATTTCACGCAAACGGATTTTTGTCAACGTCGCCTTTGTATTCAGCGTGAAATCACTGTTCAAAATCCAACTGTAATATCCGGGGTCTTTCTTCAGGACCTCGGCTACAGACATTCCTTTGTATTTTCCGAAGTTAAACACTTCCACCCCGTTGTCGTCGTACACCATACGTCCGGCAAAGTCTACATTCTTGTTGTAGCTGGAGTAGTCGGCCAGGAATGCAATATCGTTCTCAAGGTCGGAATAGCGGTCGAGCTGTGCTTTCAGCACTTCGTAGGTAGCCCGTGTATCTGCTTCCGCGGTATGGGCATCCTCCAGATTCTTCTCGCAATAGAACTTGTAGGCGGCAGACAAGGTGCGTTGTTCCATTTTGTGGAAAATCACCTGTACGTCTACAAATTTGCGCTTTGTCATGTCGATGTCTACGCCGGCACGCAAGAATTCTTCGGCCAGCACCGGAATATCGAAACGGTTGGAATTGAATCCCGCCAAGTCGCAGCCTTCGATGTCACGTGCGATGTTTTTTGCCACTTCCTTGAAAGTAGGGCAATCCGCCACGTCGGCATCATAAATGCCATGTACTTCGGAAGATGCTTCGGGGATATGCATTTCGGGGTTGATACGCAAGGTTTTTGCTTCCTCATTCCCGTTCGGGTAAACTTTCAAATAACAGATTTCAACAATCCGATCTGTGTTGATATTGGTTCCGGTTGTCTCGAGATCGAAAAAGACGATGGGATTTTTCAGGTTTAATTTCATTTCTTGTTATTTTATTGAGTCACCACAGAGGACGCAGAGGACACAGAGGATAAATTTGAATATTTATTATTAAATAACCCTCTGTGTCCTCTGCGTCCTCTGTGGTGAATTAACATTAATCGTTCAGCATCATCGGCATCAGCAGCATCAACAGGTCTTCGTTCTCTTCCTGTTCCACAGGGATGATAACTCCGGCACGTGACGGGTCAGCCAATTCGATAATCACTTCGTCGGCCGAGATATTGTTCAGGATGTCGATAAGGAAAGTAGACTTGAAGCCGATGCTCATGGCGGCACCTGCATACTGGCACACCTGCGTTTCTTCGGCAGAAGTGGAGAAGTCGATGTCCTGTGCGGAAATCACAATCTGATTTTCCTGCACACGGAGTTTAATCAAACTGCTCGCTTGTGACGAGAAGATGGACACACGGCGCAAAGCACCTACCAACTGTTGGCGGTCTACGGTTACCTTGTGAGGGTTGTTCTGAGGAATTACCGAGTTGTAGTTCGGATAGCGTCCTTCGATGAGACGGCACACCATGCGGTACTTTTCAAGCATGAATACAGCGTTGCGTTCGTCGAATTCGATAGTCACAGTTCCCTGTTCTTTCGGCAGAAGGTTCTTGAGCAAGGTAGCCGGTTTCTTCGGAAGGATGAAGGCTGCGCGTTCGTTACCTTTGGCAGCTAACGTCTTGCAACGTACCAGTTTATGACCGTCCGAAGCCACCATTGTGATGTCTTCTGTTGTAATGTCGAAATAGATACCGTTCATCACGGGACGAAGTTCATCGTCAGCAGTGGCAAACACGGAGCGGTTGATACCACCCAGCAATACTTCAGCCGCCATTTCCACGCGGACTGCGTTGTCACCCAGTGTAGCCGACTGCGGGAATTCATCCGCATTCTGCCCCATCAGGCTGTATTTTCCGTTTTGGTACTGTACTGTGATTTCGTAATTGTCCGGATTGATGTCAAATGTCAACGGTTGTTCCGGAATCTCCTTCAGTGCATCAAGCAATGTTTTCGCTACTACGGCAAAACGCCCGTTTGTATCGCCATTCACTTCAACGGTAGTCACCATTGTCGTTTCGCTGTCAGATACGGTCACAGACAATGTTCCGTCTTCCAGTTCGAAGAGGAAACAATCGAGAATCGGCAGCGCATTTTTGGAATTAATCACACGGCTGATGGCCTGTAAATGGCTGGAAAGAGCAGTACTTGAAACGATAAATTTCATATATTTTCGTGTATTTAAGT
>PPYF01268375.1_pt1 | contig 14902 bp, 11 predicted proteins | sample 1559871 | NCBI WGS metagenome assembly PPYF01 (sample SAMN08240021, study PRJNA423297) | Human gut metagenome, whole genome shotgun sequencing project. | reverse complement strand
CCTTAATATTGATGCGTCCCTGACTCTCCTCGCGTACGCGATCGGCAAAATAGGTGCCGGCTAAGCCCCATCCCGAAAGTGCACCCGGCACTACGCTCATTTTGTACTCTGATTTATAGGAAGCGGCATCGGCGCTTGCAGAAAATACACCCAGGCATGCAACGGCTAAGGCCAAGGCACGAAGACAGCGTTTCATTAAACACTCCGTAAATTAAATATATTTTGATCCGCATATAACGGATCCGGACCTAAATGCAGAAAATTGCGTTGAAATACGCAAATGCTTAAGAAAACTCCCCGAACTCGCTTTCAGATGTATGAGAAAGGGCCGGCTCAGAGCTTGTGGCGCTACCTTTTTGAAAATTTTTTACTCTTCAAAAAAGTGTTTTGACTGGGATCTTCATCTGGTGAATGTTGATCTGATGGCATAGTTTTAACATAGTTTCTGCACTTTTTCAATGCATATGCGCAATTAACGGGCAAATGATCAATATTTAGGTTCTAAAAATAATTTTCACTTTAACTATGAGCTCGGCATGCGCTATGATGAAAGCAGAATTAATGAAGGAAGGTTTCAAATGCAATTTTCAATTTTTACCTCCGCATCATGGTGGCGCCTGCTTAATACGCGGGTCGAATTGCTGTTGCTTTTTTGAAACAAAAGACTGAAAGGACCCGCTGATGCGGGTTTTTTTTTGGGGGGGATCCGCACCCAGTCGGCATCTATACGGACACAAAAATGAAAAAAATATGTTTCGATACCAAATATATCCGTGACGTACACCTTTTTTATAAGGAGTATTGCCTAAAACCCGACACCATGCTTTTGGAATCGGCCGAGATCGTCGCCAAAACCGGCGTCAAAAGCTTAGCCGGCGTGCGCTGTGCCCTTAAAATTTGCTGCGACGATTTAAGGGTAACGGTAAAAGCCTTAAATGCAAACGGCAGGGATCTTTTATGCCTGCTTGCAAAGGAGCTTAAGGTTCCAAGCTCAAAGGATAGTCTTTTTGTCAGCTACGAGCGTCCCCAATCGGGCTTGGATGAAAATACCCGTCTTAAGGCACCGGGCCCTCTTGACGTGATGCGCGCCGTACGCAAACTTACCGCGTCCTGCGACGGGATCATGATCTCAGGCAACATCTCCTTTGATTTCATCAACAATTTTGAATACATAGGCGATGTTTCCAAAGGAGAAAACCCCTGCTCCGATTACACCTTTTTTGTCTTCGACCTGTCCCTTACCAGCAATCACATCGATAAGACCACCACCGTCAATGCCTTCTCCTTCGGCAAGGACAATTATGAGGATACGGCCCTTGAGGCGTTGCGACTTAGAGATCGCATCAATGATTTTGCCGGAGTTGACTGCTTAAATATAGACAAGCGCTGTGCCGTGGAATTTCATCCCGATCTAAACGACGATGAATTCGCCGCCATGGTAAATAAGATCAAGGAACACATAAGATGCGGCGATGCCTTTCAGGTGGTGCCATCCCGCACCTTCAGCGCCCAATGCCCCGATCCCTTCCTGGCCTACGAATATCTGAAAAAACTAAATCCCTCCCCCTATATGTATTACATATGCGATCCCAATTTCGTGATCTTCGGGGCATCCCCTGAATTTGCCGTGCGCTATGTCGCACAGGACAACACCGTGTCCATATCCCCCATCGCCGGCACCCGTACCCGCGGCATTGATAAGAACGGACAGCTGGATCGAGAGCTTGATTCCCGTATCGAGCTGGAGTTGCGTACGGATAAGAAGGAGGTATCCGAGCATCTGATGCTGGTTGATCTTGCCCGCAACGATCTGGCTCGTATCGCCAAAACCGGAACCCGCTACGTCGACAATATGTTGCATGTGGACAAGTATCAGGCGGTTATGCACTTGGTTTCCGATGTACACGCCAAGCTTCGCGACGATCTCGATGCCTTTAATGCTTATCAGGCTTGCATGAATATGGGCACGCTTTCGGGAGCCCCTAAGATCAAGGCCCACGAGCTCATCTACCGCTACGAGGGCAAAAAACGCGGATCCTACGGTGGCGTTGTCGCCATCATCGGCAACGACGGATCCTTTGACTCCTGCATCACCATACGCTCGGCCTTCGTTAAAGACGGCAAAGCTTACGTGCAGGCAGGCTGCGGCGTAGTCTACGACTCCGATCCTAAAAGTGAATGCCAGGAAACCGTAAATAAGGCCCGTTCAACTCTCACTGCCATCTATATGGCACTTGATACCCTTAATAAGCGCTGAGGATCAAAAAATGACTCAAGACGTTATTTTTATCGACAATTTCGATTCCTTCTCCTATAACCTCGTAGATGAGCTTTCGGTATTAGGACGCAAAGTATCTGTCTATCGTAACGATACCGCACCGAAAAAAATCATATCGCTGCTTGAAGAGAGCGCCCAATTAAATCATGATCCCGTATTGGTGTTATCCCCGGGACCTTCCTCCCCCGACGATGCCAACAACCTCATCCCCATCATCAAGGAAGCCCTCGGCAAATACCCCATGCTCGGTATTTGTCTCGGCCATCAGGCTTTGGGTCAGGTATTGGGAGGAAAGGTGGTAAGAGCCGATTCCATAGTGCACGGCAAAAGCTCGGACATAACTCATAGCGGGGACGGAGAATTTGCAAACCTCCCCAATCCGCTGAAGGTTGCCCGTTATCACTCCTTGGTGGTAAAGGATCTCCCCGCAAACGTTGAGATCACCGCCTCCTTTGACGGTATGTGCATGGCCATGCGCGAAAAAGCGCTTGGGATCATAGGATTCCAATTCCATCCCGAAAGCATCATGACCGCCTTCGGACGCAGTCTTTTGGATCAGGCTCTGTGTGAGCTCACAAAAAGTGCATAAATAACGGCCGACAGGGATCTATGCAGAGGGCTTTAATAAGCCACCTGCACAAAAAAAGATCATTTTTTTAAAACACTTTTAATCCCTAAAAAGCGGTATTAAAGTACAGATAAACGAACTTCAAACAGGATTTAAAAATGACGATTGAACTTATTTTCGCAAGCTGGTGGCCTCGCTCATAATGCGGGGAAGTATTGCTATGCTTTTTTAAGCTCATCGTCAGAAAACCCGCATCTTATGCGGGTTTTTTATTTATACGCTTTTACAAATTTTTAAAGGACACAAAAAAATGAAAGCCAATCTTGAAGCTTTATACAAAGGACAGTCTTTAAACGCCGAGGAAACTCGCAAGCTTTTTTGCGATATTTTCGCAGGCAACACCGATCCCGTGGTTTTATCCTCCTTGCTGACCGCCCTTAAAATGAACGGCTATACTGCCGAGGAAATAGGCGGAGCCGCCTCCGCCATGATCGATGCCGCCGTCCCCTTCCCCCGCAATCGTGCGATCGAGGTGGGTGAAATCGTAGGTACCGGCGGCGATCGCTTAAGCACCATCAACATCTCCACCATGGCCGGGATCTTATGCGCCAGCATGGGCTTGCATGTGGCCAAGCACGGCAATACCGCCGTCTCCTCAAAATCAGGAGCCTCCGACGTACTTACCTCCTTGGGCTATGACATACGCTGCTCGGAGGATAAGACCCTAAAAAATCTTGAACAGGAAGGCTTTGCTTTCTTCTTTGCCCAGATCTTCCATAAGGGTATGCGCTTTGCAGCTCCCGTAAGAAAGGCGCTCGGCACCTCCACTATCTTCAATATATTAGGACCTCTGACCAATCCCGCCCGCGTAGATTACGAGCTTTTAGGCTGCTATGATCCCGCCCTGCTCCACACCTTGGCCCGTGCTCTTCATCTGACGGGCGTAAAGCGTGCCATGGTCATCAACGGCAACGGCATGGATGAGATCTCCATCTTCGGTAAGACCAAGGTGGCCGAGCTTAAGGAGGACGGCAGCGTCGACGAATATGAGCTCGACAACAGCGATTTCGGCATCGCAGGCGATTTCAACCAAAAAATGCTTGAGGGCGGTGATGCCGATCACAACGCGGAGGTAGCCAAAGAAGTACTGGCAGGACGCGGAAGCGAGGCGCAAAAAGCGGTGGTTGCGGTCAATGCCGCCGCTATGCTCTGCCTTGCACAAAAGGTAAAATCCTTAAAGGAAGGCTATTCCATGTCAAGGGATGCGCTTGCAAGCGGCAAGGCCTATGAAAAGCTTCAGGCCGTCTGCACCGTCTCCAAGGCCGGCTGATCCTAAAGCCTTGAAAACTTATAAAACAAGGTTTGATCATATAATGTCGATTTTCTTGTGATCATAAAAGGACTTATGCCCTTAAATAGAATGCGGCTTCGGGCTTCGAACAAGGCTTGATGCCGCCTTTATAGAGACAACAAAGCAGGTTCAGTATGTTACAACCCCAAGTGCTCACGGCCAAAGCCGCCTCCTACCCGGGACTTAACGTTGCGGGTATCGAAGGCACCGTGCTTGCAACCATAGTCAATAAGAAGTGCTGCGACGTCGAAAAGATCGACGTAACCAAGCTGCCTAAGCGCGAGGTTTCCCATCGCTCGCTCTTTAAAGCCTTAAAGGGCGGTAGCGGACGTTCCTTCATACTCGAATGCAAAAAGTCATCCCCGACACTTGGAGATTTCTGTAAAGATTTCAACCTTGATCGCCTTATAGACTGCTACGAAAGACACGCCGCGGCCGTTTCGGTATTGTGCGAGGAGCATTTTTTTAAAGGCTCGCTTGAATATTTAAAGCATGTGCGTGCGCACACCTCTTTACCTGTGATCTGCAAGGATTTCATCATTTGCAGGGAACAGCTGGAGGCGGCAAATTCCGCAGGTGCAGATGCCGTGCTGCTCATGCTCTCGCTTTTGACCCATGAGCGCTTTACGGAGCTCTACGATCATGCAAGGAGCCTCGGACTTGAAGTTTTATGCGAGGTCGATAGCGAGGATGATGCCCGCTTTGCCGCCTCCCACAAATTGCCGATCATAGGGATCAACAACCGCGATCTGCGCATTTTAAAAATCGATCTTGAAAATGCCAAAAAGCTCTCCGTCCTGTTACCGAAGGGATGCGCCGTAGTATCCGAATCGGGCATAAACAGCTATGCTGATCTCAGATCCCTAAGCCCTATAAAAAGCTTTTTGATAGGATCTTCTCTCTCCGGATCCAAGAACGTCTACTTTGCGGCCAATTCCATGCTGTACGGCCTAAACAAGGTATGCGGGATCAGGGATGAGGCGGCCTTGGATGCGGCCATTGCCGGGCATGCCTCCATAGCCGGGCTCATATTTGCCAAGAAATCCCCGCGAGCGCTTGATCCGGAGACGGCGGCTCTTTTGGTAAAGCACGGCCATCCTTATATCGACTTTGCCGCAGTCTTTGTCGATGAAGATCTTGACGAGATGGTACGCATTGTAAAGAAAACGGACGTCGATTACATTCAGCTTCACGGACATGAGAGTGCGGAACTAATAGCGGCTCTGCGCAGAGAGTTGCCCGATGTAAAAATCATTAAGGCTTTGTGCATCAAAGGCAATGACGATTTCAAAGCCTATTTAAAATACGAGAAAATTTGCGATCTTATGTTGCTTGACTCAGGAAGTCCCGGATCCGGAACCTCCTTTGCCTGGGGAGAGATCCCCGCATATATTGATAAAACTAAAGCCTTACTTTCAGGCGGCATTGGCATTGATAACATCCACAAGGCTCTCGATCAGGGCTTTTGCGGCTTGGATATGAATTCACAGCTCGAGTGCGAAAAGGGAATTAAAGATCCTGCCCTTATCAAAAAAGCGCTCGACATCATCAAGGAATATATTCATTAAAGGAAATTAAAATGACGATACTCAATCCTTTTTTCGGAAAATACGGCGGTCAATACGTACCCGAGGTTTTGATCCCGGCTCTTGATCAGCTCGAAAAAACCTTTGTCGAGGCTATAGACGATCCCTCATTTAAAAAAGAGCTTAATGATCTGCTTTGCAAATACGCAGGACGCCCTACCCCTCTTACTCTTTGTCGTAATCTTACGAAGGGCACCAAAACCAAGATCTATTTAAAGCGTGAGGATCTCCTGCACGGTGGAGCGCATAAGACCAATCAGGTTTTAGGCCAGGCCCTTTTGGCAAAGCGCATGGGGAAAACGCGCATCATCGCCGAAACCGGAGCCGGACAGCACGGCGTGGCAACAGCCCTTATCTGTGCGTTGCTCGGCTTTAAATGCTGTATTTATATGGGCGTTAAGGACACCGAGCGCCAACGCCCCAATGTCTTCAGAATGCGCCTCATGGGGGCTGAGGTTCATCCCGTAACGGTAGGAGCCGGTACCCTGAAGGAGGCTTGCAATGAAGCCCTGCGCGATTACGCAGCCAACTTTGAAAACACTCACTATATGATAGGTACCGCCGCAGGTCCTCATCCCTTCCCTACCATAGTACGCGAATTCCAAAAGATCATAGGTGAGGAAATTCACCGTCAGATCCTGGAGGAGGAGGGACGTCTGCCCGATGCCTGCATCGCCTGCGTAGGCGGCGGATCCAACGCCATAGGCATGTTTACCGATTTTCTTGACACCGACGTTCCGCTTTTCGGCGTAGAACCTGCAGGCAAGGGACTTGATTCCGGAATGACCGGTGCCACCATCCAGCGCGGAAGTGACGGAATATTCTTCGGAGCCGTATCCAAGAATCTGCAGAATGCCGACGGACAGATCAACGAATCCTATTCGATTTCCGCAGGTCTGGATTTCCCTTCGGTAGGACCTCAGCATGCCTATCTTGATTCCATTGGCCGCGTACATTATGTGGGAGCTACCGATAACGAAGCCTTGGAGGCCTTTGCCCTTTTATCCGAAAAGGAAGGCATTATTCCCGCACTTGAATCGTCTCACGCTTTGGCCTATGCCATCAAGATGATGCGCGCTCAGCCGGATAAGGAGCAGATCCTGGTAGTCAATCTTTCAGGACGCGGCGACAAGGACATTTTCAGCGTCCAGGACTATTTTGAAAAGCTCGGCGCCATACGCGACGACGGCACCATCGATCCCACGGTGCTCAAGGATTGATTAAGGAGAGAAAAATGGAAAAACGTTTTGAAAAGCGCTTTGAGGCCCTGGCTGCAAAACACGAAGGCGGATTCATGCCCTTCGTGACTCTCTGTGATCCAGATTATGATACCTCGCTTAAGATCCTGCATGCTCTTATAGAGGGCGGTGCCGATGCGCTGGAATTGGGCTTTCCCTTCTCCGATCCTTGTGCCGACGGACCTGTGATCCAAAAGGCCGACAAACGTGCCTTAAGCTCTGGAACCGTAACTAAAGACTATTTCTCGCTCATTGCCAAAATGCGCAGTGCCTATCCCGATCTGCCCATGTCCATACTCGTTTATGCCAACGTAGTTGCAGCTCACGGCGTGAACAACTTTTTCAAATTGGCTCATGAGAGCGGTCTCGATGCCGTTTTGATCCCGGACATTCCGGTAAATATGCTGGAGACGGGAGAGAACTTCCTAAAATGTGCCGCTGAAAATGAAATTGATACGGTACTGATTGCACCTCCCAATGCCGACGAGGAGACACTCGATCGCATCGCCGAGCTTTCGATGGGCTATACCTACGTGCTTTCCCGCTTTGGGATCACCGGTACCGAAAATACCTTCGGTCGCCCGGTAAAGATCATAAAACGCCTCAAGGAGCTTGGCGGTGCCCTGCCCATTCTAGGCTTCGGCATTTCAACTCCCGAGCATGTTAAAGCCGCCCTTGAAACCGGTGCTGTCGGAGCCATCGCCGGATCGGCCTGCGTCAAGATAGTGGAGAAAAATTTAAACAACGTCCCGCAAATGCTCAAAGAGCTTAAAGATTATGTAGCCTCAATGAAGGCTGCCACCAGATCTTAAATTGCAGAGTAATTTGAAAAAGATGCATATATCATGGTATGTGCGTCTTTTTTTTATTCTTTTTTTAGAAATCTTTTCACCTCAGAGATCATACAACCACACGAATTTTGCAAGGTTTTTTTTAGAAATATAACGAAGTGATCAGATCAGTTTTAAGGATTCTGTACGTTTTTTTCAAAATTGCGCAAACGTTTTAAGTCTGAATTTTCACTCTTTTTTCTCAACTCTAAAAAAAATTTAAACAACAAACGTCTGATGAATATTTTAAATTTGTGACAGGTATTTCATTTTATTTTTTCAAAGTTGAGTAAAGTTAACTCAGCCGAAGAACTTCGGTGGATTAAATTTTTAAGTCAGGAAGAGAACTCTTATGTTGAATTTGAAAAAATGCTTGGTCGCCGCCGCTGTGGCCGCTTCCTTCACCGCTGCTTCTTTAGCCAATGCAGCCGACACCTTAACCATGAAGATGGGCTTCGTTGATCCTGCTACCTCAAGCTATGCTCAGGGCGGTCAGAAGTTTGCCGACGAGCTGGCAAAATTGACCGACGGTAAGATCAAGGTTCAGGTTGTAGCCGGCGGTACCTTGGGCGGCGAGCGTGAGATGTACGAAGGCGCACAGATGGGCACCATGGACGTCATCACCATCGTGAATACCGTTTTATCTCAGTTCATCCCCGAACTGACCATTCTCGATCAGTTGTTCCTCTTCGACAACGAGGCTCAGGCCCACGCTGCCGTTGACGGCAAACTCGGTGAGTTGCTGGCTAAGAAGGCCGAGGAACAGGGCGTTCACATTATCGGTGCTTTGGAGTCCGGCTTCCGCGACACCTTCTCCAAGAACCCCATCGAGAAGCTTGAAGACTTCAACGGTATGAAGATCCGCACCATGGAAAACAAGATGCAGATCGCCGCTTTCAACGCCTTGGGCGCCATTGCTACCCCTATGCCTGCCACCGAGCAGTACACCGCTTTGCAGCAGGGCACCATCGACGGCTGTGAAAACGCTGTCGGCAACATGCTGATCAACCGTTACTACGAAGTGATCAAGAATGTTACCAATACTCACCACCAGTTCACCTACATCTTCGTCGGTATCTCCGATCGTACCTGGAAGAAGATCCCTGATGAGTTCAAGCCTAAGGTATACGAGGCAATGAAGACCGCCGTTGCATGGCAGCGTAACAACCTCAAGGAGATCAACGACAACGCCAGAGCCGAGCTCGTCAAGAAGGGCGTAACCTTCCACGAGATCGATCGTGAGTCCTTAAAGGCCAAGGCTGTTCCTGCTCTTGAGAAGCTGGCTGCCAACGTTCCTCAGGAATGGGTTGACGCTTACAAAGAAGCAGTTGCATCTGCCAAGTAACTTTGAGCGTGAATAATAACTACGCATAAATCATACGGAGAGCACTGCGGTGCTCTCCTTGTTGTTTTCTCACGGACTATTAACAATGAATTCCATAGCACGCAATTTGCAGCGACTTGAGAACGTGATCATAGCCGTCTGCTTTATCGTAATGTGCCTGGCTGAATTCGGTCAGGTTGCCAATCGCAACGTTTTCCATCTGCCTATTTCCTGGTTTGATGAGCTTGCCCGCTACTGCATGGTTTATATGACCCTGCTTGCAACCGAGGCCGGTCTTCGTGACGGATCTCAGATTGCCATTACCGCGGTAACCGACAAATGCCCCGCTCCCATAAAGCGCGTATTGCAGCTTATTGTGAAGGCCATAATTATCGCCTTCTCTATCATGATCACCATGACCTCCTATGATCTCGTGGTAAAGCAGGTTGTAACCGGTCAGGTTTCGGCAGGTTTGTCACTGCCCATGTGGATCCCCTACATGATCCTGCCTTTGGCATTTGCCTTCATCACCATTGTTCAGGCTCTCGCATTCATCGCTTTACTGAGAGCTCCTCTTAAAGCTGAGAAAAAGGAGAACTGATAAATGACTGCTTTGATCCTGTTCGGCTGCTTCCTTTTAATGCTCGTGATCGGTGTTCCCATCGCTTTGGCTTTGGGTGCTGCCACCGCCATAACTCTCTTCTATATCGACATGCCCGTGATCGTGGTCGCCCAGCGTATTTTCACCGCTTTGGACTCCTCGGGCATCATGGCCATTCCCTTCTTCGTGCTTGCAGGTAACCTCATGACCCGCGGCGGTATTTCAAGAAGGATCGTCGATCTGGCCAACTCCGTAGTCGGCGGCGTACGCGGCGGATTATTCTACGTAATGATCATTTCCTGCGGCTTCTTCGCCGCTCTGTCAGGCTCCGCTCCTGCCACCGTGATCGCCATCGGCTCCATGCTTTACCCCGAGATGATCAAGCGCGGCTATCCTAAAGAGCGTTCTGCCGGCTTACTCGCCGTAGCAGGCGGTTTAGGCCCCATCATCCCTCCTTCAATCATCATGGTGGTTTACGGTACCATTACCTCCTCCTCCATCGGTGATCTGTTCAAGGGCGGTTTGGTTGCAGGTATCATGATTGCCGTCGTACTGGCCGTAGTATCCATCTTCCTGTCGACCAAGGAGCAGTGGCCTAAGTCTGAAACCAGGCTCTCCTTCACCGAGTTCTGCAAATCCTTCTATAACGCCTTCTTAGCCGTTATGCTGCCGGTCATTGTTTTGGGCGGTATTTACTCAGGCTTGCTCACTCCTACCGAGTCCGCAGCCGTCGCTACCGTTTATGCCTTTATCGTAGGCGTATTCGTATATCGCGAGCTGCCGCTTAAGGATCTGTGGAACGTGATCATCGATTCAGGACGCGGTTCGGCTATGGTGCTCTTCATCATCGCCACCTCCACTGCCTTCTCCTGGCTCTTCACCTATGCCGGAATTTCGCAGACTCTCATCGATCTCATCAACTCTTGGAATTTGTCAGCCACCATGTACTGCGTGATCGTAGCCTTCGTACTACTGGTATTCGGTACTTTCCTCGAGGGTATCGCCACCTGCGTGCTGCTCGTTCCTCTGCTCTGGCCTGTTGCTGAGTCCTTGGGCATCAACGTAATTCACTTCGGTCTCATCGTTTCCATCTCCAACGTGATCGGAACCATGACTCCTCCGGTAGCTGTAAACCTCTTTGCGGCCTCCTCCGTAACCAAGCTGACCATGGGTCAGATTTCAAAGGGCGAGATCCCCTTCTTCATTGGTTACACCTTCGTGTTCTTCCTCATTGTGTTGGTACCTTGGTTCTCAACCTGCCTCATTTGAGTGTAGAAATACCATATTCAAAGCGGCTCCTGCGGGAGCCGTTTTTTTTTACGTTAGGTTTTTAAAGAAAAAGAAGCGAAGCCGGACAAGCTGGCTTTCGGATCAAAAAGGCCCCGCAACATTTCTGCTGCGAGGCCTAAGACAAAAAGAAAAATTAAGCCTTCAGATAAGCGCTTACATTCTTTTCAATGCGATCTTGAATATTCTCGCTTTGAGTCTTAACGAACTTCTCTCCGGTGATGTGCTCGTAAAGCTCGATATAGCGATCGGAAATGGATTGTACGATCTCATCGGTCATCTCGGGAACGCTCTGTCCCTCCTGCCCCTGGAAGCCGTTATCCATCAGCCATTCGCGTACGAATTCCTTGGACAATTGCTTTTGAGGCTCACCCTTTGCAAAGCGCTCCTCATAGCCGTCCTTATAGAAATAGCGGCTCGAATCGGGGGTGTGGATCTCGTCCATAAGATAGATCTTACCGTCGTGAGTACCGAACTCATATTTGGTATCCACGAGGATAAGCCCGCGTTTTGCGGCGATCTCGGTTCCGCGCTTGAATAAGGCCAAGGTATATTTTTCAAGGAGAGCATATTCCTCGGGAGTGGCCAGACCGCGCTTTAGGATCTCTTCCTTGGAAATGTCGGCATCATGCTCGCCGATCTCAGCCTTGGTGGTGGGAGTGATAATAGGCTCGGGGAATCTCTCATTTTCCCTCATCCCCTCGGGAAGCTTGACGCCGCAGATCTCACGTACCCCGCTCTTATAGGCGCGCCATGAGCTGCCGCAAAGATAGCCGCGAACGATCATTTCAACGGGAAAGCCCTTGCACATTACGCCGACGGTGACGTTGGCATCAGGGGTGGCGAGCTTCCAATTGGGGCAAATATCAGAAGTGGCGTCCAGGAAGTTGGCAGCGATTTGATTTAAAACCTGTCCCTTAAATGGAATTCCTCTGGGAAGAATGACATCGAAGGCGCTGATACGATCCGTAGCCACCATCACCAACTTTTCATCGTTGATATTGTAGACGTCGCGGACTTTTCCGTGGTAAACACTCTTTTGGCCCTGAAAATGAAATTCGGTATTAGTTAAAGCGTTGTTCATCTGACTTCTTCCCTTGAAATAAGGTATCTCCGGTGTCAAAAATTAAGTATTGCCCCTAAAAGGCGGCATATGCATCAAAAAGCCGTTGATAACCATGCTTAGGATGCGGTCTAATATTATAGCATTTACGCCACAATGCGGAATTTTCTGCACTGTATATGTTCGGCTAAATTTCCGCTGTGAAGGCAATTCTTCATGACCGCCTTTTGCTTTTATAAATTTTTTACCCCTCTTTAGGATACGAAAAAACAACGGTTCGGAGTAAAATACTGAGGTTTCATCACCTCAATCAACGACCGAAAATGCACGATCAAAATCATAAAACCACAAGTCTTCAACGTCATCTCAGCTTTTCCCTAAGCGGGATCCTCATCGGTATGCTCTGTTCTTTTTTGATCATGAGCATCGGGCGATTATGCTTTATTCATAGCTTCACCTATGAAGCCGTTGTCAAAACCCTGCATACCGAGGTCTTTTTAAATTTCGTTGAAAAATGCGTGCTTTTTGACGTGAAATACGCTGCGCAGGCCTTTCTGCCCGCCCTGGTAGGCGCCTTCTTTTTAAGCTTCAGACCGTATCTGCGCAGGCTCTATGCCAAAATCTTTTGGCTTTTAAATCTTACGGGCTTTCTCTACGTACTGCTCTTTACCGTCATCAATTACTACTACTACCTGACCTACAGCCGTATCATCGATGTCTTCTTCTTTTCGTTCCTAAAAGAGGATCCCATCGCCACCCTTAAAACGCTGTATCAGGACTACCCGCTGTTGCAGGGATCGATAGCATTGGTCCTCGCAACCATAGCTTATATGTGGATCTTTCCAAGGTTGCAGACAAAACTTGCAGACAGGCTTTATATTCCTAAATCAGGCTTCAAAAAAATATGCTTCGTATTTTGTCTGACCGCCCTCTATGTCCTGGCCATACGCGGATCCTTAGGAACCTTTCCCCTGCGTCAAAACAGCTCGCAGGTATCCTCCGATCCATTGGTAAATCTGTCGGTTCCAAACGGTCCTGCCGCCTTTCATTGGGCTCGCGGCTGGGCAAAGCAACAGGCCATCATACCCGAGATCTCCATTGCCAAGCTACAAGACGACTATGCCTTTTTAAACGTCAAGATCGATGAAAACTCCCTTTATGATCCTCTGCTCTTTACCACCGCTAAAAATGAATTTTTAGAAAGCAATCCGCCCGATATCGTGATCTCGGTACAGGAGAGTATGAGTACCCATATGTCACTTTATGATGACGAGCAAAAACGCGATCTTTTAGGCAGACTGCGCCCGCATATCAAAGAGGACATCTTTTTCAATAATTTCCTCTCCGAGGGTAACGGCACCATGGATTCGCTTATACGCATGCTGCTCTCCACCCCCGATCTCAATTTATCCACCTCTACTCAGGGAGGACGCGATTACGTCACCAACGCCCTAAGACCCTTTAAGGAAAAGGGCTATAAAATAGTATTCATAACCGGATGTCAGGGCTCGTGGCGCGATATGAGCAATTATTTTTTGCGCATAGGCGTAGATGAGATCTATGAGGAGAACACCCTGAAGCGGTGGTATCCGGATGCCACGAGCTTTGCCTGGGGAGTTGACGACGAGTATATGTGGCGCGGGGTGCTGAAGGTTTTACGTGAAAAGCATCAAAGTCCCCTTTTGATCCTAACGCTTTCGATCTCCAATCATCCGCCCTTTCGCGTAGCCGCAAATGTGGAGCCTAAAACCATTGCCTTAACCGAGGAGGAGCTAAAACGCTTCCCCTACCCGAACACCGCCACCTTATTTGCAACCTTCCGTTACGCCAACGATCAGCTGGGAGCCTTCATTTCCGAAATAAAAAAGGACGAAACGCTCTCAAAACGCACCTTCCTGGCTGTCACGGGTGATCACAATATGCGCGGCATAGGCTATGACGCACATCCTGACGAAATGGCGCTGGGACACGCCGTCCCCTTTTATATGTATATTCCGAATGCATACCGTGATCACGACAGCATAAACTACGATCCTAAGCATTGGGGATCACAAAAGGACATTTTTGCGACGGTTGCCGCTCACACCTTAAGTGAGGGACGTATGTATACCTTCGGCTGCGATCTGCTCGGAAATGACAAGGACTGCAAATTCCCCTATGCCTACAACAACAATGCGGCCGTACCCTGGGATGGAAATTATGTGTGCAATATTGCCGAGGGATTTGATTTCAAGGCGTTGAAATTAACCGGCAAGAACGATCTGCGCGCCTATACCGATCCCAAGCTTGATGCCGCGCAGGCCCCCCTTTGTCAAAAAGCCGAGGCCCTGTCCGTATTGCAACGCGATCTATATTTTTATCAGGCCAAAAAAGGACCGATGCTGAAAAAATAAGCTTTCGATTTACAGAATAAGCGGCAAATTGTATACTTTTTAGAGCTTAGATTTAAAAATAATACGGCGTTTGCAGCGATATGAGGCTAACGCCGCATTTTTTTGGGCTTAACAGTGTAAAATTATCATTTGTCGATGACTGCAAAAGCCTTATTTAAGCGCAATTCCTTTGTTAAAAGCATAAAGGCTTTGTTAATAAAATCAGGCGGCAGTGTTCCGTTGCCTCCCGTATAAGCTGTACGGCAAACAAAGGGAGCAAGCTTGGGATCTTTTTAGGATCGCTCTGACTCGCTTGCACCGTTGCAAAGCGTATGTCAATTTCGACTATAGCCATAACAAAAATAATTATGTCAGCTCAGGAACAAAAGTACCGTACCTTCGGT
>PPYF01621471.1_pt1 | contig 14906 bp, 12 predicted proteins | sample 1559871 | NCBI WGS metagenome assembly PPYF01 (sample SAMN08240021, study PRJNA423297) | Human gut metagenome, whole genome shotgun sequencing project. | reverse complement strand
CTTTTTTTGTTTCCTTTTTGCCGTGGCGGTAATCTGTCAAGGCCGTTTGTCCCTTGGTAAGGGAGTGATTAAAAAATGAATTACTTGCAAGCCAGATATATACAAAATATAAGCAGCGAGAAATGAAACAGAAATGGAAGAAAGCAACATCTTACTAAAAAATAATTTTAAGATTACTTGCAGATAAACAACATATTGAATATCCTTGTAAATATGATTAAAGAGATAAATGTATTTTTATTCCGTTGTATGAGGAAACTGGGAATGCAGTCCTTATACTATCGATTGCTCTATCCCTTTTATCACTCTCCTTTCGCCAGGACAGAGAGAGAATATATAGAAAGGGCATGTGACCGTTTGTATACACTTCATCCGGATGTGGGCCAATCCTCTTTGTCTCAAAATAAATTGGAACGACCGTTTCAATACGATTTACAGATTATTGTACCGGCTTATAATGTAGAATCATATATAGCAGAATGTATAGATTCCATATTGGCGCAGCGCACATCTTTCCGCATTCTCGTTACAGTAGTGAATGACGGCTCTACCGATCAAACCTTTTCCGTCTTGCAACGCTATGCAGACTGTCCGGAGATATGCATAATCCAGCAAGAGAATAAAGGATTCTCGGGAGCAAGGAACGCAGCTTTGAAACATATTCGTGCATCTTATATTATGTTCGTGGATGCGGATGATAAACTACCAGAAGGTGCCGTTGAATCTTTGATGCGTTCGGCACTGCGTACGGATGCAGATATCGTGGAAGGCGGGTATAGCCGCTTTGTGGGAGAATGTACGACTTTTACTTTCCGCCATTCGGAGAGTTTTACCCGGGATTGGAGCATATTGTATGGATTCCCGGTGGGGAAAGTCTATAAGTCTTGGTTGTTTGAGGACGTGGTTTTTCCATTGGGCTATTGGTTTGAGGATACAATTTGTATTTATCTCCTCTATCCGCGTTGCAAGGCTGTAGCTACCATAAAGGATGTTGTCTATTTGTATCGGCAGAACGAACAAGGTATCACTTTTACTTCTCGGGGGAATATCAAGACGTTGGACGCTCTATGGGTGACCCGCCGTTTGTTGGCCGACAGCAAGCGGATGGGAATTCCTGCTACACAGGCTTTGTATGACATGTTGTTGTTGGATTTAAGCGTGAACCTGACCCGTTTTGTGACTTTGGATGATATGGTTCATCAGGATGCTTTTATGGTCAGTGCGGCATTGTTGCAGGAATATTTTCCCCGTTATCGTACGGAGAACATTCGCCTGCGTCCTTTGGAACAGGCTTTTCTCCATTACGATTACGGGGCTTACAGGCTTTATGGCAAATGCTATCTCGGAGTGTGAAATAGTTGCATGCCATCCTTGGCTCTATGGACACATGACCTTCCGGCCTTCGATGATGTAGATGCCTTTTTTCATCTCTTTTACAGGGCGTCCGGACAAATCATATACTGATTTCATGGTCCTATTCCCGTGGTGACGGACCGGTTCGATAGACGAACCGCCTTCTCCGGTGGAGAAATCGGTCACCCTGTTGCTCATCGTGTTCAACGCTCTGACATCCGTTGTTTCCAATGCCCGATTGTATAGGATAAGGTCGTCCATCCTCACGTCCACGGAACCCCAGAAAGAACCGTAGCCCAAATAGAAATTGGGGCAGGACTGGATGAAATCCATGACCTTATTATAATCGAAGTCCTTTGCGTCCGTAATATCGGAGCCATTACAGTACCCGACATATTCAACGTCACGTATCCTGCTTCCGTTGACATATATGCAACAGCCTTCTGTACGTGAAACAGTGAGCGTGACCTGACTCCATTTACCGATAGGAATTCGTTCGGAGATAATACTACCAGGATGGTTGATGTCGAACCAGTCTTTGCCATTGTTAAAGCCTACGTACGAATTGCCTGTAAGGTACAACCGGGTGTTGGCCGCAGGATTATAGAAAGACCATATTGCATCCCACGGAATGTCGTCGGTACGTTTCACCCATAAAGATACGGTCATACCTTCCAAACGCTCATTCCTCAGCGGATTGGGCATTTGTGTGTAGCTGCAATAGCCGCTTGCACCGAAATATTGGTGCAGGATGCTGCCGTTGCGTAAACTATCTTTTTCTAATGATGGTATGTCATTGCCGCCTTGCGACAAGCGCCTGGCCGTTTGTGTGTAGTCGTAGGCATTGACAAAAGGCTCCCGGTCGAAATCATAATATGCTTTTATGCCGCCGAGCCAGTCGCCGTCGGGCAGGGATTCCTTGCGGGCCGTGACGTGGAATGTATCAGTCCAAAAGTAGGCACCGCAGGACAGTTCGCAGGATAATTGCACGGGAACATCTTCCGTCAGGCCGGCCGGATTGTATCGTCCGGTATGGGAAACCACGTCCGGAGTGTCGGACTCCCATTTGGCGTTGACATTGATTTCCTTCTCCAGTCCATACAAGTCTATGTTGCGCGAGATGTATTGATTGTCCTTGACCGGAATGGCAGTCGTATTGAGTGTATAAGCCAAGGCATATTCGTTCTTCATCCGATATCCCCATACATTTGTTCCGTTGTCGCCACATGCAGTGAAACAGATGGCTTTGATGGTGGTCGGTTCCATTTGTTGCTCCGTTATGACTCCTTCGTAAACTGTACCGTTCAGGTTCAAGGTGATGTATGAATTGCCGTCATATATCTTCCAAGTTCCGCTGTATGCCCCTTCTACCTTCCCGTCTTCGCGGAGCAAGATTTCTGTGGGGGCGGCCTCTTCGTAGGCGGCATGGTTTTGCCCGTAGGGATGGGTGAGGACGTGATAACGGCCTGCTACCTCTTTAGAATCGAACCGTTGGGAAGAGGCAATCTGACGGTCGCCTGTCGTTTCTCCGTGGAACTCGAACGGAGCGGCTACGGGCCAACCGGAACGGTTCAGGAACAGTTGGTGCACACGAACCTGATGTTCCGCCGTCCCGTCATTGAATTTGGTATGGTAAACCAAGTAAGTGCGTCCGTCCTCTGCGGCAATCACGGAATTATGTCCTTGTGCACGTTCGCCGACATTCATAAATCCCCAATGGTTGTAGGCTCCCAATAGCTTTTCACCGCGATTGTCTGCATTGGGACCGTAATTAAGTTTCCAACTTGTGAAGATGGCATCGGTCCCGTTCATGTCCTTGTACGGGCCGTCCGGACGAGACGAACGGAATACGCGCATCTCGTATCCGCCGTTAGGTTCAAGCCCGCCATAGCTCATGAACAAGTAATAGTGGTCGCCGATATGTTCGATATAGGAACCTTCGCCCGATACATAACGACCGCCTGCGATTTTCTTTCCGAAGTACGGGTCGGATGTCACGTTGGCCCCTTTCGTATCGAAGTCCCCCGTATAAGTGACGTTGTAGTCCCGCAGACCGGTATTCGGATCTAATTGCAGGATATAGATTCCACCCGACCAAGAGCCGTACGACATCCATAACGTCCCGTCTTCATCGTAGAACACGCAAGGGTCTATGGCGTGCGGCCAATAATCTCCCCATTTTTCCTGTTTATACCGTGCGGGGAGGCTCGATTGCTTCCCGACGACTAATTCCAAGTCGGTTTTGTGGAAAGAGATGCGCTCGTCCGTGTCGCTGCGGAATCCACTGAATATTACAGGGCCTTGATAGACGTAAGGCCCCTCTATACGGTCGGCCGTGAGCAGGATGATACAAGAATTCCATTGCGGACCGTTCAAGCTGAGGTATTGGCACCACTTTCCTGACACGGGATTGTAAATAATGTCCGGAGCCCACATGTTGCCGTCTACGGTCCATGGTATTTCTTCTCCATTGGTACCGGTACCGGGAAGGGCGCAGTTCCAAGCTGCGGCATCGAAATTACCGAAATCCACCGTTTCGCCGTGAATGGTGATTTTCCGCGTTTGGTGAGTATGGAAAGCGTCCGCCGGAGCTACGTTGGACGTGATTGTCCCGTCCGTATCCACCGTGCCCCAAGGAAAGGACACCCCGGTCCAGTTTTGCAAATCACGGGTTTTGGCAGTAGCCATGTGTGAACCGAAGACGTAATACAGCCTGCTCCCCTCATCATAAACGATAGAAGGGTCGTGCACACTGGTGCGTTGCATGCTTATTGTGGAATATTTGCTTTTCGCATCCTCCGTAGTCATGGGAATCCGGAGAGTTTCCTCTTGTCCGTGCAAAGGCAGGAAATGGGATAGCGTAACTGTGAGCACCAGGCTTTTCAATAGGGAATAGAATACTTTTTTCATGACTTTAAATCAGGTTAATGGTTTTAAAGCACAAAACGCAACTAACTTTCCTGAAGTTAATTGCGTTTGTATTGAGTTGCGGAGGCCCGACTCGAACGAACGACCTCCAGGTTATGAGCCTGGCGAGCTACCAACTGCTCCACTCCGCGATGTGTTTCTTGATTTCGAGTGCAAAGATAGCGCATTTCCCCCGAACAGCCAAACAAATTGCGGATTATTTTCGTGAAAATGCGAATGTGACCGTCTCGTTGCCGATGGAGCGTTCCGTGTTCTTTATCTTGCAGCGGTGGCAGGCCGTCATTGGTCCTGTACAGGGATATAGTCTATTTGGCTTTCTTCGTCGGTGGCCTCCAGTTTGAAAATGACCGGCCGGAGACCGTCGTTACAACTACAGATGGCCATGCCCGGTTTGCTTATCCAATCGCTGTAGTAGAACGGTTCTTTCGTTGCGCCGTGGGCCAGCGCAAATACATATTGGTAAATCGCTTTCCAAGCCTCGTCGCAAAATCCGTCGGGTTTGGCATAGTCTGCATAAAACACCTGTCCTTCGCGGAGCATCGGGCAGGGCCGTAGTCCAGCCGCACCGTATTCCTTGGCCAAGTCCTCGTTGAACATTTTGCGGAGGACCGTAATTTTCACTTTCTTCATCCTGTCCTGTTTTTATTGTTTCTGCAGTCGGTGGGAAAGCCCAATCTGCCGTATGCAAAATTACGGAAAAAGCCGGTATGGCGGCAATAATTTCCATGTTAATTTGAGCCGGGCTTACCCGTTTCGGGTAAAAAGGGCAGGCTTTTTTGCAGGACAGAAACGAAAATTAAGGGGGAAATATTGCCTGCTTGCCGGATTTCGCTTACATTTGTAACAGTTATGACTGTTTCGAAGACAAGGACACGATTGGTGGATGTGGCGCGCGGGCTGTTTGCCAAGCAAGGGCTGGAGAATACGACGATGAACGATATTGCCGTAGCCTCGGGCAAAGGACGTCGTACGCTTTACACCTATTTCAAGAATAAGGAAGACATTTATTTTGCCGTGATAGAAACGGAGTTGGAGCATCTTTCGGCCCAGTTGTCGGAAGTGGCCAACAAAAGGATGGACTTGGAGGAAAAACTGGTGGAAATCATTTATGTCCATTTGCATTCCATTAAAGAGGTCGTGTTGCGCAACGGTAATTTGCGTGCCGAATTCTTCCGTAATATCTGGATGGTGGAGAAGGTGAGGAAACATTTCGACCAAAAAGAAACAGAGTTTTTCATCGGGGTGTTGAAGGAAGGAGTCGCTTCGGGTGAGTTCTCCATAGAGAACGTGGCATTGGTGGCCGACGTGATGCACTATTGTGTGAAGGGGTTGGAGGTGCCTTACATCTACGGCCGCTTGGGAGAGGGACTGAACAAGGCGGAAACGCGCCGTATGGTGAAGACATTGATACACCGCGCATTGCGGGGAGAACGTTGACAGATAATATATTTAACCATTAAATAATAAATTGATTATGGGATTATTGACAGGAAAGACGGCTTTGGTGACGGGTGCCGCCCGCGGTATCGGTAAGGCCATTGCCCTGAAGTTTGCCGCCGAAGGTGCGAACGTGGCTTTTACGGATTTGGTAATTGATGAAAACGGGCAGGCTACCGAGGCGGAAATCGCCGCTTTCGGCGTGAAGGCCAAAGGCTACGCTTCCAATGCGGCTGATTTTGCACAGACGGAAGAAGTGGTGAAGCAGGTGAAAGAGGATTTCGGCTCGATAGATATTCTGGTAAACAATGCCGGTATCACTAAAGACGGCTTGATGTTGCGTATGACGGAGGCGCAGTGGGACGCAGTGATTGCCGTCAACCTGAAGTCGGCTTTCAACTTCATTCACGCTTGTACGCCTATTATGATGCGCCAAAAGGGCGGTTCCATCATCAACATGGCTTCCGTGGTGGGTGTACACGGCAATGCCGGACAGTGTAACTATTCGGCTTCCAAGGCCGGTATGATAGCTTTGGCCAAGTCCATAGCCCAGGAGATGGGAGCCAAAGGTATCCGTGCCAATGCCATAGCACCAGGCTTTATCGAAACGGCCATGACGGAGGCATTGTCGGACGACGTGCGTGCGGAATGGTGCAAGAAGATACCTTTGCGTCGTGGCGGTACGCCGGAAGACGTGGCTAACGTGGCGCTTTTCTTGGCTTCCGACCTGTCTTCTTACGTGTCGGGACAGGTTATCCAGATTGACGGTGGCATGAACATGTAATCCGTATGGACGTAGTCTACGAAGACAACCACCTCATCATCGTCAACAAAAGCAGTTCGGAGATTGTACAAGGCGACAAGACCGGCGACAAGCCTTTGGCGGAGATGGTGAAGGAATACATCAAACAGAAGTACCACAAGCCGGGGAACGTGTTCCTCGGCGTGGTGCATCGTTTGGATCGCCCCGTGAGTGGCTTGGTGGTCTTTGCCCGTACCAGTAAGGCTTTGGCCCGGTTCAACGAAATGTTCCGTACGAAAGAAGTGCACAAGACGTATTGGGCCATTGTGGGGAATTGTCCGCCCACGGAAGAAGGGGAATTGGTGCATTGGCTGGTGCGCAACGAAAAGCAGAACAAGTCGTATGCTTACGACAAGGAAAAGCCCGGGGCAAAGAAAGCCATCCTCGATTATAAGCTTATCGGCCGTTCGGAACGTTATTTCCTTTTGGAAGTAGACCTCAAAACCGGCCGTCACCATCAAATCCGTTGCCAGTTGGCCAAGATGGGTTGCCCGATTAAGGGAGACCTGAAGTACGGCTCGCCGCGCAGCAACCCCGACGGGAGCATTTGCCTGCATGCCCGCCGTGTGCGTTTCGTTCACCCCGTATCCAAGCAAGAGATAGACGTGGAGGCACCCGTGCCCGAGGGCAATTTGTGGCATAGCTTCCAAAATGACAAATAGTCATTTTCTGGCTGACGAGAATGGCGTATTTGCAAGCCGGGACGGGAGCGGTCGCGAATAACGGATTCTCGCGCATCGGGAATCTGACGGAATGCTGCCTTTTGGTTTGGAAGCTTTCTTTTTGATATAGGATATGCCATGTCTTTCCGCATGGCTTTTTTTATGTGTATTCCCGTCGGGCGTTTCCGCTTTCGTTTTGTTTTTCTTTTTTGAGGCTGTCGGGCTTTCATCTACGTGGAAAAACAGGGTTTTCAGCATCTCTTCTCCACGGTAAGAAGTCGTTTTTCCGTCTTTTGGTACAGGTTGCCCGCAAGTTCTGCGGACATTGGAAAATCGCTTTCAGCCGAATGATTTCTCGTTCGGCTGAAAGCGATTTCGGGAAATGCCGCATGGAAGCAAAAAACGTCCTTTTTACATGGTTTTTTGTTAACGTTTGGCTTCCCGTTGTGGGAAACATCCGTTTTTTGCAGCGGTGAAGAATGAGGTGGGTGCTGTCTTTTTGTCGGCGTCTTATTCCTTTTTCTGACGTTTTGTTCGCAGCTATCGGCCGGTGCGGTTTGCCACAATGTCAAGGTCTTCGGCATTTGTGCCGGATTCAGGCGGCATGCTTTGAAAATGATACAAGAAACAAAATATATGTAACATGAGCGAAGTGAAGGTCTTGTTTTTATTCGTACTTTTGTGATGGGAATAATCAAAAACTATTAATCAATCATTTACCCAATGAAGAAATACTTCTTACTTGCGTGCGCACTGGGTGCGTTTGGGGTGGCAGATGCGGCCACCGTACAGTTTTCAAGTCCGGATAAGAAATTAGTGGTGACGGTAGCCGACGACGGCGGCCGGCCTACTTATCGTGTGGCCTACGGTGAAACTTTGTTCTTGGAATCCTCCCCCTTGGGGTTGTCTACGAATATCGGCGACTTTTCGCAAGGCATGGTCTTGCAGGAATCCTCTTTTGCCGTTTCGCCCGTGTCGGGGCATTACGAATTGCCTACTATCAAACGGAGCAAGGTGGACGTGCAGGCCACGAAGGCCGTCTGCCCTTTTTACAAGGACGGCAAACATATTTTCGATGTCGTATTCCATGTGTCCGACCATGACGTGGCCTTTAAATATAAAGTGTACCCGCAGGGGAACACCCTGTGCTGCGTGGTGAAGGAAGAGACTACGGGCTTCGTGCTTCCTCAGGGCACCACGACGTTCCTTTGCCCGCAATCGGGACCGATGGGAGGCTTCGCGCGAACCAGTCCCAGTTATGAGACCGGTTACACCGTGGACAATGAGATGGGAAAGAACGGATGGGGGCATGGCTATACCTTTCCTTGCTTGTTCCGTACGGGAGACAAGGGCTGGGTGCTGATTTCCGAGACGGGAGTGGACAGCCGCTATTGTGCAAGCCGCCTGATGGGAAAGGATGGCGGGCTTTACACCATCGGCTTCCCGCAGGAGGGGGAATATAACGGCAATGGGACAACCAGCCCCGGCATCTCCCTGCCCGGCGAGACGCCTTGGCGCACGATTACCGTGGGACAGACGTTGGCACCGATTGTGGAGACCACCATACCATACGACGTGGTGGAACCTCTCTATGAGCCTTCGCGCCGGTATGTCTACGGTCGCGGCACGTGGAGCTGGATTATCGCTGGCGACAACAGCATGAACTATGAGGACCAGAAGCGTTATGTGGACTTCGCGGCAGACATGGGTTACGAGAGCGTGCTTGTGGACGCATGGTGGGACTCGCGTGTCGGGCATGAACGGATAGCGGAACTGGCCCGTTACGCCGCAGCCAAGGGGGTCGGCCTGTATTTGTGGTACAATTCCAACGGTTATTGGAACGATGCGCCCCAGGGGCCGCGCAACCGCATGCACAACACGATAGCCCGCCACCGTGAAATGAAATGGATGAAGGAAACCGGTATCCGGGGCATCAAGGTAGACTTTCTCGGGAGCGACAAGCAGCAGACCATGCAGCTTTACGAAGACATCCTGGCGGATGCCAACGATTACGGTTTGATGGTGATTTACCACGGTTGTACTCTTCCGCGCGGTTGGGAGCGGATGTATCCCAACTTCGTGGCCAGTGAGGCGGTATTGGCCAGTGAAAACCTGCACTTTTCGCAGAAGAGTTGTGATGCCGAGGCGTTCAACGCCTGCCTGCATCCTTTCATACGGAACACGGTGGCCAGTATGGACTTCGGTGGCAGTGCGCTGAACAAGTATTATAATGCGAAGAACGAACCGCGCGGCAGCCGCCGGGTGACATCCGATGTCTACGCGTTGGCCACGGCCGTATTGTTCCAGTCGCCCGTGCAGCACTTTGCCCTCACTCCCAACAACCTGACGGATGCCCCGGCCTGGGCGATAGATTTCATGAAGCAAGTGCCCGCGACGTGGGATGATGTCCGTTTCATCGACGGTTATCCCGGAAAATACGTCATTCTGGCGCGTCGTCACGGTGACAAATGGTATGTGGCGGGAGTGAACGCGCAGCAGGAAACGCTGAAGACGGAAATCACTTTGCCGATGTGGGCTTCCGGTACGGAATTGCAGGTATATGCCGATGATAAAGAATTGCAGGGAGAAGTGAAGTCTGTGAAGCTTGGGAAGAAGCAGACCGTGAAAGTAACGATTCCTTGTAACGGCGGTCTGATGATAGTAAACCGATAAAAGAGGGAAAAAGACAGCCGGAGGGCGTTTCTTGCTTGTATCCGGCTGTTGTTTTTCTTGTTTTTCCCAGATAAGATGAAAGAATTATGAGGTTCTTGAGCATGATTATTTTATGCTTTGCCGTAGGTTGGCCGACCTCGGTTGTGGCACAAGGAAATCCGTGGAATAACCCGGTCGTGTCGCCCCGTGTGGATACCGGTGGGGAGGTGACCTTCTCAGTCTGTGCTCCCTCGGCTTCACGAGTGGAGCTTTCGGGACAGTTTATGGAAGGCACATGCCCGATGCGGAAAGGAACTGATGGAGTGTGGAGCGTGACGGTAAAGATGGACCGTCCCGACATTTATCCTTATTCATTCCGTATCGATGGGGTAGAGACCTCCGATCCGAGTAATCCCCTGATTTTTCCCAACGAACGTTTCAAAGCCAGTTTGCTGGAGATACCGGATACGGCTGCCCTCTATGCGCGCCATAAAGATGTTCCGAGGGGACAGGTACGCTATTGCAGTTATTATTCCGAGGTTTTGCACGCCGATCGTACGATGTTGGTTTATACGCCTCCGAGCTATGACCGGGAGACCGAACGTCGTTATCCCGTGCTTTATCTCGTGAGCGGCACGACCGATACGGAGGAAACCTGGTATAAGGTAGGGTGTGTGGATGCCATTTTGGACAATCTCATCGCCAGAGGCGAGGCCGAGCCGATGCTCGTAGTCATGCCGTACGGTTATATGCCGTCTCATGGTACGCCCATGCCCTCATCGCCTGAGGCTGCTGAGATGTATGCCACCTTTGCCCGCGAACTGACGGAAGCTGTGATACCCTATGTGGAGTCAAATTTCCGTACGGAGCTTTCGCGCGAGTCCCGTGCGGTGGGCGGGTTCTCGCGTGGCGGCGGGCAGGCTCTGTTTGCAGCCTTTTCCCATCCTGAATTGTTCGCCCACGTGGCTTCTTATAGTGCCTATCTTACTCCGCAGGTGATGGAGCGTCATTTCGGGCAGCTTATGGGGAATCCCGCACGTATGGACTCCCTCTACCGGGTGAAGTGGTTCGGTGTAGGGCGCGGAGATTTCCTCTATGCCGATGTGATGAGACACCTCGATTATTTTCGGGAGAAAGGCATTTCCTGCCGGACGCGTATCACGGGCGGGGGACATACATGGATGAACGCCCGTGCCTATCTGGCTGAAACATTGAGACTTTTTTTCCGGTCGTCCGAGTCCTGAGGATGGAATTTTGGCTATAAAAGATAACCTTTAAATAATAGATTGGTAAAATGAAACATTCACTTATGACATCCGCCCTCGCCACATTGTTGGCATGTGCAGGGCAAACCGTACTTTACGCACAAGAGCCCATTATCCAGACCAAGTACACGGCCGACCCCGCGCCGATGGTGTACAATGACACCGTGTTCCTTTATACGTCCCATGACGAGGACGATGCACAGGGATATGGGTTCAAAATGTTGGATTGGCAACTTTACACTTCCACCGACATGGTGAACTGGACTGACCACGGTCCCATTGCTTCGTTGAAGGACTTCACTTGGCGTAAGCGTGACAACGGGGCATGGGCTTTGCAGGTCGTAGAACGTAATGGCAAGTTCTATATGTACTGTCCGCTTCATGGCAATGGAATCGGCGTGTTGGTATCCGACTCGCCTTACGGCCCTTTTAAAGACCCTATCGGCAAGCCTTTGGTATGGCAAAAGGAGCATTGGGACGACATCGACCCCACGGTATATATCGACGACGACGGACAGGCTTATATGTATTGGGGCAACCCCAATCTTTATTACGTGAAGCTCAACGAAGATATGATTTCTACCTCGGGCGACATCGTAAAAATCGGCAAGCTGAAGACTTATCAGGAAGGGCCATGGTTTTACAAGCGCAACAACCATTATTACTTGGCCTTTGCTTCCACTTGCTGTCCCGAAGGCATCGGTTATGCCATGAGCGACTCTCCTACTGGTCCGTGGGACGTGAAGGGATACATCATGCGTCCGACCGACCGTACGCGCGGGAACCATCCCGGCATCATCGACTACAAGGGAAAGACGTACGTGTTCGGACAGAATTACGACTTGTTGCGTCTGGAAATGGAAGAACACCACGAACGCCGTTCCATCTCTGTGGCCGAGATGCACTATAATGCAGACGGCACGATACAAGAAGTGCCTTATTTCAAGGATGTGAAGGTGGAACAGATTGAACATTTCGACCCGTACCGCAGAGTGGAGGCCGAGACGATGGCTTGGGGATATGGATTGAAAACGGAGAAGATGCCGGGCGGTGGCATCTATGTGACGGCTGTGGATGATGGCGACTCGTTGATTGTTCGTGGCGTGGACTTCGGAAAGCGCGGTGCCAAACGTTTCCGTGCCTGCATCGCTGCGGAGCAAGACTGTACCGTAGAGATACATCTGGACCGTGTCGACGGACCGTTGGTGGGTACGCTGGAGGTAAAGGCCACCGGAGGCATGCAGGCGTATAAAGAAATGGAATGCCGCGTGAAAGGGGCTAAAGGCGTACATGACCTGGTGTTCCTTTTCAAGGGTGGTGCCGGCAAGAACCTGATGAACTGGGATTACTGGCGTTTTAGTTAATTCAGGGCTGGGCGGAGAGGCATCCTGAAGCAGGCGGTTGAAGGCAATGGGGCAGGTCTTGCCGGCTGTGGGAATACGGATGTCGGTGGTTGGGTTTCCTCATGGTAGCTATATTGCAAAGGCCGCGCCTGCTTTGGGTCTCTTTGCCCGGACTGTCCTGAAACCACTGTATGAGGTTCTGTACATGTTTTCCCGCATGTCAAACGGAGACATGTTAAATGTAACCCTGTTGTTTGTGTAGCGTAACACGTCGGCGCGAAATCAACATGGTTATTGTTGTTTTTCAACATGAGTATGCCCTGTTTGGGAGCGGGGGCTTTAACTTTGCAGCGTTGCAACAATAAAAACAAATGTATGGATCTATTAATGTAAAAGACAAGTATGAGAAAGACAATGTTTGTGTTGGGCGGACTGGTTTGTGCCACATGGCTGTCTGCCCAGGATTACCAAAAAACGGCTTACGGCATTAAAGCCGCCGCAGGCGGGGTTGACGTGGAGGTGCAGTTCTTCACGCCTTCGGTGGTGAGGGTGGTCAAGTCTCCCCAGGGCGAACACTTTGAGAAGAAGAGCCTGGCGGTCGTGGCCTCGCCGGGCGAGGTCGGGGTCAAGGTCGGTATCAAGGATGGTGCCATCGTGATGGACACCAAAGTCTTGCAAGTGAACCTTGACACGTCTACCGGTGCATTTTCCTACCGGACGGCTGATGGCAAGCTTTTGCTTGCCGAGAAGCCGGTGGAGAAGTCGTTCGTTCCCTTTGACGACGCAGGCGATGCCACCTACAACGTGTATCAGGCTTTCAAGCTCGATGCGGACGAGGCCATTTACGGGTTGGGACAGTTGCAAAACGGGAAAATGTCGCAAAGGGGCGTGCGGAAGAACATGATTCAGGGGAACGTGGAGGATGTCAGTCCCTTCTTCCAGTCGACCAAAGGCTATGGCTTGTATTGGGACAATTATTCCCCCACGCTTTTCACGGATAACGAGGAAGAGACCTCTTTCCGGTCGGATGTGGGCGATTGCATGGATTATTACTTCATGTACGGCGGCGATGCAGACGGTGTGGTAGCACAGGTACGCTACCTTACGGGGGAGGTACCGATGTTTCCTCTTTGGACTTATGGTTATTGGCAAAGTAAGGAACGCTATAAGAGCCAAGAAGAGACGGTAGGTGTTGTACGTAAGTATCGTGAATTAGGTGTACCTCTTGACGGTATTATTCAAGATTGGCAATATTGGGGACACAACTATTTGTGGAATGCTATGGACTTTCAGAATCCTCAATTCAATAATCCCCAAAAAATGATAGATGACGTACATGCGATGAATGCGCACATGGCTATTTCCATCTGGTCGTCGTTTGGTCCGGCTACAAAGCCTTATCGTGAATTGGCAGCCAAGGGGTTGCTGTATGATTTTAAGACATGGCCGGCTGCTGGGACGGAAAGTTGGCCGCCAGATCCGGAGTACCCTTCCGGAGTGCGCGTCTATGACGCTTATTCTCCTGAAGCTCGTGACATCTACTGGAAATACCTGAACGAGGGAATCTTTAAGCTTGGTATGGATGCTTGGTGGATGGATTCTACTGAACCGGATCATTTGGATTTTAAGCCCGAAGATATGGACACGAAGACCTACATGGGGTCTTTCCGCAAAGTACGTAATGCCTATCCTCTCATGTCCGTTGGCGGAGTGTACGACCATCAGCGTGCCGTGTCGTCAGATAAACGTGTGTTTATCCTGACCCGTTCAGGCTTTTTGGGACAGCAGCGTTATGGGGCTAATGTGTGGAGTGGTGACGTGGGTTCATCATGGGAGACCTTGCGCAATCAGGTACCGGCCGGCTTGAACTTCTCACTTTGTGGCATGCCCCACTGGAACAACGACATTGGCGGTTTCTTTGCCGGGCAATATAATAAGAGTTGGAATGACGGAACGGCTCCTAAGAATCCGCTTTATCAGGAACTTTATGTACGTTGGTTGCAGTTCGGAACTTTTACACCGATGATGCGTTCCCACGGTGCTGACACCCCACGCGAGATTTATCAATTCGGCCAAAAAGGCGAACCGGTGTATGATGCCATCGAGAAAATGATACGCCTACGCTATGCTTTGTTGCCTTATATCTATTCTACATCGTGGGATGTGAGCCATCGCCAGTCCACGTTCATGCGTGCGCTCGTCATGGATTTCCCAAAGGACAAGAAGGTGTGGGACATGAATGACGAATATATGTTTGGAAAGGCTTTCCTTGTAGCGCCTGTGTTGCATGCGCAATATACGCAGGAGAAAGTGGTGAAGGTGAATGAAGAAAGCGGATGGAACCGCGATAATGCAGGGAAAACCGATGGAAAGGTGCAGGCCGATTTCCAACAGCCGAAATCTACGGAGGTTTATCTACCGTCCGGTACTGCTTGGTACGACTTCTGGACGAACGAGAAGATAG
>PPYF01507255.1_pt1 | contig 14907 bp, 10 predicted proteins | sample 1559871 | NCBI WGS metagenome assembly PPYF01 (sample SAMN08240021, study PRJNA423297) | Human gut metagenome, whole genome shotgun sequencing project. | reverse complement strand
CCGTTTGCGATCGTGTAGCCGGAGACCCGCACGCTGCTGGCAAAACTCACGCCGCTGCTCTTGATCTCCGCCTGATAAATCGTGCCATAGCCGGTGACAGACGCAGGCTTGCTGGCGGTCATGCGGTAGACCGACGCATTCGCGGTGGTGGAAACCGTGGATTCGGTATCCAGCTCCAGATGATTGATATCCGCATCCAGCGTCAGCGAAACCTTCTTATCGCCGTTTATTTTTACATCCGCAAAGCCCTCATAGCCTGCGGTGGTCAGCTTTTTCTCGTAGAGCACCGCTGTGCTGCGGACCTCCGTGTTCGGAAAACGAGCGGCGCCTGCCGCAGTAACCTGCAGCAGGCGACCCATAGGCGAGGACACAACGATGTGGTCGCTCATTGTATTCGTCATTGTTACCGTGCCGCCGGCTACGATGATCGTACCCTTGACGTACACGTCATTCAGCTGTACCGCATCCGAGGCCAGACCTTCGGTCAGGTACAGATCGCCGTCGATCGTCGCATCGGACAGCGTGCAGCTTTCCGAGATGGTGACGTTCGCGGTATCGCTCTTGAGGTCGGAGCCGGTATAGGCTTTGCCGGCCGTTGAAAGCGAGGTTCCAAGGTAATAGTACAGGATCTTCGCCAGCTCGGCACGGGTGATGACCTTGGTCGGCTTGAAGGTGTTATCCTTGTAGCCGGTGATGATGCCCTTGTCCACAGCCGCCTTGACGTAGCCTGCCGACCACGCCGCAACTTGCGCCTTATCCTTAAACGACAGGTTTGCCGGTTTTACATTGCCCGGATTGGCCTTGTACAGCCGTCCGAGGATAACCGCCGCCTGCTCACGGGTGACATACCCCTCTGGATTCATCCTGCCGTTGCCGGTGCCGTTAATGTAGCCGTACTTCTCGGCAATGCGCACCGTGTCGTAGTACCACGAGTTGGACTGCACATCGCTGTACGAAATGCTTGCCTTCTCCGTGAAGTGAAACGCACGGTTGACATAGCGCATGAACTCCGCACGAGTGACCTTGCGCTCCGGCTCGTACTTGCCGGTGGTCGCACTCGGATTGATGATGCCCTCATCATCCAGATATTCGATAAAGTTTTTGCTCCAGTGTCCGTCCAGATCGGAGGCAAACGCTGCCGGTATCATCGTTGCCAGCATCGCTGCACACAGGAAAGCAGATAGTAAGCGTTTTTTCATAAGATACACCTCGTATGTGGGTTATCCTTAGTATAACATAGACAAACCCGCTTGACAACAGGCTTTGCCGGACACATTCTGCCAATATTTACGCATTTCGGACATATTCGAGGAAAATTCGTCCTTTACGGCTTGTGCCGCCGAACGCTTCCACGCGCGCACGGCCGACGCCGCGCACGGTCAGGCGGTCGCCTTCCGTAATCTGGTGCTCCGGCTTCATGCAGGGTGTGTTGTTGACGAACACCAGTCCTTTCTCGATCCGCGCCTGTGCGTCCTTGCGCGGCAGACCAAAAATCAGAGCAGCTACGCTGTCCAGTCTGGGCGACGCCACCGAACCGGTCCCCCGTTTTTCCTCGACTGCCGCGTGCTTCAGGTCGCTGAGGTCCTCGCGTGTCAGCGAAAGCTGCTTGCGGCCCGCTTTGGCGAAGTGCATGAGGATGAACTCCGCCATATCCTCGAGCACGATGATGTCTGCGCCTTCCTCGTGCACGAGAATGTCACCGACCACCGAACGGTCAATCTGCAGGCCCATCAGCGAACCGAGGTAGTCGCGGTGCGTGAGCGTGTCCTCCCTGCGCTTGCGGGCGCGCAGCAGCGCCAACGGCGCGGACAGCTTTGCGCTCTCGGCATCCATGTAATCCGGATAAAACAGATAGATCCCGCGTTCCGCGTCCTCATAGCCGCCCCAGAACAGCGCATGACCGGTCGCTCCGGCAAGGCGCACCGCATCCGTGCACAGCGCCCGCTGCTTGAGGTCGAGGAACTTGGTATGGGTCAGATAACCGCGCTGCTCACACGTCTGCTCCTTGTCGAGCAGTCCTGCCAGCAGCAGCTTATCGTCGCCGCTGTGTGCAAGCGCGGTCAGGATCTCTTGCTTGGTCTTCAAGGTATTTTCCTCCATTGCGGCATAGATTTTCTGTTATGCCGCCTATTGTTTTGCATGATAGTATTGTACTATCTTCTTTTTTCGTTTACAATAGAGATTAGCATTTTAATGATGGAGATGATCGAATTGACCGTGAAGGACGCCGTTTTGCAGGCACTCGAACAGGCACGAGGCACCCGCCTTTCCGGCGGACGGCTGGCCGAGCAGCTTGGCGTATCCCGTGCGGCGGTGCACAAGGCGATCGCCGCACTGCGCGAGAGCGGCCTTGCCATTGACGCCGTGACCGGAGAAGGTTATCGCCTGGCCTCGGATGATGACAGCCTGACCGCCGCAGGCATTAACGCGCTGCTCGATACCGCGGTCATCGGACGCGAAATCCTGGTCGAGCCGTCGCTTACCTCGTCCAACACGACGATGAAGGAGCAGTATCTCGGCCGCAGACACGGCTTCACGCTGTTTGCCGAGGAGCAGACCGGCGGACGCGGACGGCTCGGCCGCACATTCGTCTCCCCTGCCGACACCGGCGTGTACATGACCATTCTGCTGCATCCGACACTGCCGCTGTCGCATCTGTCGTTCGTCACCATTTCGGCGGCGATCGCGGTCGTGCGCGCCATTGAGCAGACCGCAGGCTTCACACCGCAGATCAAATGGGTGAACGATGTGCTAATGAACGGACGCAAGCTGTGCGGCATCCTCACGGAAGCGACCATCGAGGGCGAAACCGGTACGGTAAGCTCGCTTGTGGTCGGCATCGGCATCAATCTGCATCCCAATCCGGCGTGGCCCGAGGAGGTACAGGCGGTCGCGGGTGCCATCAGCGACTTCGGCAAGCCGCCCCGCAGAGCCGAACTGGCAGCCGCTGTCCTCAACCACTTCGAGGACGTGTACGCGTTGCTCGATCAGGGCAAGGAACCCGAGCTGCTCGAGCAGTACCGCGAACGACTTTGCTGCATCGGCCGTCCGGTGACGGTCATCAGTCCGGCAGGCCGCTACGAAGCCGAGTGTGTCGGACTGGACGAGAAGGCGCATCTGCTGGTGAAAACCGCGGACGGACAGGTAAATACCCTGTCCTCGGGCGAGATCAGCATCCGACTGTAAACCACATTTTATACATTATATATAAGGAGATATTTCTATGTTTCAAACCGCTGCAGGCGTGACCGTTCCGTTCCCCGAAAAGCTGTCCGAGCAGTACGAGCTGGACGGCAACACCATCACCGCAAACCTCAGCTTCGAGAAGCTGAGCGACTTTGTGCATTCGTTCTACGCCGAGTTGGACGAGCCGCTGTTCCTCGCCATCCATCCGGATGCGGAAAGCGATGAGGTCTGGTATCTGGACGGCATGACGAAAAAGCAGCTGACCACGATTTTAGACGGCTACGGCGAGCTGCTGTATCAGGACGGTCTTTCGGCATTCGCCATTGGCTCTCTGACCACCGAGGAGGAGCTTTTCGTACAGAAGTACAAGGTTCTGTCCATTTACAGTGAAACCGCAAAGCGTTTCGTTCCCCTGCTGAAAAAATACGGCATGGAGCCGACCGGACATCTTGTCACCGCATGGGATACGTTCTCCGAAGAAAAGCCCGGCGCCGCAGAGCGCCTCGAGATCGCCGGTCAGACCGTGCCGGATATGATTAAAGAGCTGTGCAAGATTGGCATGTATAAAGGTTAATTATAAGGTTAATTATAGGGCTTATATGAAAAAAGACACCGAAAAAAATCGGTGTCTTTTCTTATCTGGCTTACATTTAGATTTCCATGATGATCGGCAGGACCATCGGACTGCGCTTGGTCTTCTTGAACAGGTAATCACTGACATCGCCCTTGATGGCGGATTTCAGACTGTTCCAGTCACGCAGATTCTCTACCGAGCAGCGGTCGAGCGCCATCTGCGAAATGGTACGCAGCTCCTCCATGAGCGCCTCGGCTTCCTTGACGTAAACGAAGCCGCGCGATACGATATCCGGACCCGCAATTACAACGCCGGTCGTTGCGTCAACCGTGACAACGATAACCAGCAGACCGTCCTCGGACAGATGCTTGCGGTCACGCAGAACGGCAGTGCCGACATCACCGATGCCCAGACCGTCTACCAGCAGACGGCCGGCCGGCACGGAATTGCCCAGACGAGCCGAATTTTCACTGATCTCGATCGGACGGCCGATCTCACTGACGAGAATGTTCTTCGGGTTGACACCCATCTCGCGTGCCAGACCGGCATGCTGCACGAGCATGCGGTACTCGCCGTGTACGGGAATGAAGTACTTCGGCTTGCACAGACCGAGCATCAGCTTAAGATCCTCCTGGCAGGCATGACCGGAAACATGGATGGCTGCCGAACGGTCGTAAATGACCTCAGCGCCCTGCTTGTACAACTCGTTGACCATGTTGTTGATCGACTTCTCGTTGCCTGGGATAGCAGACGCTGCAATCAGGATACGGTCGCCGGAATTGACCTCCACCTGCTTGTGGCTGCCGTACGCCATACGGTACAGCGCGGACATGGTCTCACCCTGGGAGCCGGTGGATACGATGATCAGCTGGCTGCGCGCGTAGCGCTTGATCTCGGAAATGTCAATCATGACCTTGCCGGAATCCTTCAGATAACCCAGCTCCATCGAAACCTTGGAGATCTTCTCCATGCTTCGGCCGCAGACGGCTACCTTGCGTCCTGCCTTGGCGGCAATGTCGAGAATCTGCTGCAGACGCGATACATTGGACGCGAACGTTGCAATGATGATGCGCTGGTCGCTCTCCATGATAAATTTCTCGAGCGATTTGCCGACGATCTTCTCACTCGGCGTGTAGCCCGGACGCTCGACATTGGTCGAGTCGCTCATCAGCGCAAGCAGTCCCTTCTTGCCCAGCTCACCGATGCGGACAAGGTCGATCATCTCACCGGAAACCGGCGTCAGGTCGATCTTGAAGTCGCCCGTGTGCAGGATAGTGCCCAGCGGCGTGGTGATCGCCAGCGCAACCGAATCCGCAATGGAGTGGTTGGTGTGAATAAACTCGATCTTGAAACAGCCGAGCTTAATCGTATCACCGGCGCGCACGCGGTTCATTTTGACCTTCTGGGGCATCTTGTGCTCGGACAGCTTGGTCTCGATGATGCCGCAGGTCAGTCGAGTCGCGTAGATCGGTGCGTTGCACTCGCGCAGAACATACGGAATAGCGCCGATATGGTCCTCATGTCCGTGGGTGATCACATAGCCGCGCAGCTTGTTCAGGTTGCGCTTGAGGTACGTTGTATCCGGAATGACCAGGTCAACGCCCAGCATGTCGTCATCCGGAAAGGCAACGCCGCAGTCGATAACTACGATGTCATTGCCGTACTCGATCACCGTCATGTTCTTACCGATCTCGTTCAGACCGCCGAGCGGTATGATCTTCAGTTTTTCCTTCATAATAGTATTATCACTTTCCTTTATCTGATTGTTGTTAATTATATGTACGCGGATGTCGTTTCCGCTTTTCTGAAAAGGCAGACCATGCGATCCCGTCTGTCTTTATCCACATGTGAAGGATGCCGTCCGTTTTCGCTGCAAATGGCACAGCGCATTCCCACACGGACTGCAAACACTTATTTTTAATATACCACAGCTCAGCAGAATTGTAAAGAGTCAGTCCCAAAGCGCTCTGCACGGCTTCGTCGAAACAGCCAATCTACCTATATACTATTTATGCACAGTGTCCCACTGTTTTACCCATTCTGCGTGTCCTGCATAATGACCGGTCAAACCGGGCAGACTTCCCTTTCGGTCCCTGCGGTTTGTAACAAAGCCGCCGATGTGCGTTTTACACGGCTAACCGTAAAAAACCGTATTTTCGCCCAATTATGCCATACAGATTAACGAAATCCAGCGATAAACTCTGTGAAATGTGCACAAAATTCTATGAAACCGTTTGACAAATCGGAGAGGATGCAGTATGATTGGTTACAGTTCGGAAACAGAACGTAAACAAAACAGTAACAACCCAGAAAACAACATCGGTTTTTCCGGTGGCGCGGGAAGTGTTCCCGCTGCGTTTTCACCTGACTTTTAGGAGCGTAACACAAATGTCTATTTCTCTGCGTAAGCATGCTGCCATGTTCCTCGCGGCAACCTTCACGGTAGGCTCGATGACAACCTTCGGCGCTGCTGCACTGGATCAGCCGACTGCGGTACTCTCTTCCACTCTGAACCATTCTGTCGGCACGGTGCTCACCTCTGCCGAGATCTCCAATGCACAGCAGGCTATGGCGAAGGCAAAGGCTTCCGCACTCAAGGCACAGCAGGATGCTGCCAAGAAGGCGCAGGAGGAAGCTGCTAAGAAGGCTGAGGCTGCCAAAAAGGCCGCTGAAGAAGCAGCTAAGAAGGAAGCCGAGATCAAGGCCGCTGCAACCCAGGCCGCTTACAACCAGCTGGTCGCAAGTGCAGCCACCGCCCGTCCGGTAGCTTACTCCACAACGTATCTGGCAAGCGATGCCATCAAGGCAAATGCCACTGCGCTTGGCAATTATAAACTGACCTTCTACGATCCGTGTGTTGCATGCAACGGCAACAATCTGGCACTGACCGCTACCGGCACCACCCTGACCGAAGGCCGCACGATCGCAGTTGACCCGTCCGTCATTCCGCTCGGCAGCCGCGTATTCATCGAGGGCTACGGCGTGTTCATCGCTGAGGACACCGGCGGAGCGATCAAGGGCAACAAGATCGACATTGCAGTAAGCACCCACGAGCGTGCAAACGAGCTTGGCGTGCAGTACGCAAATGTATATCTGCTGAAGTAAATTTTTGAGGAGCTGTGCGAAAGCACGGCTCTTTTTTCTGCCGGTTTGAACAGTTTGGAGACCGAGGACAGGTACGTCCTCGGTTTTTGTTTTGTATTTCGCGTCAGAATCGCGTGTACAAGGGTTTAAGCGAGTCTGTTCAAAACTACACGCCGAATTTTCAGGAGCGATTGTGCGGCGTTTGAGCGGGTTTTCGTTATCATTCCAGAAATTAGGGTTTTCGCTTGCGAAGCGAGAGAATCCTGCCTCCCCGGCAGGGGCGCAAGAGGGTAGACACCAATGGTTTCCACTCTCTTGTGAGTCTCCCCTTTCCTAAGATAATCTGGTGCAAGCCAGAGACCGGCGACCGCTGTGAAAAGGAGAACGGCAGAGGATTTTTTCTTTCGTGTCGTTCTCTAACTATTCGCAATGTCAGATACCTTGCTGCTACACAGGCGGTTTCATCTCCGCAGGCGCGGCACAAGGTGAATTGCCCGAAGGGCAAGAGAGGGTCCCCCTGGGGGATGACCGTGACGCGCAACTCGTTGGTCTGGTGGCTACAGACGGCACCTGCGGGTTCCATCTGATAACGCATGTTACCGTAGGATGCGGCAAGGTGAATTGCCTGCAAGGCAAGAGAAGGTGCCCCGGGGTACAACCTCGGCGCACCGCTTCTGACGAAAACCATATCGCAAACTACCACGGACACCATTTTATATAATATCCGTAGGACGGGGTACCCTCCCCCCGCCGTCTGTAAATTATTTGTACCATTGTAACCGTAGGGGCGCACATTGTGCGCCCACGGTATCGTTAAAGGGATGCGGTCATTTCTTCTATGCACAGGTTTCATTCGCACTGCGGGAGCACACTGTGCTCCCCTGCGATTACACATCTGCAAATGGTAAAAAACAGCAGCACGAGGTCATGCCGCCCTACAATATAACATGATATTATGGTTCACATGATAAATCCCCGAAAAAGCAAAAGAAAACAGCCGCAGACACCTGCGGCTGTTTTGATTCAATTACGCGCTCTCGCGCTCCTCCTGCACCTTGGCGATGCCATGCTGGATCGGCTTCCACTCGACCTTGCCGACCAGAGCGGCAATCGAAATCGGAACATAGGTGAGCATGAAGAGCGGGAAGGTAAAGGTATACAGCACCTTTTTCCACGCCGGACCTGCGATGCGCTTCCACTCGGCGATCATCGTCACCGCGCCGAAGGCAAACAGGCTGAACGTAATGCCGCGCACGGTCAGCATCAGAATACGGCCGAGCATGCGCATAACGCGGTATGTAATGTATGCCGGCTGTGCGAAGCTGGTCACGCACAGGAATACGGCCAGCAGCAGCGAGCCGATGGTAACAAGGTTGCACGGTGCAACCGTCATCAGCATATCATAGCAGGACATGCCCGCCTTGCCGCCGCGCGTACAGCCGCGCAGCAGTGCGCCGGTATACTTTGCGTCCACCTGATAGAAGCCCTTGCTCCAGCGCAGGCGCTGATCCCACGACTGACGGAAATGCTCCGGCTGCTCATCGTAGATGATGGCATTGCCGCAGTAGCCGATCTTACGGCCGCGGACCGCACTGGCGATGGAGAACTCGATATCCTCGGTCAGCAGATGATAATTCCATCCGCCTTCCTCGCGGAGCACATCAGCCGAAATCAGAAAACCGGTGCCGGAAACCGCACAGTTGACGCCCAGACGGGTTCTCGGGCGGTTCAGGAAGCGCGACTCACGCAGGAACCACAGTGCATAGCCTGCGGAGATCCAGTTCGCACAGAAGTTCTGCGAATTGCGGTAGCTGGTCAGTGCGGAATACTCGCCGGTATCGTACATCTTGTTCATCTCACGGACGAACTGCGGATCTACGATGTTGTCCGCATCGAATACGAAAAACGCGTCGTACGCATCCTCACCCTGCTCCTCAAAAATATGCTTGAACAGATAATCCAACGCGTAGCCCTTGCCGACCTGCACCTTATTAAATCGCTCGTACACGATCGCACCGGCGCTGCGCGCTACCTCAGCGGTATTGTCCGTGCAGTTATCTGCAACAACAATGACATCGAGCAGCTCTGACGGATAATCCTGCTCCTTCAAGGTGCGGATCAGTCTGCCGATAACGGCGGACTCATTGCGTGCCGAAATGATCGCCGCGTAACGGTGCAGCTCTGCATTTTCTACGCCGCCGCGCTGCTTGCCCCACAAGCCAACCAGAAGGTAAAAGATCTGGTACGCATACGCCGCAGTAAAGAAAATGAACAGCACCCACTGCATGCTCTCCAAAAACCGAAGCATAAAAATTCCTCGTTTCTTCTCCTGATGTATTTCTCTATACTTTAGATATTGTGGCGGTTGTTTCAACCCTTGTACTATAATAGCACTATTAACGCATTATGCAACACATTTTTAACCGGATTTCGCAAAATTTTTAATTTTTCACTGTTCGCACAAAATCTTTGTGCTTTCATGCGTTTTTTTCATGCCACTTTGCCCTGTCTTTTCGTAAAAAAACAGTAAACCGGGAGACGCATTCGTTCCGCACCGCTGACGCTCTTTCACTTTTCCCTGCTGTTTGCCTGGACAAAGCCGGGTTTTCTTTATAACATCATCAATTTCGTATACATTTCATAAAGGAAGGGAGGGCATTTTCCCTCGCCGCTCTCCCCTGCATATACAGCAAAACGGCTGCCGCATTGCGACAGCCGCCGGTATTTGATTATTAACCGTTTACCTGCTTTGCCAGCTCGTCAGCCAGCGCTTCGAGTGCGCCGAGCTGGTTCTCTGCCAGTGCAGACTTGATGGAGATCGTGTTCTCGAGGATGGTCATGTTCTTCATGCCCTCGAGCGTGCCGATCATCTGCTTGCCCGCAGTAGCGGCCCAGGTGCCGTTGTCAATGACGGCAACCGTGCGGTTCTGCAGGTTAAGCGCCTTGATATCGGACAGATATGCCTCCATCTTCGGCTGAGTGCCGCTGTTGTAGGTCGGCGCGGCGAGCACCAGATGGCTGCAGCGGAAGCTCTCGGCTACCAGCTCGGAAACATCGGTCTCGGACACGTCGTACATCGCGATATTCTTCACACCCTTGTCAGCCAGCATACCTGCGAGCACGTTTGCGGCGTTCTCGGTGTTGCCGTACATGGTCGCGTAGGCGATCATGACCGTCTTGTCCTCCGGCTCGTAGGTGCTCCACTTCTGGTACTTCTCCAGCAGCAGACTGAGATCCTTGCGCCAGATCGGGCCATGCAGCGGGCAGATCATCTCAATATCGAGCGATGCCGCCTTCTTGAGCAGCGCCTGCACCTGTACGCCGTACTTGCCGACAATGTTGGTGTAGTAACGGCGGGCATCGTTCATCCAGGTGGTGTCGAACGTGATCTCGTCATCAAAAATGTTGCCGGCCAGTGCGCCGAACGTGCCGAACGCATCAGCAGAGAACAGGATCTTGTCCTTCTCATCGTAGGTGACCATGACCTCCGGCCAGTGCACCATCGGTGCCATGACAAAATGCAGGGTATGCTCGCCCGTGGACAGCTTGTCGCCTTCCTTGACGACCAGCGCACGCGCGGCAACGTCCGTTCCGTAGAACTGGGCAAACATGCCGACCGCCTTGGCACTGCATACCATCTTCGCCTCCGGATAGCGGCGCAACATGTCGTCGATCATCGCACAGTGATCCGGCTCCATATGCTGAACAACCATGTAGTCCAGCGGACGGCCGTTCAGCGCATGAACGACGTTTTCGATATACTGACGGCTGATGGACTCGTCCGCCGTGTCAAACAGCACGGTTTTCTCATCCAGCAGCACATAGCTGTTATAGGATACCCCCTTGGGGATCGGGAACAAATTTTCAAAGCGGCTCAGGCGGCGGTCGCTGCCGCCAACATAAATGAGATCATCCTTGACCTTTCTGGTACTGTGCATCGCACGACACCTCCGTGTAAATATCTATATTAAATTGTAGCATATTTTTGTGCATTCGTCCAGTGGGATGGTTAGTCGCGGCGTACAAAAAACGACCGGTGAAACAGCTGGTTTTTGACGGGATACAGGTTTTGATCGGTTACAGCAGCGTGCAGGTACCGAGCACCATGAACAGACCAAGCGACAGGCTGATCAGCCGGCCGACAATCTCGCCGGGAGTTTGCCGTTCAGCGCTCCGTGCAGCATATCGAATGAGCGTTCTGTTTTTGCCATGTGCATTCTCCGTTTCGTTTTTTTTGTCTGCTTCTATTGCAGCACGGTTTTATTGATGAGAAAAGCACATGTTTCTCATGTTTTGCATTGCAATTCTGCATATATATTGTTTTGTCCGAAAAGAAAGAAAAAGTGCAGAAAACTTGCGTTTTCTGCACTTTGAAAGCACGAATATATGATTAGCGCTTGCTGAACTTCAAGAGCCCTGTGCTGACCTTGCCAAACATCCGGTGATTTCTTCGCTTTCCACCTGATTTTTGGCTTAATACTGCGGTTTTTCTACACATCAGATTCTAATTTTCACCCCCGTGCATAGCGCACGAAAAACAAGTTTTGCTCCTTATGTGTGCCTTGCGTATCGCTGCCCAGGGCAACGCAGGACAACAGTAAGGAAAGAAACTTGGTTGCTGTTCTTGGATTCACCTCAATTTTTTAATACAGAAAAGGAGCGAGCAAAATGGATAAATTGATTTCCTGTAAATTCAACATGGACACTGCTTGTGTCGACCTACGATATGCTGATGGAGAAGTCATAAGCATTGACTGTATCGCTGTTGAGGATGAATTTGTCTACGCTCCCAACGCCCGTGCAGAGCTGGACTGGCTGCTCTATAACGATCCATTGTCCTACGTACAGATGGTTTTGGGTGGCACATTAATCAATTATCTTAAAGATATAGTCAGCCCCCATAGCTTAGAGTTGGACAACTACAGTTAAATTTTTCAGGGAGCCGAGCGGTGATTGTCGCTCGGCTCATGTTTATTCATTTCAACGAATTTTTTATTAAATCTCACATATACTATTTTTATGAATAACAAGAAAATAGCATTTGTTTTTTTCAACCAAATATATTATATTTCCTCAAGAAATGACATCTTAACTGTAACTACGGTCGAGGGTGTTATATGTTTGCGTGCCGCCGTTGAAACGCTAACTTGTAATCAAGATCCATTTTCAGCATTAGTTCTTGAAATTTACCAAACACTATTTTGAAAGAGCTGTTGTTCGGTTAGCTGTAAACGCTGTAGTAAACAGTTTGCTACGTGCATTGTATAGGAGCGAAATATTGGCAATATCAGAATATTGTTCAAATTCCGCTTCTTTTATTCCGGTATATGTGCTAATCTGTAGTTTTAGCCAGCTATCCGTGATTTCATTTAATGCCTTTGCTTTTTTGGAAATATTGTCTTTTGTTGGCAAAAAAGCCAAATTAATAAGACTATCCCTATATGTTTGGGCAATCATATTATTCCCAACAAAGCGTTCCTTGGGAATAATATGGTCTACATCAAAAGACACATTCACCTGATTTATAGGTGAACAGCTGGTAATCACATAATAATAATACAATACTGGCTTAAGTATTTTAACCGTGGTGTCCTGACCATTATAATTACCCATGCAAGCACCTGTAATAAAGTTCTTCCAATCCTCTGAATCAACCGGAGTCACTCTCTGTTTCCAATTTTTTATGTCGCTTGACATTTTGGAGTCTCCAGAACCACGCCACGTTTTTGTAGCATACTCAAACACAAGCTTATCAAACAAAATCCTGGCATCTTTTTGCAATGCTTTAGTTTCTCCAGATACTGTGCTTGGGCGTCCTCGGTCCTTCCAATCCAGCCACATAATAGTTAAGAACTCTAATACAATCGCATTACCCATTAATTTGGTGATTGGTCGCTTCCAGCTTTGATAGAATTTAAAAAATGTGTCAGCCAACAATATACTACATACTGTGTTTAATTGCTGAAGCAACTCATCAACATCAGATTCCCACTTAATACTTTCATCCTGTTCCAGTTCGCTTACTTGTTTATTAGACATTCCTTGCGCATAAATAGAACTTACGCCCTCCTCATTCAGCTCGGCGTAGATCTGCGTCGTTGCAATGTCCTCGTGACCGAGCAGGCGCTGAATAACGGTTACGTCCATACCGCCATTTAACGCATGGGTCGCAAACGTGTGCCGGAGCAGATGCGGGTGTACCCTGCCCTCCAGTCCGGCGCGCTCACTCAGGCTGCGGACGATGCGTTGAATGGCACGCGGCTTGAGCGGCTCGTAGGGCGATTTGCTGGACACAAACAGGCCGTCGCCGCCCTTGCGCTGAACAATGTACTCCTGCACCATCAGCCGCGCACGAACCGAGAAGTACACCACACGGTCCTTGTCACCCTTGCCGGTGACCTGCACCGACCGGTCTGCGAGATTGAGATCTGCCGCACGCAGCTGCGCGACTTCACTAAGACGGCAGCCGGTAGACACAAGGAACTCGATCAGCGCTTTCTCCCGGTACGTCTTGCAGGCATCGCGCAGACGTTCCAGTTCCTCAACCGTGAGGGCCTGACGAGCACCCTTCTTGTCCAGCTTGAGCGACTTGATCTTGCTCATCGGGTTCTTCTTAATGCGTTCCTCGGTGTGAAGCCATCCAAAGAACGCACGCAGTGTGTTGATGTGCGTTTGCAGCGACGTGTCTTTCAGGTGACGCGTTTCATCGAGGTACGAAATGTAGCCGCGAATGTCGTCGGTCGTTACCTTGGCAGCGCTCTTGTTCACCCTGGCGGCAAACATTTCGAGGTTGCAGCGGTAGTTCCCCAGAGTCTTGTCGGATAAGCCGTCAATGCGCTTTGCACCGAGATAATACTTGATTCTCCGGTTCAAATCGCTGCGCTGTTCGTCCGATTCTTTCGTGATAGAATAGTCCTTTAAGATCGCGGCGAGCGCTTCGGCGGTCACAGGCATACCTCCGGAAAAAGTTTCGGAAAGCCGCTTTGCGAGTTCTGTTTTTGCGTTCATAACGTGTTTCCCCTTTCGGATTTGGTGTATCTTCCATTATACACGAAACCCGAAAATCAGGGTGTTTTTGTACGCATTAGACCGCTATGACGGCTATTGCTGCATCGACTGAAGCACTAAAAGCACTCAATTCTTCGTCGTTGAAGAAGACTTACACCGTTTCCAGTGCTGGTACAAACAGCTATGTTACCGTAAAATCGGGGAATTTGTTGGTACTTAGTTTGATCGGTACAGGTAGTAACATGTGGACAGCAAAAGGCTTTACCGTGCCTAATACCGGCAATATCACGTTCAATACTACGGCTGTTACGCTGTGCAAAACTGCAAACAATTTACAAGTTGCTTATGGCTCGTCGAGCACTTCTCAAACGGCTACAATTACCGGTATTCCAGTTTGATTTTTGTGCGTATTAACATTCTAATGCGAACGCAACCGCAGTAATAACGCCGTATTCATCGGCTTTCCCGGTTGTTTTACGGCATTCCGGCGTATCATCTGGCTAAAACAGGCTCATAAGCGCCTACATATGGCTGGATGGTACGTCTTAGAATGTTAATGCGTACCAAGGATTGCTTTCACCAAGTGATGTACCTAACTGTTGTTGTGTAGTTTGAGTCAACAAAATAAGCCTCAACAAGTGAGACCCAACCGTACATTGGCATCTCCTTATTTGGGGTGATGCTATCGCTCTGGCGGCGGGTAGTTCCCAATTTATAAGCCCCACACTGAGCGAAGTTTCTATTGCTTGAAATTGAACCGTAATCGCACTTCATTGTAAGCATGAACGCCGGTTTATTCAGGCCCGTTCCCCATGTTCCCCTTCTGGAAAATGTCGTTGATTTCGCAGTAAAAGCGTCAATCGCAACGGAGCTTGCCTTAAGGATAGGCTCAGTAGTATCCGCAGCATTGTATAAGGCTTGCATAGCGGTCGAGGACGACGCTACTGCCGTCATAGCGGTCGAAGATGCAGCGACTGCGCTCATATCGTCATACGCGCTGCAGGACAGGCCCGCGAGCGTTGCCACGGTCTTGCCCATCGCCACGCCGCTGGCAG
>PPYF01438030.1_pt1 | contig 14910 bp, 21 predicted proteins | sample 1559871 | NCBI WGS metagenome assembly PPYF01 (sample SAMN08240021, study PRJNA423297) | Human gut metagenome, whole genome shotgun sequencing project. | reverse complement strand
CTTCGACTTTTTGGTGCCTACCCCGTACCGCCCTGCGGTACAAGGTTGACACTGCGCAGTGGTAAAGTGGTGACGTGTTGCAGTGGTACAGCATTAGCACGTCAGCGTGGTACAGCATTAGCACGTCAGCGTGGTACAAAAATAAGCAGTTTATACACATGCTTAGGTGTGTGATATTATCCTATAATTTTTATAATCATATCTTTGGTAGCAGGATATGAATTATTTGTTGACCATATTAATTGATGTGTTGATTTATCTAATTCGCACGCTAAATAATCATTATAAATAACATCTTTAATTTTTATTTGCACATATATTCTTGTCGGTAATAGCGGAAATACATTTCTATCAGTATCACTAATAGGTTTACTTTTTAATAATATAGTATTATTATATTGGTCAGTTTCAAAAGGCTGTTCGACACTTTTCGATAAAGCTAAATATGGGGCAGATATTTTTAATACACCACTATTTGCGGAAATCTGTAGTTGACCCTCAGCTGTCCAACCCTCAAAGCAAGATTTTGCAACATTATATGAAATAGTCGGGATATAACTTGAACCACATATTAAATTAGATATAACGCTTATAATATAATTAGTTGCTCCCTCTGTATAATGCAAATTATCAGTGTTGTAAAATGCGCCAGTTAAATAATAATATGGCATAGCAAATATACAAGGCATTAAGTTATCGTTAGATATATTCTTAGATTTAGTAAGTAAGTTTAAGTATTCAGTATATGCACTACTAGCAAATATAAAACAAACTTGTGCGTTAGGAAAACTATTTTTAGCATTAGTAACAGTACTAATCACTTTAGGTTTAATTTCATCCCAAGTAAAATTGCTATCATTAGCACCACCAACTATATACACATACTTTATCATTTCTTTTTGGATATCAGTCATTTCATTTTTGGCTTCTTCAATTAAGCCATTAAAGTCAATACCTCCCCATTTGCCAACAAAACCCGCTCCACCTCTACTATGTTCATACCAGTTTTTAGCATTAAGCATACCACGTACGCCATTAGGTAGTTTATGATTATAGTTTACACTGTATGAGTCACCAATCCATAAAATATTATCCTTATTAGCATTTTTTCTATCTTCAATTTCTTTTTCTACTATTTCTTTGTATTCTGTAACCTGCGCATTATAATTACCAGTATTAACCCAATAGTCACCATTAGTAATATCAACATTCGCAGGCACTGGCACTTTACTCGTAAAGCTATTACCCATATACGTTACCACACTCAACGCTTCATACTGTAAAGCCTTATTCCACTCGCCCATAATCTTAGGTACATACCTAGCGCCAACATACTGTCTGTTAATTAATTCATTACTCATATTACTCTTACCTCTCTTTCTTAATAGCTTAATACTAAATGTCCATAGTCATAGTTACCAACACCGATATTATTCTCAATATCTAATCCAGTAGTATTAAATGTAATACTCTTCCAATTAGCAGGTATATTATAAACGATATAACCACTGTCACTAATAGTAACAAATATCATAGTAGCAAGATACTCTCTTATAATACTCTCTGCAAAGCTAGTATCATAATTATCAATCCACTCCTGCACTTGTTTCATTTCCTGCTTTAATTGTTCAACATCATTACTAATAGCCTTATCATTTTCAATCAAGTTATTAATATAATTGACACACTTGCAGATAACTTCATAATAACTTAATTCATCATCATACACTAGTGGTAACACTTTAAAGCACCAAAACCTAAACTCTGTTAAGTTCTTATAATTTGCATTCATTATTACCTCTCTTTCCCTTTACCATAAAGTAAAGAAACAATCACTACAATCTTCAATAATCATCATATCAATATTGAGAAAAGTCTCTCTGAATTTCTTTAATAAACTGCTATAATTTTCTGTTCCCTGTTTACCTTTAACTGTCTCAATATACTTATCAGTGCTATTAACATTCTCTGTATTATTTCCTGTCACATTCTCTGTACCATTTCCAGTTCTACTTCCATTACTTGTAACTGTATCAGTGCTATTATTAGTTGTAGTATTATCTTCATTTACCTTAGTAACTGTAGTCAAAGGAACACTATCAGCAATGCCCTGTGTGTCCATGCTATTTTGTGGTGTATCACTAAACCTATTCAAGGTATCAGTATTACTTGTACCACTAGCACTATTAACATCTTTAGTCTCATTCTGATTAGTCTCTGTATTGCTATTAGTTCTGTTACTAGTACTACTACCAGTCGTATCTCTTGTACCACTGCCCTCTCTACTCCTAGTCAAATCAACATCATAAAAAGGATTGAACTCAAGCAACTCACTCTTATACAACTGATTGTAATAAGGCATAATCTCATTGAGCTTAGTATTCATAGCAAGTTTCCACCTACCTACAGTCTCATGCGCAATCTCCCTTGTATAATAATGCTTCAATATTTTCCTGCACAAAACCTGCCTATAGTTTTCATCAAATATCGGAAAGTCAAAATTAAAAACCTTATTCCAACATCTATCTAAAATACTATCAACATTATCTGCACCTTCACTCTCACTTAAGCCTGCACTGTTTTCACAGATGAATCGCACCTCTGTTGTGTACTTACTCATTATTACCACCACCTTTACCTATATCAATTTCATTACTTAAATTAGCTTCACTGGCATCATACGTATCAAGTACTTGCATATCTTCTCGATAATCGACACTGATATTTAAACCAAACATTCTATTAATTTGCTCGCAAGCCTGCTGTCTCATAAACAATCTTGAATACCTACTAGCAATCGTTCCACCTAAGTTTCTTTGTACTTCATCAGTAATCATTCTTTCTTTCTTTACAGTATTAACATTACTAATACCTAAGTACGTCAATGCTTCATTCCAATATTGAGTCTTTAACTCATACAGCTTATCAGCGACATATGGACTTGTAGTATCAAGAGTCTTAATACCGCTTAAGTCTAAGTTCTTATCGCCAAAAATAAATGGTTCATTACCCATATACTGTGCATACAGATTTTTCATTACAAGTCTCTGATTTTCAGTACAAGTAATAATTTTAGGTGTTTTCTGCTGTATTACATTTACGTCAATAGTTCTCTGTATTTCATACAACCTTTTACTCATTTCCTGCACATCAAGTATACTGTTAGTATGTAGCATATTATTAAAAATAATAACACTGTTGCTAGGGTCAAGTTTCATTTGATAACCATTTTGTGCAAAGGCTGTTCGAGTAATAGGTATTCTGTAAACATCAAGTTTACCACCTATCATAACCTGTAAGCCTAAATAACCCATGACTTCATCTTGAAAAAATACTACCATTCCATCATTAAAAAGTGCTAGTTCTAAAAATCTCGCATCAATAGTACTTGGTAGGTTTTTCCAATCAAACATTGAAATGCTTAATTCTGTCAACCTATTAACATACTGTAGATATGTCCTCTGATTTTGCAGGAATGCTTCGGACTGTGCTTTTCTACTTCTTCTACTCATTGTCTCACCTCTTTTCTAACTAGGACTATTATCTAATGAATAGTTGCCTATTTCACTAGCATTTTTCCAAAATGTAATACCATTGTTAAATATATTTTTTATTTCAGTTGTATCATCATTGTTACATCCATTTCCTATTATACAACAATTCTGTGTTTTTGTATAGTTCCAATGCGGTCTACTCTTTATGTTTGGTACTTTTACTCTTTTAGTAGCATACCCATATTTATCAAAATATTCATCAATAATATGAGCATATTGCGGAGTTACCTGCATTTGTTTAAAGTAAAAATCTTTGTTGCGTGTAGCAACATCAATTGAACCACTATTACTTCCTCTTGTTTGTGGTGGTTTACTGTATGCTAACATAGCATCTATACCATTATTAACTAAACCAGCTGCACCACTTAATGATAACTCTGGATTAAAACTACTCATGCCTGCAACAACTGTACCAGTATTTAATAAAGCTGACATAGATAATTTACTAGCTGATTGAGCCAGCCACGCTTTATAAGCATCAACAGACCACGCTACTTGTGGGAAATCACTCATAACTAATTTTTCAGAATAATTGCCTTCATCAGCATTAGTACCATTATATCCCATAGGAACCAACGCTATTTGTGGATTACCTACTACACTTCCGTATAAAGCAAAATCGCAAGTATTTTTTATAAACCATTCATACCTATATATTGCAGAATTATCACAACAGTCTACTGCTAAATAGTTAAAAGGGTATGTTAATAATTTTTTATTTTTTGGAGTATATCCACCGATTGTAGTGTTTTTTGCTACTGCATTTACTTGCACACTTGGTTGTGCAGTTGCTGTATAAAAATCACTTGGCATTAAAAAAATATTAACAATGCTATCTTGTTTGTTAGCTTGTGTGGCTGTGTCTAAATAAGTTAATAATGTTTGTACTTGCTCATTATTATCAACTCGTCCTGCTATATAATCTACACCACTAAATAGTCCACCTTGATAACCACCAGTTTTTGTTCCCTCTTCTGCATAGGTTGTCGCTATTACTGCACTATAGCTATCAAAATGTCCGCTTTTACTTATAGCATTACAAACTATCGGTCCTGTTTCAATATTTTCTGACACAATATTACTACCTGCATAATCTATACTGCTATGTTCTCTCTCAACAAAACACTCTTTAAGAGTACAGTCAAAAAGAAACCATGTTTGCATAACATCAATAGTAAAATATACATTACTAACTTTGTCATTTATATACTCGATATTAGTAATAAAAGCATAAAACCATTTACTAGCATAGTTAGTATTTTGAAACATCATATAGTTGCAGTCATAAATGTTCTCTGCATTAGCACTCATTCTTACAACACCCTGTTGTCCATTAATTCTCTGAAAACTAGCTTTGTCCATAGTCTTACTAACTTTACTGTCAAAATAACTTTTCTGTGCTTCTCTATTTTCAAAATAAATAGTATCTTTATAACTACTATCTATCGGCACACCACTACACAATTTGATAATGCTATTAGGATGTATCTGCATATCTCCACCACCTTTACATTAGCAGGAAAGCAATCACGCTCTCCTGCCGTATTAATATTACGCAACTGTAATAGTTGCGGTACCAGACTTTGTACTATCAAACGTGCTAGTTGCTTTAACTGTAATAGTTCCTGCTTCAGCGCCACTATTAATCTTAAGCATACCAGTACTTGAGATACTAGCCTTATCACCACCAGTAGCAATACTCCATATAACACTCTGTGGTGCATAGTTGTCAGTATCAACAGTAACACTCAATTGTATCTGTCCACCTGCACTAACTGTAGCTTCACTTGGTGTAACTGTAACTGTCTTTACAGCAGGTGTTCCTGCAACAAATACAGCGTTGTTTGAGAACGGGGACACACTAAATGTTTTCCATACGTGATACCAGTAGTTCCAATACAGTCCTTCACCATTGTACTGCTCTGTGAAGTTCTGATAATTGTCAAAAATCATAAACCAGTCACTATCTACTAAAACGCAAGGAATAGCGTCAAGTGCTTCAAGTTCTGGCTGTCCTATCTCTGTATAGGTTGGGTCATCAGCAAAGAGAATATTTAATCTCTCAATGTCTAAATCACCAAAGCTATCTACAAGTACATGGTGTCCGTCAAATTCTGCTCTATCCATGTTAAAAGCACTCGCAAGTACTTCGACATTCATAGTAGCATCAAACTGCGAATTAACTAACAAATACTGTTCCTGCTTAGGTGTATGGTTCATAACTCCTGCAAGATTATTCTTTGATTTAAGGAAAGTAAACTTATTTGATACTCCCTTGATAGTACTAACAATACTGTTCATGTTTGCTGTGTTAATAGCAGGAATGGTAACTGGGTTCATCAGTCCATTTAAGATATGTTTTGCAAGCATATACTTCATAGTCTGGAACTCATCATAGTTAGCACCAGTATACATAGCATCCACAATCTTAGCAATTAAATCTGTAATGCCGTCAATAGACAGAAAAGCCTGTCTCAACTGGTCATTTGAGATTGTAGCTTTGTAGTACTTCTGATAATTCATAATGTGAAATGCACTACGTACGTCAGGAATTTCACGCTTGAATACATTTGACTCTGCAACCTGTGGGTCAAACTGAAACGGTTTTGCAATATTAACAAATACTTCCTCGATAGACTCACCAAATTCGAGCATACCTTTTTTAAACATAGCCCATGGATTGTCGTATGATTTACTTGTTAAAATTACTCTACCTATTCTGTTTACGAGCGCTGATAAAAACTCATTCTGTAAAGCAGGGTCGTCCATAATTACTGCACCGATTTCTCTGATTGAGTCAGAGTCTGCTGTAGCCTGTGGTACATAATCTCTGTAATTTGTGCTTGCGTTATTTCTTATTGCATTTAAGATATCAACGCTTGAATTAGTAAGTGTTTTAATTTTTGGTTTTGTAGCCATAATTCTTAGCCCTCTCTTTCTTTAAATAAATCATCAAAGGAAATTTCCTTACCGTCATCAGTAATATCTTCCTTTTGTTCCTTAATTACTGTTGCAGGGTCTGTACCTGCACTGCCGTCAAAAAATCGTGCCTTGTATTTTTCTCTCCACTCGTTATCATTCTGTTCGTATTTTGACTTCCAATCCGTGGTATCATTTGCACGTGTCTCAAGGTCATTGAATGTGTCAGTAAAATTTTCAATCATAGTAAGAGTATTATCATCAGCGTTATCTCCTGCTAAACCTTTTACTGCACTCATAAAATCATCATGTGAAAGTACTGCCATATTATCACCTCTTTTTCTATTTAAAATATTGGTCTGCACATCATCCAAACTGGCATACCTTTTCGCTTAGTTGGTGCAGGTGGTGTGGGTGGTGTAACTCCAGTTAAGTATTCATACCAGTTACTAGCATATGTTAATCTGTTACTCAATGCTTCAACTCCTGCACGTTCTCTTTCATATAGATATGCTTTACACGCTTCGGTAACATCAGTTAGTTTTGAAAATTCATCACCAGTATAACTATATCCTAGCGCAGGTTTAGGTATCCATTGTCCACCATATCCGTTTATTATTTCATCCCACATTAACTGTGTTTGTATTTCACCAGTAGCCCAATCAGAACCTTGTGCATTTGCATAATCTGTTAGGTTACTGCTAGGTGTCCATTGTATCAATCCCCAACCACTACTTGCACTAGTTGTTTGTTTCATACCAGGGTTGATATTTGACTCCTGTTGAAGATTACCTAACATACCTGCTATGCTTTCAATAGTAAAACCTTTACTGTTGAAATAACTATAGAACTCAGTAGCATTGTTTTCCATTTCAGACTGTGTTAAATATTGAGCTACTCCTACTTTAACAATCCATGCCATTATCTTATACCTAAACTAAAAAGTTTATTCCATGTGTTTTTACCACACACTCCGTCAACAGACAATCCATAATTTGACTGAAAATTCTTACAAGCCCTTACACAGCCTGCACCATATTTTGTATCAATGCTACCACTGTAATAACCTAACTTTTTCATTAGTATTTCAAAAACTGATACATCAATATTTGATGCCCCTCTTTTTAAAGTATTCATACTATAGCTTGCACTCCCTTTACTTTTTTCATTATAGCGTAAATGATATGACCAACCATAACTAGGATTGTAATATTTTCGTATACAAATTTCCCTGCCAGTTTGGTCTCCTGCTTTGCTTCCTTTTGTAGTTCCGTTTTCGTCAATGCTTGCATGAACTATGTGTTCACTATCTGTTGATACGCATACGTGATGCCCCACTGCTAAATGAATATCGCCTTTTTTAAATGGTCTGTTGCATATAGTGAAACCACAACGTTTCAACTGTTCATACAAATTCCTTGTTGTACTGCTGGGATTTACATTAAACCCTGCTTTAGCAAGCGCATGACCAACTAATGAACTACAGTCAAAGTCAGGATTACCACCTCTATTAATTTGTGAATATCCATGTGAATTGTCATTTGCTATTGCAATCATATAATCTGTGTATGTGTCAACTTTACTCATTCTTATCACTTCTTTCTACGTTCAGAACGTCACACAATTTCTGCAATACTAATGTGTTTTCATTTAATGCAGTGGTAAACTTATCTGTTTCATTCTTATGACTTTCATTTAGTTTCATACAGTACCATGCTAAACATAAACACATTACTATAGGAAAGCCTACTGTTGTGATAGCCTGCATAACTACGTTTATATCCATGTTTATATCTCCTTTCTTTTTATTCTATTTTAATTATATCATATTTCTTGAAACTTTGCAATAATTATGATATAATAAATTGAGATGATTATAGACAAAATTAAGAAAAGAGTACAACAATATGAGTGAAAATAAATACTATGACGGGACTAAATTGTTATCAATGAAAGATATAAATGGATTAAAGCCAGAACTATTTTTATGTACCACTAATAGAAGTGGCGGTAAAACAACCTATTTTGGTAGATTGTTAATCAACAGATTTCTAAAGTATGGTAAAAAATTCTGTTTAATTTATAGGTACAATTATGAACTTGATGATGTATCTAATAAGTTTTTCAAGGATTTACAAACATTATTTTTTAGTAATTACACTATGGAAAGCGAACGCTGTGCAAGTGGTATCTATCATAGTTTGTTTTTAAATGAACAACACTGTGGTTATGCTATAAGTTTAAATAGCGCAGACCAGTTGAAAAAATATAGTCACTTACTTAGTGATACTGATAGTATGTTATTCGATGAATTCCAAAGTGAAACTAATCACTATTGCAGTGATGAAATAAGAAAATTTATCAGCGTGCATACAAGTATAGCAAGAGGTCATGGAGAGCAGGCAAGGTATCTTCCTGTATATATGTTAAGTAATGCAGTCAGTATTATAAATCCTTATTATACAGAACTGGGAATATCTGAAAGATTAAACAGTGAAACTAATTTCTTAAAAGGTGATGGATTTGTACTAGAAAGCGGTTTCATAGAAACTGCAAGTAAAGCACAAAAAGAAAGCGGTTTCAATAGGGCATTTAAGAATAATCAGTATGTCACATATTCAAGTGAAAATGTGTACTTAAATGATAACACTGCTTTTATTGATACACCAGTAGGAAAAGGAAAATATATTGCGACACTAAGGTATATGAACCATGATTATGCTGTGAAACAATTTAGTGAACAGGGATTTTTATATATTGATGATAAGGCAGATAGTACATTTAGAAGTAAAATAAGTGTTACTGTTAATGACCATGATATTAATTATGTTATGTTAAAGCAGAATGATTTATTTATCAGTCAGTTAAGATACTATTTTGAAAAAGGTTGTTTTAGATTTAAGAACCTTAAATGTAAAGAAGTCTTATTCAAGACTATCAGTTATTAGGTATCTGCTGTTGTATGTTCACTTGATACTGCTAGGTAGCACGTTTGGAAGATAACGCTAGTATGTATTGTCGTAAATGCTGTGCGCTTGTGTTCTGCAATAGTTATAGATATAGAAAAGGCAAGAGTTTTTACTCCTGCCTTTTTGCTTTTTATTTTAAATAACTATTAGCAATTTCTTTATTAATTTTATCTGAAATAACTTCAACTAAATCAATTATCTTTTGCGTTTCATAATTAATAGGTTGTATTATATTGCATTCATGAGCATTAATATTAAAAATAACTGATAAATTACTCCAATTATCTTTTGTGTGTGTTACGAAAAATGTAAATACAATGTCATATTTATCTTCTATTCTTTCAGCTACAAGTAGTGAAAATATAATATTCTTTTCGTTTTTATCTAACATAATTTTTCTCCTTTACTTATAAAAATGTTTGTGTATATCCGTTGCAATTAATATGTTTAATGATAATATAATTTCTCTTGTATCTTTTTTCTTTATAAAATCATATGAAAGTAACTTTGATAAGTATAAACCATTCAAACAATATTCTATTTTATACTGCTCTGTATATGGTACATCATAAAACTCGATTGAACCTCTAAATCTCTTGCGTAATTCCTGCACTACTTTTTCCATTTTATCATTCATAATTTTATCTCTCCCTTGTAAAATAATCACAATCATATCTGTACTTGCAGAAACAGCAAATATGATTACAAGTTTTTTCATGTTTCTTTGCTTTGTATCTGTAATATAAATCTACTAACCATGTTATCATATTTTTCCCTCCTTTAAATGTCGTATTACATCTTTAATATCTCTTTGCATAAAGTATATGTCACAATAATCACATGATAGTGAATGAGGACATATGCCACAATTCCTATAAACTAATTTTTGCTTTTTATGATTTAGTTTCATAATTAATAATTTGTTTATCATAATGTTTCACCTCATTTCATATGTCGTGTCCACCAGTAATACACCACCTTTAATTCTTTTTGGCAATAATTTTCCAGGAACACATAAACCAACTTTAAAATCACTGTAGTCTCTTTTTGTTTCTAAGAATTTTAATTCACTTTGTGTATAGTTATCACTCTCCTTTGCTTCATAACCCTGCATTGATTTGTTAAATAAATCTTTACATTTCTGTGGCATACCTGCACATTTAATATCGTTGTATGGTTCATCAACTTGAACTAAATCATTATGTGTTATGTGTTCTATGTATGTTTTCTGTCTTGTGAATATAGCTGTGTCCCAACTACTCTCAAGCTTCCAACAGCAAAACTTCACGGAGTCTACTGTTATGCCTTTTATCTTATCAGCAGGCAAGTCACAATGTATACTGTCAGTGTCAGCATAGATAAATCCTGCTTTGTCTACACCATAGTAATTTTTTTGAGCGGCTGTTATCGTGAAGTTCCGTGCATAGGATGTTATTGCACTACCCGTTGCTATATGCCCCACCTTTTTATTATTAGCAGGAACTATATAGAAGCCTATACTTTCATCCTCTTTTACATATGCAACCTTAAAACTGCTATTGGAACTACTAGCGAGTTTACCATAAAGGTTATTGAGAAACAATTTTGCTTCTGTACGCTTTGCACCTTTACTGTTCATTTTAATTTCTGCATAATGATTTATGTAGTTATCAAATATTCCTTTCATGGAATAAAACCAACACCCGTCTAAAATCTCAAAATCAACTAGTTCATAGTGCTTTAACATTAATTTGTAATCTGTCATGGTTACTGTCATTATTACTGTACTGTCGTGTATGTTCCCATTTTTATCTTTATAGTAACGATTATATGTTCCGTCTTTATTTAATATATCACTAGTCGTTAATGACTCTGTGCCTTTATATAAGTGATTACCTTTTATCTGAATAAATGGTAACATATTTTCTTTTATATAAAAGCGTGTTTTTATTCTTAAAAAGTAATATTTATTTTCACCTATAGCTTCACGAGGTATTATATTGCCACTCCAAAAATATGGTTTACCTATTGGAAAATAATTACCACTTTGAGAGTGCATCATACTAGGATATAAAGAGTTCACATCTGCTGTCACACCATTATGCCTAATTATGTTTTCTTTTCCTTTTACTAAATAGCACCAACCACCTCTATAACTGTGACGTATATATTCGTCAGCATTTGACGAACCATAAATATTTTTATCAATGACAACTTCATCAAGTGGTGGGAATAAATCTTCATAATCATATGCACCTGTAGATTTTTTATATTCTTCCATACAACATGAACCTATTGTAAGTTTATCGTGTCCGTCATTGAATAGCTGTTCGAGTGCTTCTTTAACTACTAATACATCATTAGCTATATATTGTTTTTCATCATCAGTTATATTACAACCTGCATATCTATAACCTTCATATTCCATGTCTAATTTTTGATGTTTTGTTTTAAAAGATTTTCCTATTTGCTTTACTGAAAATGGTAATAGTTTTAAGCTATCTCTTAGTTCTATTGTGTGATTATTAACTTTAATAGTTAATGTATACCATTGCCCCATATCAGAAATTGTATATCTAAAAGATTTATTTTTCATATCTTTTATTCTGATAAATTCCGCTTGAGTCTGTTCATCATTTAAGTAATGGATAGCTTGCTCATACTTTAATTCTGTTAGCAAATATGACATCCAAAAATTTCCATCAAATTTTAAGTTATGATAATAAGCAACTATGTCACAATTTAATGTTTTAAAATATTGAAACTGTTCGTCTATTGAATGAAAAATATTTACATTTTCTGTGTAAAACTCAACGCTTGCACTTGCCCAAACTTCTGTTGATAATTGTCCTTTATAAACTGTAGTCTCAAAATCACACATAAATCTTCTAACATTTTGTTTCTTATTCATTATAATTAGCAAGTGTTTCTAACCAATTATTTGTAATAATTTCCATTTCTTTTGACATATTATTATAAGATAAAATGTTTAAGGCTTGTGCTATATTTGAGCGTATCCTACTATCTTCGCTATCTCCTGCTATTACTTCTAAATTTTCTATAATTTTATTTTCATTGTCCTTTAAGTGCTTATAATATGCTTCACCAAACTCCTGCATATTATCTTGTAACATTGATATAGCTTTGTAATAAAAGCTTTCCAATGATATTTCATTCATTTTATTATATGAACGATTATAAACATATCTACTATTAGGTAAATCGTATAACATTTCTTTAATAGTATCTACAATATCGTGTTGCTGTGCAGTAAATCTCTGTTCTAAATCTTCTCGTGTTTCTTTAAAAAACTTTTGTGTTATATATTTAGGAATATCAATGTACGAAACATCAACTCCTTTATCGATGTATTCCTGCATTAAATTATAAAGTGCTTTTTGATTTTTTGATAATCGCTTTTTCCTTGCCATACTTTTTCTCCTCTCTAAATTAATATGACCCCTGCTAACTTAATAGCAAGGGTCAGCAGAAAGATAAAATTTTATTTTACTGATTTCACATCAAGTGTACAGTCAATATAAGGTCTACCCGCCTTTGTTGTACCACTAACTTTGATAATACTAAACTCTTTACCGTGCATGATGTTAGTTATGTTACCAAAACTACGTTTGAAAGTAGCTGACTGACACGAGAATACTTCATTGTCTGGAGTAATAATTGATAAAATATCAACGCTATCTCCGTTCTCTTTTTCGTCTGTGAATGTAAGATACCCTGCCACTGGAATGGATGTATTATCCTCTACATCCTTTAATGACTGGATACCTCTATCCAATGTCATTAAATACTGCTCTACCTCTGTAAAATCTCTTGACTGTGAATTAATTGTAATTGCCATGATTGTTTATCTCCTTTTCTTTTATTCTGCTTCTGTCTGCTCTGTTGTTTCTTTGTCTGCCTGCTCTGTTTCAATCTCTTTACGTGTAGCAGGGTCAAGTATCTTTGCGCCTTTAATGAAGTCTGCTTCATCCATTCCGTATAATTCGTTGACTTCTTTAAGTTCACGAATTGCAACGATAGTGCAATCCTCTGTGTTATAGAGCTTTGATACTTTCTTTAAAGCCTTGTCTTTTTCGAGTATTTTACCACTAAGTGTAAACTCCTGCTCGAATGTCTCTGCTGTCTGTGAATTTACGCATAAAGCTGTGACAGACGTTGAAATAATTGTACGTGTGACCATTGGTTTTCTCATAGTTTTTTCTCCTTTTCTTTGTGCTATGATTTGTAATAAAGTTGTAACACCAATAGGTGTAGTAGCCAAGTTTGCTTTGCAATCTATTTGATGATAGCTTTTCTATCTCTTGACTATCAAGCAGGAAATAAAATCGTCTGCTTTATGACGAATTATAATTTTGCAATCGTCTCGATATATAGTTTCTGTTGTTACGTTACGTTTATCTGTTCTGCACAAGACCTTTAAAGTGTTAGGGTCTGTTATGAGTTGTGTGTATAACGTTTCTATCATGTATTCACCGCCTTTCGAGGAGTCTGCACTAGTGAGTGACGTGTTGACTAGCACTAGTGCAGGTATGCCAATATAGCAAAAACGTATTCGTAAGAGATGTAATACCTCTTTACATATTATATAGTACAGTAGTGATGTAAATGCAGTGTGTCTAAATTATGAACATTTTATGAACTTTTCCACATTTAGATTTCTGCAATTTACGAAAATTTACGAAAACTTGTACAAATTATTCCATAAATATGAGATACCATTTTATTATAGTAATACATATAAAATATATTACATTGTTTCATAAATATTTTTTCTTCATTATCTATTCTTTTTGTAAGATATAAATATTCTATTTTATACCACATTAAATTAAATATCTGTGTTATTATTCTTATACTATTATTTTTACCAATTGACGTTGTTTCAAATTGACTATATTCCTTACGAACTATTCGCTCTAATTTATGTTTTCTTTTCTGTGTCATATTATAAAAAACCTCTTCTCTATTAATCCGTGATAAAACTTAAGTATGTTATTTGATATTTCCTCTGATGATACACCAGTTAGCATATCGTAGTCAAGTGTGTCAAGCAAAAATCTCTTTTCACCTAGTTCACGTGTCTTTACTATGATATACCACATATCTTCTATATTGGCATATCCATAGAAAACTTTACCTTTTACCTTTTTAGATACTTTTGTAGCTATTTCTATGACAAAATCCTCGTAGATTTCATCAACTTCTGATTGTGACATTTTTCTATTTTTGTATAACATTTTTGTACCTCTTTTCTACTCTTCTACATCTACATATATCATTTCTTTTCCCGTAACTACTTTAAAATGTACTACTTTCATTCGTGAAAGTTGTTTGTTTTCAAGTATCTGTGAACGAGTGTAAAATTCAATTATGTCATACTGTAAATCGTGTAAGCAGAAACTTGTTGTTATGCTGTACTTGACAAGCGTACCGAGCTTGATATTGTTTGTCATTTTTCTCCTCCTTAT
>PPYF01507356.1_pt1 | contig 14911 bp, 8 predicted proteins | sample 1559871 | NCBI WGS metagenome assembly PPYF01 (sample SAMN08240021, study PRJNA423297) | Human gut metagenome, whole genome shotgun sequencing project. | reverse complement strand
CGGCATTGCTACTGGCTCTGACGCAAACGCGAACGATACGCTCAATGCCCTCTTTGCCAAGTGCGTCGCCGCCAAGCAGGCGGAACATGATGCGAAGGCCGCACTCGACGCCGCTCAGGCAACTCTTGATGAGGCGACGCCCGCCTATACCGCGGCGCTCAATGCCTACAACGAGGCAAAGGCGAAGCGCGTGGCCGCCGAGCAAGCCCTGAAGGACGAGATTGCCCGCCAGGAGCAAGAGGCGGCGAAGGCCGAGCAGGCCAAGATTACGCCGGCTGCCGCTAAGCCGGTTGCTGGAAAGCCATCCGCCGGCAACGCCAAGACGGCAGCCAACTCGGCGCTTCCCACCACAGGCGACAATGCTGCGCTCGCCGGTGAGACGTTTGTCATCGGAGGCGTCGTGCTTGTAGCCGCCGGCGTCTTCCTGACCGACAAGAAACGTCGTCAGGAGTAAGGATTTCGGAGGCAGCTTCTCCTCCTCTCCCGCTACTTCGTAAACCCCGCCCAATATGCGCCGGGGCGTCCATCACACGGGCGCCCCGGCGTTTTACATTGCAGGGTCCAAGGCACCTGCTCCAGTTTGTCTCGATCTGTAACATCTAGGACCCGAATATCGGTCTAACTGTTACAGATCGAGATGCTCGGGTTACCCTCGAATGGTTTGTCTCAATCTGTAACAGTTAGAGGTCATTTTCGCTGCTAGATGTTACAGATCGAGATCTTAAGTTGGTGTCCGACGGAATGTCTCAATCTGTAACAGTAACTCGGCAAAAACGGGTCTAGTTGTTACAGATTGAGACGAACGGCTGGACGGTCCGCCGGCCCGGCAGTCGACTTCTTCTGTAACGAAATGTCATACATTTTCATCCCCGCTAGACACCCCCAGGGGGTATGGGTGTATAGTATCGGCAGGTTAACATTTCCGACACCACGTCACAGAAAGGAGAAGCCATGGCTCAAGATAAGTTCGACGTGGGCGGCATGACGTGCGCCGCCTGCCAGGCGCACGTTGACCGCGCCGTCAGCAAGCTCGACGGCGTCCAAAACGTCGCGGTCAACCTGCTCGCCGGCTCCATGCTGGTCGACTACGACCCCACTCAGGTCACCCCCGACGACATCTGCACCGCCGTCGACCGCGCGGGCTACTCGGCATCGCCCGTCGACGCAGGCACCGGTACCGCCGCAAACGGCAGTACGCAAGCTAGGTCCGGCGCCGCCCATATGGAGTCGCCCACCAAAAAGCTGGAGGCAGCCGCCTCCGCCATGCGCACCCGACTCATCGTCTCGATCATCTTCCTCATCCCGCTGTTCTACATAGGCATGGGGCACATGCTCGGCTGGCCGCTGCCCGGCATCTTCACCGACCACACGCACAGTATGACGCTCGCGCTCACCGAGCTCGTCCTGCTCATCCCCATCGTCTACGTCAACGACGCGTACTTTATCAACGGCTTTAAGTCGCTCGTGCACGGCGCGCCCACCATGGACGCGCTCATCGCCGTCGGTGCCACCGCCTCCATCGCCTGGTCGCTCTACGCCATGTTTATCATGGCCGACCAGCTGGCCGCCGGACAGATCCACGAGGCCATGATGACAGGCATGGACAACCTGTATTTTGAGAGCGCCGGCACGATTCTGTCGCTCGTCACCGTGGGTAAATACCTCGAGACGCGCAGCAAGTCCAAGACCGGTGGCGCCATCGAGGCCCTAATCGACTTGGCGCCCAAGACCGCGACCGTCGTGGCCGAGGACGGCACCGAGCCCACCGTGGACGTCGACGCCATCCTGCCCGGTCAGGTGCTGCGCGTACGTCCCGGCGAGTCCATCCCCGTCGACGGCGTGGTGCTCGAGGGCGCCTCGGCCGTGGATGAAAGCGCGCTGACCGGCGAGTCCATCCCCGTGGAAAAGACCGCCGGCGACACCGTCAACGCCGCCACGGTCAACCGCACCGGGTCGTTCACCTTCCGCGCCACGCGCGTGGGGGCCGACACGTCGCTCGCCAAGATCATCCAGCTTGTGGAGGACGCCAACGCCACCAAGGCGCCCATCGCCCGCATGGCCGATAAGGTCGCCGGCGTGTTTGTGCCCGTGGTGTTTGCGATCTCGGCCGTGACTTTCGTGGCATGGATGGCACTGACCGGCAACGTGAACGAGGCACTCACCTCCGCCGTGGCCGTGCTGGTGATCAGCTGCCCGTGCGCCCTGGGCCTGGCCACGCCCGTCGCCATTATGGTCGGCACCGGCAAGGGTGCCGAAATGGGCATTCTGTTTAAGAGCGCCGAGGCGCTGGAGAATCTGCGCAACGTGGGCACCGTGGTGCTCGACAAGACGGGCACCGTTACCCGCGGCAAGCCGGCCGTAACCGACATTGTGGTTGCCGAGCGCGTCGACGGCGCGCCCGTCATGGGCGAGAAAGCGCTGCTCAAGCTGGCCGCCGCACTGGAGCGCCAGAGCGAGCATCCGCTGGCAGAGGCGATTATGGCCGAGTGCGAGACACACGGAATCGTCGCGCGCATGGTTGAGGACTTTGCCGCCGTGCCCGGCCGTGGCGTCACGGCACGCGAGGGGCAAAACGCCATTGCAGCCGGCAACGTACGCCTGATGAACGAGTTGGGCGTTACCGTGCCCGCGGGTCTTGCCGAGCAATTTGCCGCCGAGGGCAAGACGCCGCTGTTCTTTGCCAAGAACGGCGAGCTTGCCGGCACCGTTGCCGTGGCTGACGAGGTCAAGGAGACGAGCGCCGGGGCCATCGCCGCACTGCGCTCGCTTGGCGTCGACGTGCGCATGCTCACCGGCGACAACCGCGTCACCGCCGAAGCGATCGCCCGCCGCGTGGGGCTGAGCAGCGAACAGGTCATCGCCGACGTTCTCCCCGCCGACAAGGAACGCCACGTGCGCGAACTGCAGGATGCGGGCGGCAAGGTCGCCATGGTGGGCGACGGCATCAATGACTCCCCCGCCCTGGCGCGCGCCGACGTGGGCCTTGCCATCGGCACCGGCGCCGACATCGCCAAAGAAGGGGCAGATGTGGTGCTCATGCGCAGCGACCTCATGGACGTCGCCCGCGCCATCGAGCTTTCGCGCGCCACGATCCGCAACATCAAGCAGGACCTGTTCTGGGCACTGTTCTACAACGGCATCGGCATTCCGCTGGCGGCGGGCGTGTTCTCCCCGCTCACCGGATGGCAACTCTCGCCGATGTTTGGCGCCGCGGCCATGAGCCTGTCGAGCGTGTGCGTCGTGTCCAATGCCCTGCGTTTGAAATCCTTTAAGCCTAAAGTGGCAAAATAGGCTCACCATTAAGTCCATTTAGAACGGGTTTTCCAAGTGCCCAAGATTGACCTGAAAGAGGAGCGACGCGTACCTTGGTACGCGAGCGACGGTTTGAAGGTCAAGGTCGGGTGCCTGGGAAAGCCGACACAACAGAGAGGAATACCCATGCGTTTCACAATTAAGACTTCCGGCCTTATGTGCGGCCACTGCGACGCCACCGTCGAGACCGCGCTGCTCAACGTTGCGGGCGTAACCGACGCCGACGCCGACCACGAGACTCAGACCGTCCAGGTGGAGTGCGCCGACACCGTGACCCCCGAGCAGCTCGCCGCCGCCGTCGAGGGCGCCGGCGAGAAATTCCATGCCCTGTCCGTAACCGCCGCGTAGCAGGCGCCACCTGCCCCCTCAGAAGTTGCGGTGAAATACGGACTGTTGAGCCGCCCTAGGCCCTTAAACAGTCCGTATTTCACCGCAACTGACAGGGGGGCATCCGGAAGATCGACCAGAAACGAGGACCCGCCATGATGGCAGACCATAAATCGGTGACCCGCATGCTCAAGACGGCACGCGGTCAGATCGACGGCATCCTGCGGATGGTCGAGGAGGACCGCTACTGCGTCGATATCTCCACGCAGCTCATGGCCACACAGGCGCTCCTCGCGCGCATTAACGCCGACGTGCTCAAGGCGCATATCGAGGGCTGCGTGACTTCGGCAATCGAATCGGGCGACGAAGACCTCAAAGCCGCCAAACTCGCCGAAATCGAACGCGTCGTCGACAAACTCTCCAAGTAATTGGGGCATTGGGGACAGGTACGTTTGCACCGTCTTGGTATTCCGGGGACAGGTATGTTTGCACCACATTGGTGCAGATTAACCTGTCCCCCTTGCTCTAAATCGGGTATAAAGGCGTGCAGCATATCGAACGAAAGGCAATTTGCATGAATGATTTTATGAAGGGTCGCAATGGTGCCGATGAACTCACCATCGTGATGGGTTTTGCCGGCATCGTCATCGCGATGATCGGATCGATAGCCCGCATCCAGTGGCTCAGCTGGATTGCCATCGCCGTAATCGTGATTGGCGTGCTGCGCGGCCTGTCCAAAAATATCGACGCACGTCACAAGGAGAACGAGGCCTTTGTCGCCGCGACTGCAAACGTACCCGGCTTGGGCAAGTTTGTAGCTAGCTTGGGCGGCGGAGCTACAGCGGCCAACGCCTCGCGCGCAGCCGGTACTAGCATGGAAGATTTTGAACGTGCCAAGCGCACAGCCAAGAAGATGTGGAAGGGCCGCAAGACCACGGCCTATCTTAAGTGCCCCAACTGCGGCCAGATGCTCTCCGTTCCCAAGGGCAAAGGCAAGATCCGCGTCACCTGCCCCAAGTGCCATGCCAAGATGGAGACGCGCTCATAGCCGCCATACCATGGGACAAATAAAAGCCGAGGCCTCGTGTTGAGACCTCGGCTTTTTGTATGCGGCAACGGAGCTGTCCCTTTGTCTCATCTACGCCACGCCATCGCGGGCAAGCTCCTCGGCCAACGCCTCGGCAGGCATGGCCATAATCGCGTCGAGCTCGGCGTCCACCTCGGGAATACGCTTCACCTTGAGCTTGCGCACCAGATCACCGCGACACATCACGTGCGTCGGCTCACGCAGTGCGCACAGGTCATCGAGCGGGTTCTCGCGCGTCACCAGGATATCGGCGGCCTTGCCGCACTCGATTGTGCCGGTCTCGCCGCCCAGCCCCAGCAGCTCGGCATTGACCTGCGTGGCCGTATGCAGTGCGAAGGCGTTGCTCACGCCGACATACTTGGCAAAATAGGCCACCTCACGCCACATGTCGTACTGCGTCACGAACGGGCAGCTCGAGTCCGTGCCAAGGCCCACCTTAACGCCAGCTTCCAGTGCGGCACGGGCGCTCTCGATGATGCCCGAGCACACGATGTCGCCGTTCTTCTTTTGTGTATCGGTCGAATGGGTCTTTTCCGGGTCGAGCAACACAAACGGCAGCGCCGGGCTGATAGTGCAGGTCACACTCGGAGCACGCCCCTCGAGCTGCGTGCCCGCGGCGCCACGGTACAGCTCCAAGATCTCGGGTGTCAACGGAGCGCCGTGCTCAATCGTGTCAACGCCGGCCTCAAGCGCGGCCTTCACGCCCTCGGTACTCTCGACATGGGCCATAACCGGAAGGCCCATATCGTGCGCCGCCTTGCATGCCGCCGTGGCAACCTCCACCGGCATACGCAGCACGCCCGGCTCGCCCACCTCGGTCGCATCGAATACGCCACCCGTTACGAACAGCTTAATGACGTCGGCACCGCGCACATACAGGTCGCGCACCTGTTCGGCTGCCTCGGCGGGACTGTTTGCCACCTGGGCGAACAAGCCCGCACCATGGCCGCCCGGAACCGTGACGTCCGTTCCCGGCGCCACCAGGCGAGGACCTTGATACTTGCCGGCATCGATAGCATCGCGCACGGCAAGATCGGCAAACAGCGGGTCGCCCGCGCCGCGCACCGTGGTCACACCACTTGCCAGCTGTTGTTGGGCGCTGCCCTTAAGAATATGGCGCACGATGGCGCGCCCCACGGGATTATCGAGCTTCTTCATCAGCGCGCCCGCATCGCCCGCCGAAACCGGCTTGCCCGAACCGCACAGATGCACATGCATATTGATGAGGCCTGGCATGAGATACGCACCTGCCAGGTCGATAACCTCGGCACCCGCAGGCGCCTGCGCCACAGCACTCGGCCCCATCCACGTGATGACACCGCGCTCAACGGCCACGGCCATATCGGGTTGCGGCTCCATATGCTCCAAACCATCCAGAATGGTCGCATTGATAAACAACGTAGAACGATCGGCAGACGCCATATCGAGCTCCTCCCTCACAATTAACTTGAACATTTGTCCATTATCACCTAATGCAGCGACCTAAAGTCGAGCATATCGGTTAACGGAGGGAAGAGGGGATGTGGGGGACGGAATACGTTGCAGCCCCACCCCAGCAACATCAGGGGAATGTCTCGATCTGTAACAGGTACAGGGTTATTGGGCCCCTTGATGTTACAGATCGAGACATTCGGTCGACGTTTCACCGGTTTGTCTCGATCTGTAACAATTACGAACTCAAACAACTTCTAAACGTTACAGATCGAGACAAAACCTCTCAGCGCCCATACCACTGGCGTCTCCATTCCTCAGCCAGATCGGCCCGCTGTTGAATTCCCGCCAGTCTCATCTTTTCAGCCAGCTTCCCCGGGTTCTTGAGTTCATCAAACGTAAACCGAAGCACCTTGTGCCCGAGCATCGTCAGATGAGACTCCCGCTGACGTTCTGCCACGAATGGGTCGACCGACCCCCGATCCCCACCATCCTGCAGGGTATACTTTCCCTTCCCGTCGAGCTCGCCGATGACACATGTCCCATCCTCGAGCCTCCAGAAATAATCAACCCGAAACACCTGGCTCGAATCGAGCGGATCGCGAAACTCCACCTGCAGCTCCGGAACCGGAAAGCCGTACGCAATAAAGAACGCTCGGAACCGAGACTCGCCGCCGTTTTCGGACAGCCCGTCCGCATACGACGCAATCACCTGTGCCCTGCGATACCCTCGCCTGCCCTCGCAATCGGCGCGGAGGCGCTCGCACAAATCCCAACGTGATACGCCTTTCGCCCGCAGTGCAGAATCGGCAATCGCCAACCCGTAGGAGAACGGCGCACGCAGCAAGCAATCCTCCACTGTGCGCCAAAACGACGTCACCTGCACGCCATCAACACGCTCGAGCGCGCCCGCCATCTGTGGACGCGACAACCTGCACCCGCTGCTCAACGTCACCGAACAACCTGTCTTAACAAGAAAACGCGGCCCGAGCAGATCATTCGGCACCTCCAGACCCCACAAAAGCGCCGCGTCATAGCCCCAAAACGCCCAATCGGGATGAAACTCCGCAAGCCCTTTGATAGTCCTCAACGCTCGCTCCGCCGGCGTCAATGCATCCCAATCATGCTGAAAACAGAACAGGTACGGCTCGGGCTCCGCGATATCGTCGGTTCCAACATGGCGTCGCAGCCACATGAGCTCGGTATTGTCATGCGTTGCGAGCAGCGCACCTTGCTTGGCCGTCTCCGTGAGCCGCGCGAGCATCCTATTCCGCGCCAACGTGTTGCGAGTCGCATGTTTGTGTTTGAGAACGGTATTAGGCACTTTCATCACCACCACGTCAGACAAATGGACCTTCGTCACCGTTACCTCCGCTGGCAAATGTCTTGATCTGTAACAGGAAGACAGTCTTTGAGCCTCTAGTTGTTACAGAACAAGATTTTTCGGCAGCCGCCAAACCTTCCGTCTCAATCTGTAACAGTTACGGGCTCAAACAGCCGCTAAACGTTACAGATTGAGACAAAGTCAGGGCTGCAGGGCGACACCAGTCACATCCCCTACTCCCATTCTTGTTCGTAGATGTTGAGGGACTTTACGTAGCGCCCCTGGGCACCCATGATGTCGCGGACCAGGCGCAAAAAGAAGCTGATACACGAGGTGTCAAAGCCATCCTGCAGGTCCTCCGGATGCACCGCACCCGGTCCATCGACCGCCGTGTCACTCAGGCGCGCGATGTCATACAAATAGAGCTGTCCCGCCGTCAGCCAGACATCGTCGACGCAAGCGAGGCGCACCGCAATCGCGCCGTCGCTCCAATGCTCCTTTTGCACGATATGCGGGTCGTAGACATCAAAACGTCGATCGGTGCGCGTATCCTTCAGCTCAACCATGCCAGTCGCGGGGTCCTTGTCCAAAATGCCAAAGCGCGAGAAATACTGCGTGTCGCGTACCTGCTCGAGCCGCTTGAGCGAGGCAGGCGAAAGCGATGCCGGCCTCTCGTCAACATACAGCTCGAGCAGCGTCTTGCCATGGCGATAGGGGCGCTCGAAGAGCAGCCAATCGGTAAATGCCATGTTGTAGGCCATGATTTCGTTTTGCGAAGGCTCGGTGCAATAGCTGAGCCAGGGGTCGACGATAATCTCGAACTGCTCGCGCGCCGACTCCAAAAACTGAAACTTCCGCAGCATCCAAAAATGGGCCATGTCGGCAATATCGTTGCCGACGGCTTCGGCTAGCTGCGCTCGGTCTAAAGCGTGGTCAGTCATGGCATCCTCCTCAAACTGATGGACCTCAATTTGAGCTTACGAGGAGGGTGGGCAGCCACGACCAGCGCGGGCAAAATAGGCCTCCGGCTGCAAACCAGATGCTGACCAAACACCTGGCGGAATGCTTGACCGAAAATGCGCACCGCAACAAAACCGCAGGTAAACATAGACGGCCAACCCGCCCTTTTGAGCCAGATACCCGCAGCCACCACAGAAACAACAGGTGACCACAGCCCAAGAAGTCGACAAATGAACACCCGTACGTCGACAAACGAGCAAATCGCTCGCAAAGAGCGTCCCCAACGACTAGACAAAAAAATGACTAGTCATTGGGGACGTTCTTAAATGACTACTTTACAGCTCCAGCGCATCGGCGACTTCGGCTGCGCAGGCCAGGGCATCGGCCATGGCGTTCACCACGAGCGAGCTGCCGTTGCGAGCGTCACCGGCAACATACACCGGCGCGGCATCCGCGGCGACGCCGTCGACACGGGCCGCAAGGTACGAGCCCTCGGCAGCCATCACCGGCAGCGGACGACCAGCGGTGGCAACAGGCACGCCAACGGCGTCGAACACGCCATGCTCGGGACCCGTAAAGCCGCAGGCGATGAGCACCAGCTGGGCCGGCACCTCGTGCTCGGAGCCCGCGATGCGCTCGGGCTTGCCAGCCGACCAATCCAGATCGACCACGCGCAGGCCCGCGGCCGCGCCCTTCTTGTCCAGCAGCACCTCGAGCGTATCCACGCCCCAGGCACGCATCTCGCCACCCATGGCAGCGATGACCTCCTGCTGGCCGTAGTCGGTCTTCTTCACATTGGGCCACTGCGGCCAGGGATTGCTCGCCGTACGTTTATCGGGCGCCGCCGGCAAGAACTCAAACTGGCGCACGCTGCGCGCACCCTGGCGCACCGCGGTACCCACGCAGTCGTTGCCGGTATCGCCGCCGCCAATGACCACGACGTCCAGGCCGCGCGCGTCAATAGCGGGCTCGCCGCCATCGAGCACCGACACGGTCGAAGCCGTCAGATAGTCCACGGCATACACCACGCCGGGGGCGTCAATGTTCGCAGCCGAAAGCCCGCGCGGGGCACGGGCACCAGCAGCCACCACGACAGCGTCAAAGTCATCGAGCTTGGCCGCCACCGCAGGGTCCGTCACGTCGGCACTCAGCTCGAACGCAATGCCCAGCTCGCGCATGAGCGCCACGCGACGCTCGACCACGGACTTCTCGAGCTTCATGTTGGGAATGCCGTACATGAGCAGACCGCCCGGGCGGTCGTCGCGCTCAAACACCGTCACGCGGGCGCCGCGACGGGCGAGCTCCCATGCTGCCACCAGACCAGCAGGACCGGAGCCCACCACGGCAACCGTGGGCGCGCCCTCCCCCGCCGGCTCAAAGCGACGCGGGCCGCCATTTGCCCACTCGTGGTCGCTGATCGCACGCTCGTTGTCATGAATCGTCGTGGGCTGGCCATCGACCGAACCCAGGTTGCACGCGGCCTCGCACAGTGCCGGGCACACGCGACTCGTGAACTCGGGCATGGGCGAGGTGAGCGACAGGCGCTCGGCAGCCTCGTCCCAGCGGCCGCGATACACTAGCTCGTTCCACTCGGGAATCAGATTGTGCAGTGGGCAGCCGCTCGGGCGTGCCTTGCCAAAGCTCGCGCCCATCTGGCAAAACGCCACGCCGCACATCATGCAGCGGCTCGCCTGGGCGCGACGTGCATCGTCATCGAGCTCCACGTACAGCGGATCGAAATCGCGGCTGCGCTCCTCCACGGGGCGCAGCTCGTGGGTCACGCGATCGATATCAAGAAAAGCACCGGGCTTACCCATGGCACTTACGCCTCCTTCTTGGTCGAAGCAACAGAATCGGTAGCGGCCACAGGCGTAACACCCGCGCCCGCAGCACCGCCCGCGACATCAAAGCGAGCAACATCCGCGTCACTCGCGCGACCGGTCACAATGTCAAACGCCAGCTCCTCGGCCTGCGCATGCGTCTTGCCGACGGCCTCGGCGGCGGCGACAATCGCCAGCACGCGCTCGTACTCGGTCGGAATGACCTTCACAAAGTGCTTGCTCATCGTCTCAAAGCTGTAGAGCAGCTTAATGCCGCGCGGGCTCTGCGTCGCGTCCACGTGCTCCTGAATGAGCTCGCGAATCTGCGCCAGCTCGCCGGCCGTCGGGGCTTTAAGCTCGACGCTCTCGTGGTTCACACGGGCATCGAGCGTGCCGTACTGGTCAAAGACATAGGCCACGCCACCCGTCATGCCGGCGGCGAAGTTCTGCCCGACCTCGCCCAGGATGAGTGCCAGACCACCCGTCATGTACTCGCAGCCATGGTTGCCGCAGCCCTCGACCACCACGGTGGCACCGGAGTTGCGTACGCCAAAGCGCTGGCCTGCCAGGCCGTTAATGAAGCCGCGGCCGCTCGTGGCGCCAAAGAACGCAACGTTGCCCACGATGATGTTCTCATCGAACTTGTAGGTCGCATGCGGGTTGGGGCGCACCGACACCTCGCCGCCCGAAAGGCCCTTGCCAAAGTAGTCGTTGGCGTCGCCGCACACGTTGAGCGTAATGCCGCGCGGCAGGAAGGCGCCAAAGCTCTGACCGGCCGAACCATCGCAATCGATGGTGATGGAGCCGGCGGGCAGGCCCTCGGGATGCGCCTTGGTCACCGCGTTGCCCAAGATGGTGCCCACGCAGCGGTTGACGTTGGCGATATCGGCGCGGAAGCAAATCGGACGCAGGTGCGCACGGGCATCGGCCGTATAGGGCACAAACAACGTGGAGTCGAGCGTCTTGTCGAGCTCGCTGTCCGCAGCCATCTGGGACAGGAAGTGACGGCCGTCGGCACCCGGGATGTGGGCACCAAACTCACAGGTCGCGCTCGCCAGCACGGGCGACAGATCCAGCAGGTTAGCCTTGCGGTTGCCCGGGACCTCAATCTGGCGCAAGCACTCGGGATGGCCGACCATCTCGTCGATGGTGCGGAAGCCCAGGCTCGCCATGACCTCGCGCAGCTGCTCGGCAACAAAGAGCATAAAGTGCTCGACGTGCTCTGGCTTGCCGCGGAAGCCGCGACGCAGGCGGCAGTTTTGCGTAGCGATGCCGGCCGGGCAGGTATCCTGCTGGCAGTCGCGCTGCATGAGGCAGCCCATGGAGATGAGCGGCATGGTCGCAAAGCCAAACTCCTCGGCACCCAGCAGGCAGGCGACGGCAACATCGGTGCCGTCCATGAGCTTGCCGTCGGCCTCGAGCACCACGCGCGAGCGCAGGCCGTTTTGCAGCAGCGTCTGCTGGGCCTCGGCAAGACCGAGCTCCAGCGGCAGACCGGCGTGCCAAATGGAATCGCGAGCAGCGGCACCCGAGCCGCCGTTGTGGCCGCTGATCAAGATCTTGTCGGCAGCACCCTTGGCAACACCGGTGGCGATGGTGCCGACACCGGCCTCGCTGACCAGCTTAACCGACACGCGAGCGCCGGGGTTGGCGTTCTTAAGATCGAAGATCAGCTCTGCCAGGTCCTCGATGGAGTAGATGTCGTGGTGCGGCGGAGGCGAGATCAGGCCGATGCCGGGCGTGGACTGACGGACCTCGGCGATCCAGGGGTAGACCTTCTTGCCGGGCAGGTGGCCACCCTCGCCGGGCTTGGCGCCCTGGGCCATCTTGATCTGAATCTCGAAGGCGCTGCACAGGTAGCGGCTCGTCACGCCAAAGCGCGCGCTTGCTACCTGCTTGATGGCAGAGTTCTTGGAGTCACCGTTAGCCAGCGGGGTCTCGCGACGCGGATCCTCACCGCCCTCGCCGGAGTTGGAACGGCCGTGCAGACGGTTCATGGCGATGGCCATGCACTCGTGTGCCTCTTTGCTGATGGAACCATACGACATGGCGCCGGTGTTAAAGCGGCGGACGATGTTGAGCGCAGGCTCGACCTCGTCGAGTGCCACCGGAGTGCGGCCGCTGGCATCAAAGTCCAACAGGTCACGCAGGCGCACGGCGCGGCCGGTGCGGTGCAGGCGGGCGCTGTACTCCTTAAAGGTGTCGTAGCTGTCCTCACGGCAGGCGGTCTGCAGCAAGTAGACAGTCTGCGGATCGATGAGGTGATCCTCGCCGCCGAGCGGGCGCCACTTGGTCAGGCCCAGCGTGGGCACCTGATCGGGGGCCGGGCTCTTAAGGATAGCGAGCGCGGCGTCGTAGCGCTCGTTTTGCTCGCGCTCGACGTCCTTGACACCCATACCGCCCACACGGCTCACCGTGCCGGCGAAGTACGCGTTGACGAACTCCGGCGTAAAGCCCACGGCCTCGAAGATCTGCGCCGAATGGTAGCTCTGCACCGTGGAGATGCCCATCTTGGACATGATGGAGACGATGCCGGCGGTCGCAGCCATGTTGTAGTTGGCGATGCCCTGCTCGGCCGTCACGTCCAAGTCGCCGCGTGCCGCCAGATCGCGGATGCACGCATGTGCGTTGTACGGATAGATGCCGCTCGCGGAGTAGCCCACCAGCGCCGCAAAGTCGTGCGGGGACACGGCGTCGCCGCACTCCACCACGATGTCGGCAAAGGTGCGCACGCCGGCGCGGATCAGGTGGTTGTGCACGCAGCCCACGGCGAGCAGCGAGGGCACGGGCACCTCGCCCGCCGCGGCACGATCGCTCAACACCACGATGTTCACGCCGTCGCGGACCGCAGCCTCAACGTCCTCTGCAAGCTGCTTGAGCGCAGCCTGCAGCGCGCCCTCGCCGGCATCGCGGCAGTACACGGCACGGAAACGGCGGGTCTTAAAGCCCACGCGATCGATGGCGCAGATACGCTCGAACTCCTCCTCGTTGAGCAACGGGCGCTCCAAGCGAACCAGCTGGCAAGCCGTGCGCGAGTCCTCGAGCAGGTTGCCGTGGTTGCCCAGGTAGAGCGTGGTCGAGGTGACCATATGCTCGCGAAGGGCGTCGATGGGCGGGTTCGTGACCTGAGCGAACAGCTGATAGAAATAGTCGTAGAAGGAGCGCGTCTTCTTGGACAGGCAGGCCAGCGGCGCATCGATGCCCATCGAGGCGAGCGGAGCCTTGCCCTGCTGGGCCATGGGACGCACGACCTCGTCAACATCATCCCAGTGATACCCGAGCTTAGCCATGTAGGGCTTTTCCTTGGCGTAACGGGCGCGCAGCTCGTCGTTGTAGATCACGCGGCCACGGGCAAAATCGACCTCGAGCATCTGGCCCGGCCCCAGGCAACCGCTCGTCAGGATGTTCTCGGGGCGCACCTCGATGGTGCCCACCTCGCTTGCCAGCATAAAGCGGCCGTCGCGCGTCACATAGTAGCGGGCGGGACGCAGACCGTTACGGTCGAGGGCGGCGCCCAGCGTGCGACCGTCGGTAAAGGCGATGGCCGCCGGGCCATCCCACGGCTCCATGAGCATGGACTGGTAAGCGTCGTAGGCGCGGCGCTCCTCGCTCAGGCTGTCGTTGTGGTCCCACGGCTCGGGCAGCAGCATGGACGCGGCACGCGTAAGCGGGCGACCGTTCATGACCAGGAACTCGAGCACGTTGTCCAGAATCGCGGAGTCGGAACCCTCGCGGTTGATGATGGGCATCACGCGCTCAAGATCGTGCTGCAGCACGGGGCTGTACAGGTTGGGTTCGCGGGCGCGGATCCAGTTGACGTTGCCCTTGAGGGTGTTGATCTCGCCGTTGTGGATGATAAAACGGTTGGGGTGTGCGCGCTCCCAGCTGGGCGTGGTGTTGGTGGAGTACCGCGAGTGGACGAGCGCTACAGCCGTCTTGACGGCGGCGTCGTTGAGATCGATGAAGAAGCGGCGCATCTGCGTGGCGACCAGCATGCCCTTGTACACGATAGTGCGCGAGCTCATGGAGCACACATAGAAGATCTTGTCGCGCAGGGCAAACTCGGCGTCGGCCTTCTTTTCGATGGTGCGGCGGCACACGTACAGGCGACGCTCAAAGGCATCGCCGGCGGGCGTGTCGTCCGGACGGCCCAGGAAGGCCTGCAGGATAGTAGGCATGCAGGCGCGGGCCGTCTCACCTAGGTCGTGCGGGTCGACGGGCACCTCGCGCCAAAAGAGCAGCGGCACGCCGGCCTCGGCGCAGCCCTCCTCAAACACGCGACGGGCATCCTCTACGCCCTTGTCGTCCTGCGGGAAGAACAGCATGGCCACGCCATAGTCGCCCTCTGCCGGCAGAATCTGGCCGCACTTTTGAGCCTCTTTACGGAAAAAGTGATGCGGAACCTGGAACAGGATGCCAGCGCCGTCGCCGGTGTTCTTCTCGAGTCCCGTGCCACCGCGGTGCTCCAAGTTGACCAGAATGGACAGCGCGTCGTCCAGAATCTGGTGATGGCGCTCGCCGTTGATATCGGCAAGCGCGCCGATGCCGCATGCATCGTGGTCGAATTCGGGGCGATAAAGGCCCTGCTGCTGAGCGGAATCTGCCTGCATCGCGATCCTCCCCTAGATATTAGACAGTCAGTTGAATAGG
>PPYF01029131.1_pt1 | contig 14916 bp, 22 predicted proteins | sample 1559871 | NCBI WGS metagenome assembly PPYF01 (sample SAMN08240021, study PRJNA423297) | Human gut metagenome, whole genome shotgun sequencing project. | reverse complement strand
TTTTTTTGTAAAATCCACAAGGTTATTATCTTTATCAACGGCAAGAGCTTCAGGATAGCAATTAACGACGTTGCAAATTTTTGAAAACACCATGCCCCATTGCTGCGATTTAAGAGAATATACATAAGCATACGTATGCAGGGGAGAAAATACGATTATGTGCTGATGTACATAATCATACATCATTCCACACGAAGAAAGGAATTCAGAGAAAGGCGCAATCGGAATGCAGGTAGAATCATCGTGGCCGAGCATAGAGTGCAGCTTATTCATACCGGGTAAATCCAACACATCAAAAGGAGTCTCTGTATTGATGATGTCAGAAATACATTGTGTCTCCGAGCCCGAAATGAGCATTATTCCTCTCTCCGCAACAAACAGCACAGACGAATCAATCTGAGTTATGCTTGCAGGGTTGGTGCATACATCGCGTGTAATGGGCTGTCGTGCGGAATATGAACCTGTGGCGGTTGTTTCCAATGCCCATACTCCTTCAGAAGTAAAGGCATATAAAGGGAATTGACCGAACTGGCCCTGCGAAAGTGCTTTTGTTGCAGAGCAAATACCCAGAACTTCTCCGGTGCCAACTGTGTTTATTCCAAGGAGCGGGAATGTGAACGGATTGTTAACCTCAGACGTATATATTTTTGAGCCGACACTAACAGAAGTTGCGCAATCTGCAGCTTCAGACTCTACACTGGCAGGTACAGAGTCTTTACTCATCCCTTCTTTCCCCTTGAAGTAAAAAGCGCCGTTAAGGAAGTCGTGAGGTTTGAGGCTGATGGTATATTTTTGCGTAGCCGAAACGAATATTTCCATTTTGTAGGCTGACGCATCGGGATAATAGATATAACGAGGAAAGTTTTTCTCAGGATTATACCATACATCGGCTTCTACAGATTCAGCTCCTGTATGTAACGCATAGCACCTTACCCCATTGAGACGAGTCCATACCTTAATCTGCACTTGCTGCGTAGCCATCCCTTCGGGATTGCCAAACTGCATAATCGAACGTATAGGGAACGGCGCAGCAGGAGCTATCTTAACACCGGCAAGATTCAGGCGTGAGTTGAAAGCGTAGAGTGACGAAGCCACGATGTTAAAATGCGACTGATAATCGTCGGGAAGCGTGGGGCGAGCGACTAAAGAGGATAAATCAGTGTCGGTTATTTTCAGTTGTTTCATTTCCGACATGACTGTAATATCCTTTATGTCTATCTCAGCAAGCTTGTAAAACTCGTGAGCGCTCTGGATATTGCTATAAAACTTATCGTGTACCTTTATGTTCAGCAGATTGCCATAATCGGGGTTATCCGTACCTGTTTTCATTGTGTGGTCTATGTATCGGCCATTAATTTCATCTGCGTAATGGCCTACAAAGACTTCACCGGCCACAACTTCAGTCGGTCTGCCGGCAGTAGACATCTCTTTGTCCGGGCTCACCTCTCCAAGAATAGTATGTGTGGTAACAACAGGACGCCAAGGCAAATCCTTAGACTGGTCGTAAGTATAAATCGGGGCAGATATGAAAATATCTATTCCTGTAACAAGGTCGGACCAATTTGCCAATTCATCCACGCCATCTGTCAATATGCGGTAGGCCAAGGCGAAGTATGGAACATTGAGGGTGAATGTAGCATTTAATGTGCCGTCGACAGTAGGCTTTGAACCATCGTCAGAATATTTGATGAAAGGAGGCAGCAGCGTCGGCAACATCAGGATAGGAGCAGAATGCCAGTTGTGCGTTCCGTCATACAAGCGATAAGCATACCTTATAAAAAACGGCTGATAAAAGTAGCCTTTGGACGTTATCTTATCAGCGATAGCAGGATTGAGCAAGCTATACGCCATTTGTGTCATCTCGGCCAACTCGGTTTTCTCCGCCTGGCCACGCCTGCCGCTCCACCCTACCGCGCATCGAGCAGGTATAGTGAAATCCTCACTATCTTTAAGAGAGTCTATTTTGCATAAACCAAAATCAATGGTGATAAAAGGCGGTCGGTTTTTGAGCGGCAAATAGCTATCACCCTTCCATAACAGATAGTTCAGACCGTCTTCCAATGCAAGCACAAGGGTATTGCCGACAGCAGTTATATCTAACAAGCCGATATATGAAGCAATAAACTGGGCTGTGGAGGTTCCCGTCATTAAAGGGTCTTTTTTCAGCCAATAAATATCCAAAGACGAATCTTCACCGGTTCTTGCCAGAATATAATTCTTTTGGCCGGGGACATTGTGAATAAACAAAACCCTTTCTCCTTCTTGTAGAGAAAGAACAACATCAGGTTGTCCAATTGGCTTGACCTGGTTCTCTTCAGAAATAAGATTCAACGAAAGTGATAATTCGCCATCAGGGCATTCATAATCGGATGGCTGGGCAGTATAACCGCCATATTTTAAATCCTTAATCATTTGTCGGCAAGATTTAAACGTACAATAATAGGCAAAAGCAATCGACCTTGACTGTCCGTGATGACTTCTCCACAAGGGAGCATTGCCTTTTCAATAGCATTGCAGGCCGTGAGCATGAATTTGCACAAACGCGATGATGAACCGCGAAAATGCATCCCATTCGCCTTAGGCTTAGACGGAAAAACCTGAGCCTCAAAACGTCCGCATGAAGCATTTTCGGCATGGCAGGCTACGTAGAGATAATATTCGCAGCCGTCGATCAACACATCCACAACATCGCCGGGAGAAATGTTGAGCGCACGGACTACGCGAGCCGTAAGGTCGAAACGGCCATTAGCGCGAAAGATAATATCAGAGCGACGAACTGTTCCGAGTAAACTTCTCATGGGGTCTTTCGATTTGAAAATAAACACGACCTTGCGGTGTGACTCGTGTTGTAACAGTGAGCTTGCATGGCTTCATAAACCGGGCAACACCGTAATCATATAACATCTTTGCGACAGTGGGATTGAGGCTTTCGAAGCCGATGCACTTGTGTTTTGAGTTATACTGTATATCGGCCAACTGCGTAGGCTGGTCGAGCGGCACATTGACTGCGAAGCCATAGCACTTTGTAGCGGGAGTGTAGAACACAAAGACTTTGGGCTGTATGTCGGCCTCTCCATGCACACGTTTGATATGCCGGAACAGACGGCGCGAGAATGTGACAGAGTTGTCGCGAGCGTCCATTATCACGAAGTTGTGGCGGTTGCGCCACCACGCGATGAGTTTATGTAGCATATTGCGAAGATAGTATGTATCAGTGAGAGAATGTTGTTAAGTTGGAATAATCGTGTCGTGAACGGAACGACACTGTTTCCACAAATTTATAGGAGAGGTTGTTTTCGAGAGCTACCCGGTGTGCGTTGGCGTCTGCCTTACTGCGGAAGATAAAACTCGATACCTCACATTTGCTTGTGCCTCTCGTGTGGATAATGTTGGCGTAGTATTTACGACCGAGGATAAACGCCACGACCTCGGTCAGAACAGTTGTTGTTTGGTTCATATAGTTGTAGTCTTAGCAGGTGACTTATATTTCTCGCAAGCTTCAGCGATTGATGTAGTCACGCACTTGGTGAGCGAGCAGGTGGAGTAATAGCCGGTGACCATGTTGCCGATGCGCAGCAGGTAGCGGCACCGTGCGCACGTCTTTTTGTGGTAGTCGCGTATCATTCGTTTGCTTCTTTTGGTTCAAACATCTCGCATGCGGGTGTCGACTGCCTAACGGCGTAGAACCGCTTCTGCCTTACGATATTGGGGTTACTGTAGCCCTTGTTTAGCTTCGGTCGTTTGAAACACACGATGCTGCTTGGAGCAACACCATATTTTGAACGTCCCGCACCGCAGAACTTACAGTCACGGCAACGGAGCTTTTGTGAATTTGGATCTGTCATATTCTTTTGATAATACCTTTGCTTGCGGCCCTCGCTCTAAAAAGAGCGAGGGAGAATAAATTAGAATGCGGCCACCGCCCGGACTGCGTACGAGTTGTACTTGCTGCCGATGTTGACGCCCCCACTGCCGGGACTGACGAACCATGCGCGGTACTGGCTGCCCTCGGTAGAAGACCAATACCAGCCTTTAATGGGCTTTCCTCCGGCAAGCTCAATTGCACGGTTCACTTTCTTGGCGTGCATCATAAGGAGTCCAAGTTCTCCCATGCTCGGAATCCATTCGCCATCGGGTAGTTCGATGGTGCATCCACAATCCTTGAGGTGCTTAGTATTGCCTTTGCCATCGAAGTCCTCGAAGATATTGAACCGGCATTCTTTAGATTCTCCATTCCAACTGTATTGGTCGCTGTCTTTCGGGCAACAGTCAGTATCGGGTAAGAGCTGAAGTTCTCCGTCATCGTCGCCTGGCAAGTCGGCAAGGGCTACGGCGATGGAACGGCTTCCAAGCTTTACACCAATGTATTTTGTAGGAAACGGAGCGGCAGTCATACCGGGAACAAACTTGGAATAGTTTCGGGTTTTGGTAATGTCGTACTCCTCATCCGAGATGAAGTAGACGCCATCCGGCATTTTGTCGTAGATGCCAATGACCGGTGTAGCTTCGACGGCCTCTGTATCGACCAATCGCTTAGCAGAGTTGAGATTGTTTTCGTTCGTGATGAAGTCGAGAGCTTCCTGAGCGTTGTTTCCGTAACTGTCGTAAATGCTTCTTAAGAATGTTGCTTCTTTGTTCATGATTGTTTTTTTATTTAGTTTTGTTGTGCATCGAATTTTTAAGGATAGTTGTACCGGATGTTTCTTTATAGTTCTTGCGTGGATGGGGCATTTATCACTATATGCGCAAGAACCGGCTTTTGCCTGGGCAAAACGCTTCAATCACTACTGGTTTCTTTTTGTATTTCATTTCTTCTTTCTTTTTATGATTATTTTACACTCTTGCGGTTCTGACTCCCATGTGAGGTCGGGGAATAATTCATGAGGCAGAGGTTGAGTACATACTACATCTTCCTCCCATCGTGAATATTCGCCATCGTAAATTCGCTTTGGTTCGTGTTTATATAAGAATATATCACCCTCTTTATTGCGGCATGCCCATCCGCTAATCGCGGTGCCAGCATCCAAATTGAAGTCAAGTTCGGACGCTTGATAGAATTGGTTCATGTCGGGCGAGGAGTAAATAACATCGGAAGCCCCGCGCCATTCCTTGACTTCGATTATTTTGCCGTCTGATTTTCTACGCGCTTTCATTTCTTCTCGTATTTCTTGATTATGCGTTTGAGTGCGTTGATGACGATTTTCTGTCCCTTGTGGTAATCTTCATCCAATGTTCCATCCATAAGAGATTCCAACTCAGAGATTGCCGATTCAAGGGCATACACTTCTTTGTCAGTCAATAATGGTCTCTTCTCCGCATCCTTATCCTGTTTGCCGAGGGCGAAGTTGACACCTGCCTTGAAGCCGTCCTCATAAGAATCGGCAGGACACTCACAGCAATCAAATGCTGTATTTTCTCCTCCGCAAAAGTCACAGTTGTCTTTCCATGCGCATTTCTCGCAGAAATATTCTTTTCTAACAGCTTCTCGCGCCCCCCTTTTCACGTCCTCCTGCGTGATTGTCTCTTTCTGCTTGCCGAGGGCGTAGGCGCGGTCAAAAGCAAATGAGTATGCGCCGTATACGCTATAAGAAATATTGCCGTTAAAGACTTCATTTTTGAACTCTTCCCAGCACTCGCGCTTCTTCTGTTCGTATTCTTCGCTATTCATAATCTTCATCTGTTTTGCGTTCATAAATAAGGTCGTAGGCTACTTGGCCGAGGGCTGCGTCAACGCCTCTGACCACATCGTGGCCGTTCTGACACTCGGCTATATCTTCAAGCACATCACGCAGGGCAAGGCGGCATCGCTCCAAATCTTCGTGTAAACGGTCTGCGGATTTCTTGTTGAACTCTATCCGATCCGCGGCGAATCCCTCTTTCTCCATATTGAAGATAAGGTTGCGTTGGTCTGCCTCCACATCGGCTATCATCTGAGCCGAGCGGCGGATTTCATTGAGGGTTAGGTTGATTAATTCGATTGATTTCATATCTGTTCGTATTCGGGTTGTGTCATAATTCAATGCCTTTATCTTCCATTTCTTTGAGTATTCGCCTCGTTGTTTCAAGGTCAATTAACCGTTGCATAGCAGCGTCTTTGTCTTTCTTGGCTTTCCGAAAATCATCGGGACTGCCGTTATTGCAGAAAAAATCCTCTGCGACCTTTTCATAAAAATCTTTTGACTTATTGAACTGCACGGTTGCTTCATAAAGCAAGTTTTCAAGGCAAGCGTGTATTGTAGGCTTCATCCCTCCACCTCCTTTGCAATTTCAGGTTGAATAATCGGCATCCAATGCGATACCACGTCCGTCACATCGGCTCTGTCGGGCGATAAATGGGCTTTATATCCAAGCGTTTTATCTTCCACATATCGCTCGTGGCAACTGAGTGCTGTCTTGAATCTACCGCTTTTCAGATACCAACAGACAAATGCTTCATCGCCTATCCATACCAATACACGTTGCATCGGCTCTGGGAGAGTTTCGCTTACGGGAATCCAATCTTTTGTAGTCATGGTTTCACCTCCTTTGAGATTTCGGGGGAGAGGCGTTCCAGCATACTCTTATGTGCAAGACTCGTTGCAAACGTTTCGGAGCACGGGTCTACATTGCCACAAGTAAACTTTGCCTCATAATATTCTTCTTCCAACTTGCTCCTCTCCACAAGCGCATAGCGGTGGAGCAGGAAGCGGATTACGTTCTCGGTTTGTTTTTGCTCTCTTCTTATCAGTACTTCTACGCTGTTGGGTAATGGTCGCGGAGAGAATTGCAAGATGTTTCCTATCGTTTCCTCCGCATACTCGCGGGCGAGGGCGGTGATTTCTTGGTCTGTCATAGTTCTTTTGCTTTTTCGATTCTGGATAATACCTCAGTCACAAAGCCGTATTCGATGGCTCGTTTCGCAGCTTTTGAAGATTTGATTTTCGGGTCTGTCAACGACTTTTCAAGTGCGGCCTTTCGGTCAAGTAGAAACGCACCTACGTAAGTCATGGCGTCACGTGTGAGAGTGACCGTAAACTTGTCGGCTGGAGAGAACTGTTTGTTCATCCTCTCGGCGTAGGCTTTTAGGTCGGTGATTGTCATTGTTGTTTGGCTACTGGAATAATTCACCACAAAATTTGTGCATAATTTTCGAGTAATTTTGTGTTTATGTGATAATAAATTGAATATTGAAATAATACTCTTGGTTAAGGCGACGCACCTGCGGGAACCGCCATGGATTGTCTCCATAAGGAATGAATACTACACGCTCTTTGGTGTTGGCATTTATCCCATGTCGGCGCAGCCGGTAGAGCAAATTTGCTCTACGCTTCATACACTTTATGAATTCAGCATTTCGCATAACTCCTCAGCCTCACGCAGATTAAACGCTTCATCTTCATCAGTAAAGCTCTTGATACATACATGGTATTCCCAATCTTTAATAAAGCTTCTACGTATCACCGTGACATTTCCATCGTTGTTATAGCCAATGAAATAGTCGGCGTCCTTCGATTCATTAGCTTTGCACAAGCGGTCAAAGCGTGTTGATAGGTCTTTGACTTCGCGAAAGCGTATATCAAGTTTAGAGTGTAGCTCTTTAATTTTGCTACGCAGACTGTCGTTTTTGTTTGACTGCTGGCAAGCAATAGTGAAAGCCACGCCGAATAATACGGCGAAAATAATTGCTGTGATTGTTAAAAACATGATTTTAGGATTTATCGGCGAGACTCGCCGGTTAAGGGAATTACATTATAGGTTTTGAAACGGTCAACTATACGACCATATTCATCCTTGGCATTGAACATGGCCGTAAGCCTTGTGTTGTCAAGATTAGTCGTGAGGTGTGCGAACTTTCTGTCTGAGATGGCCTGGTTAGCCCACAGCTCATTTCGGGCATGCAGGAAGTCGGTAACTACTGTAAGGGTATCGATGCCGTAGAACGGTCTGTTTTCAACGCCGATGTCGTTGAGACAAAGATTATGAGGCTTTATTTGAAAGCCGGTCGAACCCGCCTCATTATAGGTATAGAGGTCGATGTTGTTATACAACGAAAAATGGTTGACCATCTGAGTAACCGAGACATTCACGAAGAATCGTGGATTTTTCGTGCGTTTTAAATATTCACTGAACACCTGCATTAAAAGTGTCTTTCCTGCTCCCTTCTTACCCTGAAGCATGATGTTTTTATGAAGCTTATAGCCACGGTCGGGAAACACAGTCTCAGCAAGCGGGCAGCCATTGAAATAGTACAGCAAGAAGCGAAGTACATCTTTATTGTGTTCGTCGATTTCAAAGTGTCGATTCTGCGGCTTCAATACAATTTCATTAGCCACAAACATGACTAAATTAGCGTGAGCCTGATATACGTTTGGGTCTGCGAAATTCAGGGAATCAATATGCGCCTTTTGAATTTCTTTGGTTGCAGAGGAAACTACCGGACTTAATGCAAGCCACGGCGAAGCTTTCTCGGCGTCTCCACCTCGGAGTGTATTCAGCACAGCGCGGTCCCATTCAACATCGCCTGTTGGCTGCTTACCATATTTGGCAAGTTCTTCAGTAAGACAGTTAGGATAAGCCATTGTTGTTAAGAATCTTTACTACCAAATCCGCCCGAATAAGTATAATCAGCCGGAGTGTTGGTATTTGGTGTGGAAATATTATCAAGTTTACCCTGTGAGAGCAAGTTACAGAAATGCCGCTTGGCATCAGCTACACTTTCATGCTCACGTTTCTCTCTGGAAAGGCAATGTAGTCGGAAGTTAGCAACCCTTTGCTTGAATTGCTCAGAAGTTAGATTGTACCTCATACATACCGGTTCATTCCAGATCGTATCGGAAAGCATGGTGCTAACAGACTCTTCAATAGGTATCGGCGAGGGATTAGTAACCATCGGCGGTGTCGGCTGTACAGTTCGTTTTGTTGTTTTCGCTTTGTTTGCTTTCGGCGTTTCTTGTACCGGTGGGATGTCGAGAAGGCAATATTCCGATATAGAATTCTTGCGATGCATCTTAGTGCTAATAGCTTGGTATCGTCGTTGAATGCCTCGACTTGTCAGTATTGAAGCCGAATCAAACAGGCCATTATCAAAGAAGCCCCATTTGACTAAGCGTTTTATGATTTGGTCGAGTAAGTCAGCAGATACGCCCGGCAGCTCTTTCAGGAGCTTGAATTTCAACATTTCAGTCCACTCAATGTAGTAACCATTCCGGTACACCGCACAGAGCAGCTTGATTGTCGTAATCTCACCTTTTATACCGAATTCCCCGGCGATGGTCAATATTTTCTCATCGTTGAAAAAATCAACATCGAAAGGAAAATAGTCAAGGCTTTGTTTAATTGGACGTGCCATAATTATATTTCTTTTATAGTGATACCATGCACATAAAGCATCAACTTTCGTTTGATGACATATTCGGGAGTGCGGAAGCCCTTTGTGTCCTCGACAACGGTCTGCCCTGTTTCGTTATCTGCCTTATATTTGACCGGCTTTTCTTCCACCCCCTCACCGTTGGTTTGTGAGGGGATGAGAAGAAAAACAACCTGTTCGCGGAGGTCAGAAATCAAGCCAGCATGTAGCATCAGTTTCAGCTTTTGGGCGCGTTTATACTCCCTTTCGGAGTCATAGCCGTTGCACCGATGAGCATTGTACTTGTTTTTGCGCTTGCCTGCGCCTGACTTCTGTTTCTCTGCGAGAGCGCGGAACTGTTCAACCGTCAGCGTTTCCTGTTTCATAGGTTGAAGATAGTAGATTAGCCGGATAAACATCCATTATTTTTGTTTCGGCAACCTTTTCTATCTCAAAATCAGCCATAGTCCCTTTCATGCCCTTGTTGAAGGCGTCAGTTGCACCTTGTTGGGTATTGGCTTGAACCATGACATAGACGGCTGTACGGCGTTCTTTCGCGGATTTTTCATCAATAGTAATTATGTTGTATTTCACGAGCCACCATTTGTCGGCAGTACCATCAGGGAAAATCTCGGCTATGTTGGTTTTCTTGATAGCCGGTATTGTCATGTCGCCAGAGATAAACGGTGTCTGTTCTTGGATTATACGAGCTTCAGCCTCGGTAAAGCTGAGAGCATCGACAAGATATGCCTCGGTTACTCGTTTCACTGAGCCATTCTCCATCATCTTGTCGAAACGTACTTTGCATTCAAACCACAGTGCCATGATGATTACGAGTTGAGTTTTTCTTTGAGTTCTTTGGATAGTATAAGCTTCACGGAACGATGTGCCGGGATAATGACAGGAGAGTCAGTGTTCATGTTGCGACCAATCTTCTCTGCCTTATCCACCGGCTTGATAGTTGCGAAGCCTCGCAGGGTTACTGCCTCGCCACGAGCGAGAGAGTCTACGATTGAGTTGATGAAGCCATCAACGGCACGTATGGCCGATGAACGATGTAGACCACAGTCATTTGTAAGGTGGTCAATGATGTCTTGCTTTGTCATTGCTGAGTTTAGTTTTAAATTTTTGAATCAATTGTTTTATCATGTAAGAGCGGCACACAGCCTTCTGCATTGGCAAAGCAGCCAGTGCATCGTAGAGTTTCGCCGCATCTTCGAGATACTTAATTGCGTTGTTGATGTCGGTTTTGCTAACTTCCATTGCTCATGAACAGGTTTACTAACTCATCGAAATAAAGTTGGTCAGTTGGTATATCGTCGTCAGTACCTAATATCTGATTGGCTATTGACTTCTTTTCGTGGATAATCTGGTAGAGCTTATGGTCAATGGTATGCTCACCAAGCAGATAATAGCACGTCACATTCTCCTTTTGACCAATGCGATGGCAGCGGTCCTCACACTGACAGCAGTCGGCATAAGTCCACGGAAATTCAACAAAGGCCACGGAAGATGAAGCGGTAAGGGTCAGGCCGACACCAGCGGCCTTTATGGAGCAGATTGCGAGTTTAGAGTGTCCGGCCTGAAAGCTATCCACAGCCGCCTGTTTCTCCACAAGGCTATCACGCCCTGTAATAGTTACGGCTTTCGGGAATTGCTTTTTGAGAGCGTCAACAATCTCATGGTAGGAGCAGAACACAACGAGCGGTTTGTCATTGGCAAGATGCGTATTGATGAAGTCCACGGCCTGTTTCACTTTGCCTTTGGCTGACAGTGAGCGCAGGGTCATAAACTTGACCAACGCTTTCATGCGCATTTTGCGGCGTATTTCTGCGTCGGTACACTCGGTGTATTCCTCAAGGTATCGGCGCAAATCGTTTTCCGCTACGTCGTATTCCTCGCGGTTGCTGATGTCAACATATAGATCGACGCGGGTTTTGTCGGGCAAGTCTTTAAGGACTGATTTCTTCTCGCGCCGTATCATGCAGATATTATAGAGCTTTCGCGACAATTCCGCGAGGTCGCTATCCTTGTCGCCATAGTCAGCCAAGAATTTACTCTTGCCGCCAAACTGACACAACCGCTCCATGATGGAGAGTTGTGAAACGAGGTCGTGAGGACTGTTGACAACAGGAGTGCCCGAGAGCAGCACGATATATGGCTTTTTGGTAGTGATGCCTTTTGTGAAGATTGTTTGTTGTGCGCTGGGGTCTTTTACGCGGTGGCTCTCATCAATGATAACCGAGCGGAAGCGGCAGATTTCAGGACAGAAAACAACATCTTTCAATCTGAACGTACCATCGGCGCGAATATCCCAAACAAAATATTTGCGTAGGCTCTCATAGTTGACAATGGCAACCTGATACATCCCCATTTGGAGCAGATAAGGCCACGTTGTGCGCGTCGAGTTGTCGAGAACAAGAGCTTTCTTATCCGTGAACTTTTCAAACTCACGCTTCCAATTTATTTTCAGGGATGCAGGACAGATAACCAAGCAGGGATAGGCATCGCCGATATTTACGATGCCTATACTCTGCAAGGTTTTACCAAGCCCCGGTTCATCTCCAATCAGGACTCTTTTTTTCTGAGCCCCAAACAAAATGCCTTCCCATTGGTAATCATAGGGCATGACTTTAAGATTATGTTTGAAATTCTCCTTAAAAGCTTCGAGGTTTGCCATAACTAATAGAGATTGAAGCACCAATACTGAAAAGCAAGCTCCTCGTATTTTTCACGGCCACGAGAGTATATTTCATCGCCACGCTCTATGAATTTCTTGAAGATTTTGCAATTCTTCTTTGATATGGCATATATGAAATCGCGATTAGATTGTGCGATGTCCATGTACCAAGCCCTGGAGCGGTCCCAGTCGAAGAAGTCAACAGCTTCATCGAATTCAGCCTGCGAAGCGGCAAAGGTGGTTTTGAGGTCACCGCCGAAATGAAACCTTTTCAACCACCAATCCCACTTGCAGCGCGTATCGAGCGAAAACGGAAAGCAGCCATATTCAAATTGCTGCCCATGGTTTACCATGAAGCATTGAGAGTCAGCTTCTGCAAGCACTTTTGAGAGAAACAAGTCCCGACGGGCTTCCATGCGCAACGCTTTGTACATTTCCTGTGCGTGCCGAAACTCATCTTCAGCATACTGAACATCATCAACCGTGAGGCGATAGTAATTAACTCGCGCCGGTTCAGTGATTATAGCGTCCACGAGATTGCCGAACCGGAAAGCAGCCTCTTTATCCCCAAACTGCATACGAGGATGGAGGATGTTTTTCAGTTCGGTAAGGTCAGAGTTAGAAACCTCGCTACGGTTGTAGTATTCATCGGGATTGTGGTTCATATTACTGAGCTTTTATATCATCGTAATATTCGAGGCCGGAACTTTCAACAAATATCTCGTCCTTGGTAGCGAGCTTCTCACAGAACGTGAGTTGCTTTTTGAATATCTTGGCAAGCTCATCAACCGACATCGTGCAGCCCTCGCGTTGCCACCAAAGCGAAACGATGCCAAGGAATGCAGCAGGGTCGTTGACCTTGATTTTCTTGCTTACCTTTGTTTTCGGAGTGTATACCTGTTCAGCTTTTGCCATATCGAAAAGCCCAGCCATTTCGATATTGGATTTATCCAACTCGGCTTTTTGTTTGGCTTCGGCATCAGCTTTCTGTCGCTCCTGTTCTTTTCGGATAGCTTCTTCCGCTTCGCGACGTGCAGTTTCGACCTTTAGACGTTCAGCTTCGTCAGCATCAGCCTTGGCTATGCGTTCCAATTCTATTTTCTTTGAAGGCAGTTTATCAAGAATTTCGCGGCGGTAATCATCAACCTCAAAAGCGAATTGTTCCTCGAACTGCGGTAGCAGCTTACTGAACGTTTCATTACGAATTGCCTTTGTCTCATCGGGCGATAGATTGTAAGGTAAGCGCACTGCCGACGGAGGGCACCAATCAGCAGGCAACGAAGACTGATAACCGACAAGAGTATCATGTACTGCAGAGTAGCTATCAAGCGTTACTTCCGCGCTCAGCTTGGTAAGCCTATTGATTGAGCGGGTTACAAGGCTATTGAACGAGCGCCGGTAATCTTCCTCAACAGCTATGCGGTAACTCTCTTTCGCCCTTATAAGTTCCTGTGCGGCTAACTCTTCCTGGCGGCGACGTTCTTCTTCCTCGCGCCGCTTGGCAGCGTAGGCGTTGCGGTATTGTGCAATGCGGAAGGGTACCGTATCTTTCTTTGTCGGGTCAATCGAATTTTCAAGCACGGTGAATTCAGAACGTACTTGGTCGAAAAGCTTGGTAACAGGGGCACGGCGTTCATTCATGGCCTTGACTGTCTTTTTGGTCTTTTCAATGTAAGAAGCAAGACGGCGGTCAAGCTCATCACTCATGCCATTGCGCTCTATTTCATTGAGCAACTGTTGGCCGGCTTCTGTGCAACGTTGACAAGACAGCGCATTAGCCTGATATGATTGCGGACCGGCTTGAACAATGGTTGCGATGTTTTCCTGGCGCACGATTATGGCGTCTGAAATAGGGGTAAGTTGTTGAGTGCTCATGTTTATGTAGGTTTAGGCCGTGCCTACCCTTGGAAGAGCGGCACGGCACGGTTTATGTTAAAATGTTTCGTCGTCGTTGCCGGATTGCGAGGGGTCAATGGTTACACCGGCGGAAGTGCCGGAGACAGGAGCAAAGCTTTCTTCTTCACGAAGGGCAGGGACACCGTCCTGTTGGCCGTCCATGCCGTAGAAATCATCTTCCTGTCGCGGAGCTTCATCGGCCTCATAAGTTGTACCTTTGCCAATGCGTAGCTTGGGGTAGGTCTTGAAGGCGTGTTTGATGCACTTTGCCATCAGGAAGCCGCTGTCAATTCGACCACCCTCGCCCGATGAGTACAGCGCATTAGGCGTATCAACGTATTCCCTTTTGGCTTCATCCCATTTCTTATTGGCTTTGCCTGAGTAACCAGCGAGGCGTCGCCAATCTTCTTCAAGCAATACTGCATAGTCAATCGAGCCGTCGGCACGAGTTATGCGCATGAAGCAAGCAACCGGTTTTTGAGAATTGTGGTTAATATTAAGCGTGTATTCTACCGACTTCGTACCATTGTGGTCTGTAAAGCTGAAACCGTCACCTTCATATACAATAACAGGATTGTCGGCATGGCGTATTTGGCCTGCGCGGGTACGTTGTATCAATTCGCCGTAGCCGGAGATTGTGAGAGTACATCGCTGTTCGTAAACGTCTTTACCTCTGGAATCTTTCGCACCGGTCTTATAGCCGCGTGGCTGTAGATAGGCAAGAGCGCGGACGCCCGGCTCAACGGAAAGCCCGCATACGGCGAGGTCAATGAAGGCAATGAAGATTGAAACCGGCGTGCAGTTTTTTAGAGTCTGACTGTCGGCCAACAGCCTGTTGAAGTGAATTACTTCGCGCTCGTAGGCGGCTTGCGCATTGGCCTCGCCCCAAAGTGTGCCATAAAGGTCGACAAAACGTTGGCGCACAAGGTCGTCCTTGACGACTTTCATCGGCTCGAGTTCGGCGATGTGTTGTGCCGTAATGTTTACTTTGCTCATGTTGAGTGTTATTTAATTG
>PPYF01208913.1_pt1 | contig 14924 bp, 10 predicted proteins | sample 1559871 | NCBI WGS metagenome assembly PPYF01 (sample SAMN08240021, study PRJNA423297) | Human gut metagenome, whole genome shotgun sequencing project. | reverse complement strand
CAAACGAGAGCAAACGCAGGAGCAGAGAACAGAAAAGGATAGCATGTATGAACTGTCCGCAAAAAATGACCGACTGATGCCGGTCGTGAGGGCGAACTGATCTTCCGACTGGTGTACCACAAAGCCGGGTGCAGAAAGCCCTTTGAGAGACTTTGGATTTCTTCCATGGAAGATTCCGCTATCCGGGAGGGCTTTGAAAATCTCAGGTCTGGAACTGAATATGATGCTTTGTATGAAGCAGCCCTGTGTCGAGAGCGAGCTGACTGGATTGTTGGCATTAACGCTACTCGACTTTTTTCAACCCTTTACGGGCAGACCCTGAATGTTGGTCGAGTCATGACGCCCACCCTTGCGATGGCAGTCATGCGTGAAGCGGCCATTGCCGCTTTCAAACCGGAACCCTTCTATACGGTTCAGATTGGACTGGATGGGTTTACGGCAGCAAGCGAACGCTTCAAAAAGAAGTCGGATGCCGAAGCTGTCAGCAAAGATTGTTCTATTGCTGCGGTCACAAAGGCGGAACGCAAGGAGAAAAATGAAAAGCCACCTTCGCTTTACGATCTGACCAGTTTACAGAGAGATGCCAACCGTGTGTTTGGCTATACGGCACAGCAGACCTTGGATTACACCCAGAACCTCTATGAAAAGAAGCTGGTCACTTATCCTCGTACCGACAGCAGATACCTGACAGACGATATGGCACACAATCTGCCAGACCTCGTAAATATGGCTTTCCACACATTCCCCTCTCCGGGTGTGGATAACGTATCTGTACATGCGGAGCAGGTTGTGGATAACAAAAAGGTCACAGACCACCATGCCATTATCCCTACCAGAGAATTGCAGAAATGCAATCTGAATGAGCTTCCTAAGGGCGAGCTTGCAATTTTGCAGTTGATTTCCACCCGCCTTTTCGTGGCTGTGGGAGATCCGCACCGATACGCAGAGACAGTCATTGAACTGGACTGCGGCGGCACAGCGTTCTCTGCCAAGGGAAAAACCATCCTGCATAATGGCTGGAAAGCACTTGCCAGAAAAAGTGGTTCGACAAAATCTGACGAAAAGGAACAGGTGCTCCCTTCCGTTTCCGTTGGCGATGAAATGGCTGTCATCAGCACGGAGATTAAGGAGGGAAAAACCTCTCCTCCGAAGCACTACACCGAAGATACGCTCCTGCAGAGCATGGAAACTGCCGGGGCGGACGAGATGCCCGATGAGGTGGAACGCAAAGGTCTGGGAACCCCTGCAACCCGTGCCGGTATCATCGAAAAACTGGTGCGTATCGGTTTCCTGGAACGGAAAGGCGATAAGAAAACTAAGCATCTGATTCCGACCCACAAGGGTACGGCTCTGGTAACAGTCATGCCCGAACAGATTCAGTCCCCGTCTATGACAGCGGATTGGGAGGAAAAGCTGTTGCTCATCGAGAAAGGCGAATACGCCAGCGAGGATTTTATGGATGAGATCAAAGATGTGATTGCCGGTCTGATTCGGAATTACGAGGTCATTCAGGACTCTGAAGTTCTGATGTCAAAGGAAAGCAATGCCGTGGGGAAATGCCCTGTCTGCGGCAGTTCTGTGGAAGAAAAGGCGAAAGCATTTTTCTGTTCCAACCGAAGCTGCAAGTTTGCCCTCTGGAAGAACAACCGCTACTTCGAGAGTATCGGCAAGAGCATGACCAGTGCCACGGCACAGAAACTGCTTGGCTCTGGGAAAATCAAGCTGAAAGACTGTAAATCAGCTAAGACCGGAAACACCTTTGATGCCACGGTCTATATGGAGGTATTCGAGGACGGAAAGACCAGGTTTAACATGGAATTTGATAACGGAGGAAAACGCAAATGAGGAATGAGTATAACCCGGACGGCAAGGACATCCGATTTATTGACAGCCACTATAAGGACTTGTTCCGTATTCCGGACGGTGGCTGTGTCCAGATTCACTATCCCGATGAAACTGTCGTGAAACCCTGCAAATTCATCGACGAGTACCATACCCAGGTTGGTTACAATGTGTTCCACATCTGCCAGTTCGCAGAAATCATGGAGCGCAACGGCGCAACCTATATGGCAGAGCCTGAAATCATGGGTGATGAAGCCGCATGGAAGGTCGGTCGGGACAGAATCCTGGCGGTGCAGACCTGTGAGGATGGCTACGATTACACTCTGTTGGATGAGAACTACAACGAGATAGATGGCGGTCAGCTGGATAACCCGGATTTAACTATGATCGAAGCCAGAAAAGAAATTCTGGAATCCTTTGGCCTGGAACGCAGGGAGCTTCGTGCCATGGTCTATGAAGATGTGATGGAACAGGCTTTTGAGGTTGGCAGGCAGGCGGTTGTGGTAGATTCCCCTGCAAGGAAAGAATCTGTTATGGAGAAATTGGCGCAGGCTACGGAAAAAATCGCCCCTGCAACGCCCTCGCATAAGTACAAGGAACCGCAACGATAAGGAGGTCGCCTATGAAAATTGAAAAATGGGATGATGTTCATGGAAATACCACTTCCGATGACAGAATGGTAGCGTTTCTGGAAAGCTCTACGGACTCTTACGCAGTCCTTCAGCTGAAACACATTGATGAGACCGACGAGTTTCGTTTCATGCCGTATTGGCACATTCAGAAGCTGGAAAATCAGCCGACCATTGACCATTATGAGGTGGTTTACAATGGTCCGATTGAGCAGTCCGCCGGTGCTGCCGAGCAGCTGGAAGCTCTTTATACCAGGTTCAATATTGACCACCCGGAGGACTTCCGTGGTCACAGTATGTCGGTCAGCGACATCGTGGCGCTCAAGGTCGCCGGTGAAGTATCCTGTTATTACGTTGATGCCTTCGGTTTCGTGGAGCTTCAGGACTTTATGAAACCCGAAAACTATCTGAAAAATGCAGAGATGGCTATGGAGGACGATTATGGGATGTTGGATGGCATCATTAACAACGGGAAGGCTCCCGCTGCGGAAGATCGACCTTCCGTGTTGGAACAGCTGAAAGAAATGTCGGTTTTTGATACACCCCACAAACCACCCAGAAGCCACCCGGAAAGGGATATGGAATGATGAATTTCACACAAGATGAACGGAACTTGATGATGCTTTACAGCCCTGGCACAAAGTCGGGGCTGTGCGAAGCACTCATACAGATGAAGGAGCAGCTTTCCGAGGAGGAAGCCGAGCTTAGTGCCCTGGCTGATTCTGTTCTCAATAAGTTGTCCGGTATGGATGATGAGACTTTTGATAGGCTGAATCTTTATCCTGATTTTTAAGGATTGGAGGGAAATGATGAACGCAAAAGAGCGATTTTATTCCGGGTTGGCAAGAGAGACCATCGGAAAAATCACATCGAACAAGGATAACTGGACTTCCTTTCTGGTAACGATGTCCCAAAACTATGAGTTCACTTATCCGGAACAGGTGATGATTTATGCCCAGCGCCCCAATGCCACCTTCTGTAAGCCTTATGACGAGTGGAACGACGAGAAGTACCGCAGATATGTCAGACGAGGTTCCACCGGCATCGCACTGTTTGTGACCAACAGGGATAAGCCCTATCTGCGGTATGTATTCGATGTGGCTGATACTGGTGTCCGCCGTTCATCCCCTGAACTGAAACCGTGGGAAGTCACAGAGGAAAACCGTGCGTATGTGATGGAAGCTATGGAGCGTTCCTTTGGCGTTGCCGCAGATGGACTGTTGGAGGCGCAGCTGGAGGAGATTGCGATGTCTCTTTCTGCGGAGTATTGGGAGGATTACAAGAAGCCGATCCTCGACATCGTTGCCAATAGCTTCCTTGAGGAGTATGATGAACTTAACATCGAAGTGGCTTTCAAGAGAGCGGTTGCAAACAGCGTATCCTATGCGATGTACTGCCGACTGGTTGAGAACCCTGACAACTACTTCGAGCATGAGGACTTCCTGAATGTCTTTGATTTTAACACCCGCCAGACGGTAAACACCCTCGGCACGGCAGTCAATGCAATCAGTTCACGGATGTTTCAGGAGATCGAGAAAGCGATTGGTGAATATGAGCAGAACAGAGCTGCTGAAAGGAGCGCAGATTATGAGCGAAATGACTTACAGACAGGCCGGGGATTACAGAATCCCGAACATCAGGCTGGAGAACGAGGAAACGAGACCTTTGGGCAAATATGGCAGGATGCGCAGAGCGTTTCTGGAGCAGAACAATCCGATGCTCCTGAACGACATGATTCTGACGGAGAGCCTGTTCCCGCACCTGTGGGAGATCGAGGAGACGGCGAAAGCCAGAGTGGAACTTCTGATGAACCAGTATCTGGAGAAGAATCCGGCACCGGAGAAAGAGACGGATCAGCTGGGCTGGGCAAGACACATGAGCAGCCTGAAAGCGCAGGCGGAGGAAATCGTGATGACGGAGCTTATCAACAGCTGAGTCTGAACCTGTTCCTCTCCGAACACGAACAAATCAGTTTTATCGACGAAGCAGAGAGCCGAAAGCCCTCTGCTTTTTCTTTTTCTCAGGAAGAAATCGACCACTTCCTCCTGCTTGGCAGTAATACCGATGATGCAAGGAAAATCGTAGTGCTGGACTACATGAAGCAGAAGCCGGTGGAAGAAATTGTCCCGGCTCTGAAGCGGGTTTATCACGGCGGTTTCGGTCTGAAAGAGGACAGCGGCAATATTTCCGCATGGTATGCCGAGGACGGCATTCATCTTGCCAAAGGTTCCTCTGCCATTGACAGTCCCAGAGCGCAGATCATTCCCTGGGAGGATGCCGCAAAGCGGATTGGAGAGCTGTTGGAAAATGGGCAGTACGCTACCAATGTGGAACTGGTGGAAGCCCCCGGTTTTGAGCGTGAAAAAACTGCTCAGTCCATTTGGTATCTTTACCATGACCTATCCGATGAAGCAAAGGCAATGGGATTCTTCCCTACTTTGTCGGAAATCCGCAGCAATGGTTTTCCGGAAGAAACCGCATGGCTGGCAGAGCGGCTCAGGCAGCCTGAATTTTTAGCGGCAATGAAAGAGGAGTATCGTGGGTTTATGATTGCCCATGATGCTGACCGTTCTCTGCTTCGTTTCCATTATCACAAGCTGGATGGCATTGAAAAGCGGTTGAATGAACTGGATGCCCCTGTCAGGGAATATCAGAGCGATATGATGCAGATGCCCCTTGTCCGTCAGTTCATTACCGATGATGAGGTCAATGCAGACCTGACCCGTGGCAGCGGCTTTGCCGGTGGAAAAGGTCGTATCTATGAATATTGGCAGGAAAATCATTCTGTTAAGGACAAAGCCGAGTTTCTGAAGCATGAATACGGAACCGGCGGGCATTCCCATGCCTGTTCCGGTGCAACCCACAGCGGTCAGGATCACGATGCCAAGGGCGTTCGCTACACCAAAAGCGGCTGCGATAAGGTGCAGATGTCTTGGACACAGGTAGCGCAGAGAATTGACGCTCTGATGAAAAAAGGTCGCTTTCTCACACCTGAGGAGGAAGCCGAGCGTCAGGCAATCGAAGATGCCAGAACAAATCCTCTGGAAGATGTCTATGAGCGTTTTGCTGTGGTCGATACCGAGGATGGCGAGTATGCCATCTGGGACGAACAGACCGGAACCTACTATGTAGACCATGAGGGTGTTACGGAATACTTCGACGATGAGTGGCTTGCCAATGACTACCTGGAGGAAGTCCGTCAGTCTGTGGCGGCGATGGAAGCAGTACAGCCTGAAGAATCCGCAGATAATATCGCAGAGCCGGTTGAGGAAACACCGGTGTGGAATTATCAGGTTGGCGATACGGTCTATCTGGACGATACCGCTTTTCTGGTGGAGCAGATCACCGACCGGGAAGTGCAGCTGAGAGACCCCTCTCTGCTTTATCCGATCTTCCGTGCGGAAAGCCGTGAGAACTTTGAAAAAATGCTTTCTCAGGACGAAAGAAACCATGCAGTAAGGGGTGATGCCTATACCGAAGAAAACTCCGTTACAGAGGAAAATCAGGGCGAAATCCGCACCGAAACAGCACAGCCGGAACATCGTTATCTGGTTGCCGCTTATCATCACTTTGAAAACGGCTTCGATGATAAACTGGACTACTACACTCTGGAGGAAGCGGAAACAGCTGCCCAGGGCTATGTAGACGGAACTATGGAGGATGACGGGTTCAAGTATGACGGTGCTGCCGTTTACGATCAGCAGGAGCATAAGTGTATCCGTATCTATGGTGACTATCCTGATGAAAAGGCACAGGCACAGGTCAGAGCCAGTGCAGAGCCTGAACAGCAGGAACCGGAATACTTCATTGACCATTTCTATGTAGCAGAGGACATCCAGAAGCGTGGTGCGCTGGACATTAAGGAATACAGTTCCTTTGAAGATGCCCTGAGAGCCTACCATGAACTCCCTGACACACGGAGAAAAGCTCTGGGTGTGATGAATACCAGAAAGCCTTTACCGGGCAGTCTGGACTTTGTTCAGTGCGTGGATGGCAAAGATACCATCATTCAGGACTATGCCAAGGTGGACGGATGGCAGAACGCCGAAGTCATGGATATTATCGCTCAGATCGAGCAGTCCCTCGCAACCAGAGAAGTCCCTCCTGTTCCTGCGGTGAACTTCCACATCACGGATGACCACATCGGTGAAGGTGGACCGAAACAGAAATTTGCAAGAAATATGGAAGCCATCAAGACACTGTTCCAGCTGGAGAGTGAGAACCGAAACGCTGCTCCTGAAGAACAGGAGATTTTGTCGAACTATGTCGGTTGGGGCGGTCTGGCAGATGCCTTTGACCCTGATAAGGGAAATTGGGCGCAGGAGTATACCACTCTGAAAAATCTGCTGTCTGATGACGAGTATGCTGCGGCAAGAGCGTCCACGCTGAACGCTCACTACACCAGTCCCACGGTCATTCGCTCCATCTACGATGCAGTCGGACAGATGGGCTTTGAGAACGGAAACATTCTGGAGCCTGCCATGGGTATCGGTAACTTCTTTGGTATGCTGCCCCCTGAGATGCAGAGCAGCCGCCTTTACGGTGTGGAACTGGATTCCATCACCGGCAGAATTGCACAGAAGCTCTATCCCAACGCAGAAATCAAGGTAGCCGGTTTTGAAACGACAGACCGCAGAGACTTCTATGATCTGGCTGTGGGCAATGTTCCTTTTGGTAATTACAAGGTATCGGATAAGCCCTACGACAAGCTGGGATTCTCTATCCACAATTATTTCTTCGCCAAAACTCTGGATCAGGTTCGTCCCGGCGGCGTGGTCGCTTTCGTGACAAGCCGATTCACCATGGATTCCAAGAACTCGGATGCAAGGCGGTATCTGGCACAGAGGGCGGAACTGCTCGGTGCAATTCGTCTGCCAAATGATGCTTTTAAGAAGAACGCAGGCACAGAAGTCGTGTCCGACATCATCTTCCTGCAAAAGCGTGACCATCCGATTGACATCGTTCCTGATTGGGTGCATCTGAACCGCACCGAAGAAGGACACACCATGAACAGCTACTTTGTAGACCACCCGGAAATGGTTCTGGGTGACACCGTTCTGGAAAGTACCCCTTACGGCAAGGATGATATTACCGTCCGTCCGATTCCGGGTGCGGAGCTGTCCGATCTTCTGAAAGAAGCGGTTTCCCATATCAAGGGAACCTATCAGGCAGTGGAGCATCCCGAAGCTGATAAGGGCAAAGAAGCCGAGACCATTCCTGCAACCCCGGATGTAAAGAACTTCTCCTATGCTGTGGTGGACGGTGAAGTGTACTTCCGTGAAAACTCCATCATGCGCCATGTGGAGCTGAACGAAAAAGCAAAAGACCGTGTGAAAGGCATGGTGGAACTCCGTGGTATCGTCAATGAGCTGATCGAATATCAGCTGGAGGATTACCCGGATGAGATGATTTCTCAGAAGCAGGCAGAACTGGATGATGCCTACGATGCGTTTACCGCAAAGAACGGTCTCATCAACAACCGTGCAAATGGGCAGGCCTTCTCTGATGATTCCTCCTATTACCTTCTGTGTTCTCTGGAAAATGTGGATGAGGACGGCAACTTAAAGAGCAAGGCGGATATGTTCACCAAGAGAACGATCAAGCCGGAACGCAGAGTGACCAGCGTGGATACCCCATCGGAAGCTCTGGCAATCTCTATTGGTGAGCGTGGTAAAGTTGATCTTCCTTTCATGGCACAGCTCCTGGGAACCCCGGAGGACTATGAAGCCATTCAAACAGAGCTGCGTGGGGTTATCTTCAAAGACCCGATGGCTCCTGATGCTGTGGAAGCCGGTTGGCAGACTGCGGACGAATACCTTTCTGGTGATGTGAGAAGCAAGCTGCGTGTAGCACAGATGGCGGCGAACCGGGATTCCGCTTTCAATATCAATGTGGAAGCTCTGCAAAAGGCACAGCCGAAGGATTTGGATGCGTCTGAGATTGATGTCCGTTTGGGTGCAACCTGGATCGACCCCGGCTATATCCAGCAGTTCATGGAGGAAACCTTTGAGACCCCATACTATCTGCGCCGTTCCATTGAGGTGAAATTCTCCGAAATGACCGCAGAGTGGCGTATCAATGGGAAAAGCTCTCCCAGCTACAATGATGTGGCGGCGTATGTGACCTACGGTACAGACCGTGCCAATGCTTATCGCATTCTGGAAGAAACGCTGAACCTGAAAGATATTCGTATCTATGACACCATTGAAGATGCGGACGGAAAGCAGAAGCGTGTCCTGAATAAAAAGGAAACCACTCTGGCACAGCAGAAACAGCAGGCAATCAAGGATGCGTTTCAGGATTGGGTATGGAAAGACCCTCGCCGCCGGGAAGCACTGGTTACGAAGTACAATGAGCTTTTTAACTCCACCAGACCTCGTGAATATGATGGCAGTCATATCCGCTTCGGCGGTATGAACCCGGACATTACCCTCCGGGAACATCAGAGAAATGCCATCGCCCATGTGCTTTACGGTGGAAATACCCTGCTCGCACACGAAGTTGGTGCGGGAAAAACTTTTGAAATGGCAGCATCCGCTATGGAGAGCAAACGACTTGGCCTGAGCCAGAAGTCCATGTTTGTGGTTCCGAACCACCTCACCTTGCAGTGGGCAAATGAGTTCCTCCACCTCTATCCGAGCGCCAAGCTCCTTGTTGCCACGAAGAAAGATTTTGAAACTGCAAACCGGAAGAAGTTCTGCGCCCGTATTGCCACCGGCGACTATGATGCCGTTATCATCGGTCACAGCCAGTTTGAGAAGATTCCGCTGTCTGCCGAGCGGCAGGAACGGCAGTTGCAGGAACAGATTGATGAGATCGAGGGCGCAATCGCAGAACTGAAATATCAGCGTGGCGAGAATTTTACCATCAAGCAGATGGAGAAAACCAGAAAATCTCTGGAAGCCAGACTGGATAAACTTCTCGCCGCCGATAGAAAGGATGATGTCATCACATTTGAACAGTTAGGTGTTGACCGGCTGTTTGTGGACGAGAGCCATGCGTTCAAAAACCTGTTCCTCTACACCAAAATGAGGAACGTGGCAGGTCTCTCCACCTCCGAAGCCCAGAAATCTTCGGATATGTTTATGAAATGCCGTTATATGGACGAGATCACCGGCGGGCGTGGCGTTATCTTCGCTACCGGCACTCCGGTCAGCAACTCCATGACCGAGCTTTACACGGTCATGCGCTATCTCCAGTACGGTACGCTCCAGAAGAAAAATCTGACTCATTTCGATTCCTGGGCATCCACCTTTGGCGAGACAACGACGGCCATTGAGCTGGCTCCTGAAGGAACCGGCTATCGTGCCAGAACCCGATTCGCCAAGTTCTTCAACCTTCCTGAACTGATGAATATGTTCAAGGAAGTAGCCGACATCCAGACCTCAGACCAGCTGCATCTTCCGGTTCCCGAAGCGAAATTTGAGACGATTGTGGTGCAGCCCTCTGAGTATCAGAAGGATATGGTTGCTTCCCTTTCCGAAAGAGCTGCGGATGTTCATGCCGGTATGATTGACCCGTCTGTGGACAATATGCTCAAGATTACCAGCGATGGACGGAAGCTGGGACTGGATCAGCGGCTGATGAACCCGCTGTTGCCGGATGACCCAAACAGCAAGCTCAATGCCTGTGTGGGAAATGTCCTCCGTATCTGGCAGGAAGGTCAGGCAGACAAGCTGACACAGTTATTGTTCTGCGACCTTTCGACACCAAAAAACGATGGCACCTTCAATGTCTATGACGACATCAAAACCAAGCTGATCGCAAACGGTGTACCTGCCGAGGAAGTTGCCTTTATTCATGATGCGGATACCGAAGCAAAGAAGAAAGAACTCTTTGCCAAGGTTCGTACCGGACAGGTGCGTGTGCTGCTTGGCAGCACGCAGAAAATGGGTGCAGGAACCAACGTACAGGACAAACTGGTGGCGGTTCATCATCTGGATGTGGGCTGGCGTCCGTCCGATATGACCCAGAGAAACGGTCGTATCATCCGTCAGGGCAACCAGAATAAAGAGGTTCAGGTCTATCAGTATGTGACCGAGGGAACCTTCGACGCATATTTGTACCAGACCCTGGAGAATAAGCAGAAATTTATCTCCCAGATCATGACCTGCAAATCTCCGGTTCGTTCCTGTGACGATGTGGATGAGCAGGCACTCTCCTATGCGGAGATCAAAGCATTGTGCGCCGGTAATCCGCTCATCAAGGAAAAGATGGACTTGGACATTGATGTGGCAAGGCTGAAAGTGCTGAAAGCCGACCACCAGAGCCAGCAGTACCGCATGGAGGATAAGCTCCTGAAATACTTCCCGGCTGAGATTGAAAAGCAGACAGGCTATATCCATGGCTTTGAAGCAGACATTAAGACCGTGGAGGCACATCCGCAGATCTCCGAAGGATTCTGTGGTATGGAAATCATGGGCAAGCACTATGCGGAAAAAGCCGATGCCGGTGAAATCATTCTTGCCGCCTGTAAGGAGACAAAAAGTGCTGATCCGGTTCCGCTGGGCAGCTACCGGGGATTCCAGATGGAGCTTTCCTATGACAGCTTCCGAGGTGAGTTTGACATCGTTCTGAAAGGGGCTATGAGCCACCGTGTAGCCCTTGGCACGGATGCCAGGGGAAATATCACCCGACTGGATAACGCACTTTCTGGCATTCCTGAGCGGCTGGAAAGAGCCAATGAACAGCTGACCAATCTCTACAATCAGCAGGAAGCGGCAAAAGCAGAACTTGGAAAACCATTCCCCCAGGAAGCGGAACTTGCGGCAAAAAGTCAGCGGCTTGCGGAGCTGGATGCGGCGCTGAATATGGAAGATACGGTGGAAAGCCGTGCTGAAAAAGGAGAAGCGGAACGCCCCTCTGTTCTGGCTGATCTGAAATCCAAGTCCGAGCATATCCCGCCTGCAAAACGCTCTGAGGGCTACGAGGAGGTGTTGTAATGGCAAAGCGTGACCAGGATGTTCATTTCCTGGCATCCAAGGAGGAAGTCGAGCGAATCCATCAGAAGATGGACGAGCTTGGTATCCGCAGTATGGGGGCATATCTGAGAAAAATGGCTCTGGACGGCTACTGTATCAATCTTGATTTGCAGGATGTGAAAGCAATGGTTTCGCTCCTGCGAATCTGCTCCAACAACCTGAACCAGTACGCAAAGCGAGCCAATGAAACCGGCAGCATCTACGAAGCTGACATTAAAGACTTGCAGGAACGTCTGGAAACCATCTGGGCGGATATGAAAGAAGTCCTTGTCAGGTTGTCCTCCATTCAGTAATCCGACAATTTGTCGGGAAGTCGCAGTTCCGGCTGCGGCTTTACATACCTTGACATCATTGTGCGTATGGGCATAATCAGATAAAATAAAGGTATAAAGAAAGGGGTTGTTCCTATGAAGATGATATTGAAAGTATTTGCACTCCCGGTGCTATTCGTTGTAAAAGCTATTTGTATCCTCGGAAATCTGCTCACTAACATTTCCTCTTATGTGATTGGACTGTTGCTATTGGTCATTGCTGGGTGTGCGATTTACTGTATCGTACAGGCGATGTGGACATCGCTGGCAATCCTTGTAGGTATGGGACTGGCAGCAATTCTGGCAATCTTCCTGTTGGTTTGGGTGGTTGTGAAAGCAGAAAGCATTGGAAATTCTCTTGGAGAGTTTATCCGGTCATAATATAAGACACTAAGGGCTGTCGGTTGACAGGCCTTTTTCGTATCGAGATTTGCGGTACATTCTATTGACAAAACAGGCTTGTGATGATAGAATAAAGTCGTAAGGAGAAATGCGGTACATTTTTATAATTGAAAGGAGAAGAATTATGGGTAGACCGGGTTACTTATCTTTATATGCCGATGAAAGAACTCAACAGATTTTTGATGAGTTCGTAAAAATCAAGGGAACAACAAAGTCCACAGCACTGACTGAGATGTTGGAAATTTATATGTTATGCACAGATGAGGACTTATATCTTGAATTGAAGAAAAAATATTTAGGTGTAGAGGTTGCAAAACAATCACTGGTTCAGAGAACGGATTCAAAAGCGATTAACGACTATATTTTCATCAAGTTGGGAACTGCCTATGATTTAGAAGGGAATCCACTTGATGGCAAGGAAACGCTCGAAGCCTATATGAGAACCAGCGAAGAAAATGGTCTGGGCTATACTTGGTTCTCTACCCAGTCTCTTCATTTTGGTATGGCAAAAAAGAAAGTCTCTTATTATAACCATCTGATTGCAAAGGGAGAGACCGTGAGAATGCTATTTGCTATCGGTGGAGAACTGAACGATATTTATTGTTCGGCGGTAGTGCAGGAAATTGTTTCGGATAAAGATTTATCTGGTTGCCCCGGTGAAGCTGGAAGTGTGCCTGAAGAATTTGGTGACGAAGAAAAAGCGAAGATTTGGATTAAGATTACGGATATTCAAGAAGAAACCAGTCTGAAGGCTGCCATGTTCAAAGTCAGAAGCACAGATGCTAATTTGAAACAGGTTATTTCCAATTCACAGTTCCACTTTGGGTATGTCTATATACCAGAAATGGAGGACTAAATGCTTTATTCTATTGACTCAGGAAAATATGTAAAAACCCTTCCTCACAAGAAAGACTATGATAAATGGTGTAAACATCTGTCGGATGGAGATTATGCCAAAATAATTGATGAGTTGGGGAAAAGAATTGATTCACAGGAAATCAATACTGCTGGTTGGATTCCTGGACATGATTGGACGGGCACAGTATTTGAGCCTATATATTATGCGTGTGGAAGAAATGAGCGTCAAGCAGGAATGTTTTTCGGTCTTATCCTTTTTAATTATTTAATGCATAGACCAGATGGTGTTTGGGGATTTGGTCGTTTCGAGAAAAACGGTGTACCAATTGAAAGCACAACCTACTTTGAGTTAAAGAACCCTCCGGCAATGGATGAATAAATCATAGTGAAAGGCACCTGCTTGTTGAAAGTGTCTTTTACTATGGCTAAGAAAGGATGTGATGTGAATGGCAGCAACAAGATTGATTGCGCTCCATGTGAACAAAGGCAAAACGGTAGCTCAGTGTCTGGCTGATCGTACCGACTACTCTCAAAACGCAGCCAAAACCAATGACGGCGAATTTATCAGCTCCTATGAGTGTGATCCCAAGACTGCCGATGAAGAATTCCTTCTTTCTAAAAGGCAGTATCAGCATATCACCGGCAGACAGCAAAAGAATAACATCATTGCCTATCAGATACGCCAGTCCTTCAAGCCCGGAGAAGTAACCCCGGAAGAAGCAAATCAAGTAGGTTATGAAACGGCGATGCGCTGGACGAAAGGAAAACACGCTTTTATCGTTGCCACCCACATCGACAAAGCCCATATACACAATCACATCATTTACAATTCTACATCTATCGACTGCTCCCGGAAGTTCAACAACTTCTTCCTTTCCGGGCTGGCGGTTCAAAAGCTGAGTGACCATGTATGCGCAGAACACGGACTTTCCATTATCACACCGAAACCTTATCGGGAACGCCAAAAAAGAACTGTTTTTCCTAAGAAACGAACCCAGCGTGACGAGCTTTGCGAGACCATCGACTTGGTACTCAAAGAGAAACCTAAGAGCTTTGAAGATTTTGTTCAGGCTCTTGCCAACATGGGATTCGAGTTCAAGGATGGAAAACAGCCTGCATTTAAGGGAAAGGAACAGAATCGATTTACACGTCTGCGTTCTTTGGGTGAGGGGTATAGTGAGGAAGAAATCCGTGCCGTTATTTCCGGAAAAAGGCTGCACAAATCTAAGGGCGGTTCTCGTCATGCTCCCGAACAGAAGCAGTTCCACCTTCTCATTGATATTCAGTCTAAGATGGCGGAAGGAAAATCGGTTGGGTATGAGAGATGGGCAAAGAAGTATAACCGAAAAGAAGCTGCCAGGACAGTTTGTCTTTTGAAAGAAAAAGGCGTGGACAGTTATGAGGATTTGGTTGCCCTCACGGATAAGCTGACCTCTCGCTTTTCTAAACTTTCCGATTCCATTAAGGCGGCTGAGAAGCGGATGGTTGAGATTGGAGCATTGCAGACGCACATCAATAATTATTCCAAGACCAGAAAGACCTACGAAGCATACCGCAAGTCCGGGTACAGTAAAAAGTTCTTTGAAGAACATCGTGACGAGCTGATGCTCCACAAGGCGGCAAAGCAAGCCTTTGACCAGCTGGAGGGGAAAAAGGTTCCTTCCCGTCAGACTTTGCATGAGGAGTTTAACCGGTTATTGGTTGAGAAGAAACAAGCCTACGCAGAATATCGTCAGGTGAAGAAAGAGATGCAGGAATATCTGATTGCCAAGCAGACTGTTGAGACTATCCTGAGTATCGACAAGAAGAAGGAACAGGAAAAGTAAGCGATGAATAACATACCGTATAGAATTACTCATCGCTTTGTGTTTTAATTGTATGCTAAGCCGGCAACTGTGGGT